>Ga0316225_1000270_pt1 | contig 71574 bp, 57 predicted proteins | sample TBH18015metaG_FD_206010 | JGI IMG/M metagenome (GOLD analysis project Ga0316225, IMG submission 206010) | Freshwater microbial communities from Trout Bog Lake, Wisconsin, USA - TBH18015 | ecosystem: Environmental > Aquatic > Freshwater > Lake > Hypolimnion/Profundal zone | place: USA: Wisconsin... | reverse complement strand
AACGGGCCGCCGGATATTAAAGGTTGGGGATTTTGATCAAACCGGCGAGCTCGCTGCGCTCACCGCCAAAAACCCAACCCTAAGCGGCCCCTCTGAGGCGACAACTATCCTGACACAGGGGGCCAGTATGATCGCCAGTGGATCACCTGAAACGGAGAAGAGCGATTTGCGTGGTTACGTGAGACTGAGCCAGAGGACATCATCGGGAGAGATCACTTCAGGTGATTACGGACACCATGATTAGAGGGAGCGCAGAACTTGCCAGCCAACAGATCCCATATTGAACGTGAGAAGCTTACAATTCGGCACATGGTCGGGATCTATTGCCGGGGACAGAGGCACACAGCGTCCGGGAGGGTCAGGCCTACACAATTTACAGAGACGCGAATAGTGTGAATGTGTAGGTCTTACAGGTATGGTTCTGAATCCAAAATTGGCTCATCCGCCTCCTATTTGACCCATCTGTCATCCATAACCAATTGATATTTCGTTAGGTACCGACTCGAACCATACCCGGTGCTGGGTCAAACTTCGATGCCGATCAACACTTAAGCCCGTAGGGGATTTGACCTCATCGTCCCCCTTTGTTTCGCCAGCCTCAGATTTATCCGCTCCCTAATGAGACCCTTTCTAAGTCTTTCTTCGCGCGCCCTCTCGGCGTCTCTTCGCGCTCTTCGCATAACGGGCTCCCGTCAAGCCACCTGATTTGTATAAGGGCGGCCCGCTGTTGTTCTGGGGGGCTGTGCCCGCGGAACTCCGCCCGCGGCTAGCCTCAATCTGCTCGTAGGGAACGGCTCGCAACAGTTCCTCAGGGGTGGTCTCTCCTGCCTTCACGCGACGCAGACCATCGTCAAACATAGTCTGGCGACCGGAATCCGAGAACACAGCAGCGCGCAGTGAGAGGTTGTCGGTGCGCCGGTTCAGTAGCAGCAGCTCCTCAGAGGTTGGAATCCAGAGTTCCACGATAGGCAGGCGGCCGTTGAACCCGGTAAAGTGGCAGTCCGGGCACCCGGCTCCATGGAAAAACTCCTGGCCGCTTGCCGGCGCGATACCGAATTCGTCCAGATAATCGCCGGCTGGCTGGTAGGCGACCTTGCATTTAGGACAGATGCGGCGCACGAGTCTTTGCGCCAGCACACAGCGTAAGGTGTCGGAGATATGGCTTGGCTCAAGCCCCATGTCGCTTAGCCTGATTACCGCGCTGGTGGCATCGATGGTGTGCAGGGTGGAGAGGACTGCGTGACCGGTCAGCGCGGCACGCAGGGAGATGGTGGCGGTCTCCCGGTCGCGAATCTCCCCCACCATGATGTTGTCGGGATCCTGGCGCAGGAAGGAACGCAACAGGCTGGCAAAGGTGTTCCCGATGGCCTCGTTTACCTCGGTCTGGGTGATCCCATCGATGCTGTACTCGATGGGGTCCTCAATGGTGAGGGTCTTGACGCCGGGCGTGTTGAGGTGCGAGAGCAGGGCATAGAGGGCGGTCGATTTCCCCGAACCGGTGGGGCCGGTCGCCAGGAAGAGGCCGGTCCGCGTCTCCAGGACCTTGTAGAGCTTGGCGACCATCTCTGGACGGTATCCCAACCTCTCGAGCGTGATGGCTCCGTGGCGCTTGTCGAGGATGCGGATCACCACGTTCTCGCCGTACTGGGTCGGGACGGTGGAGACTCTGAAATCGACGCTGCGCACCTCCCCGCCCCTGGTGACCTTCATCTTGAAGCTGCTGTCCTGCGGACGGCGACGTTCGGAAATGTCCATGTTGCAAAGGATTTTCAGCTTGGATACGATCTGGCGGGCGTGCAGGTTGATCTGCGCCGCGTCGTCCCCCAAATCCAGGCTCTGCAGGATGCCGTCCAGACGATAGCGAACCGTCATGCCGTCCGCATCGGTCTCCAGATGGATGTCACTGGTCCCGACCTTAAGACCTGCGGCGATAATCCGCTTGGCGAGACCGTCGACCTCGGCACCGATGTATTCGGACAGGTACTTGGAATTGCCCCGCTCGCGCTCCTGGTCCTCGGAAAGCTCCAAGAGCAGCCTTTCCGACTGCAGCTTCGCAGGTTCACCGGTCATGGCAGCCCTGAAGGTTTTCTGCTGTGCAAGAACGATGTCGCTTTCCTTGGCAATTACCGGAACGATCGGCATCCTGCACCAGCTTTCGATGAGGGAGAGATCGTCACGCTGCAGGGGACGCATCATGGCGATGGTCAGGACTCCGTTGAGGCACCTGATAGGGACGATGCCCAGGCGCTGGGCAAAGGTTCTGTTGACGAAACGAGAGAGTTCCGGATCAAAGGTGGCCTCAGAGAGGCTCACGAACTTCAGGTCGTTTTGGAAGGCTATGGCGCGGGCTATCTGCTCTTCAGTCAGCAGGCGTTGTTTGATCAGCGTTTTGCCGAGCAGATGTTTCTGCTCCTTGCTCACCTTGAGGGCATGTTTGAGCCGTTCTTCGCTGATCAGCTCCTGCCCTACCAGTATTTCACCGAGACGCCGCCGTTTGTGGAAGTGGTCGAGTACATATTCCAGATCTTTTACCCTCAAAGACCCGAGCTGGCAGAGGATCTGGCCAATCGGCTGACCGGAGTTGGATTTTTGCTTGTCAAGGGCCTGGCCCAACTGATTCGTCGTAATGTATTTGTTGACGACAAGCAATTCCCCAATCCTGGTATCCCGCATACAGAATCCCCTTAGCCGACGTCCTCTTCATTCAGGGACTATCTACCAGACACAGTGCCAAGTCTGCGCCCAAGGCACTTTAGAGGAAAAGGATACCACATCAAACCAATTTGAAAACAGGCTAATTAACCAAAACACCTCAGCCGATGCACGCGAAGTAGAAGTGCATAGACAATTATCCGATATTAATTAGCTGTCAATGTGAAGCCACGGCAGCGAGCCAAGGCAGGTCCCCTCCTCCCCTCCTCCCGTCTTGCTGATGCAGCAATGCTTTGGCGGCGGCTTCGCCACCGGATTGGCCGGGAACTACACCTTCACTGCGGCTACGAACTGGAACGAGGAAGCGATCACCACCAACGGTGGCAACAATTTCACCTCGTCATGGACCCAAAGCGCACCGCGGTCGGAAGGTCTTTACCAGCATTATTTGGACGCCACCAATGGTGCCGAGGCAATCCTCGGGCCTCTTTCCTTTCCGGCAGTCCCCGCTGACCCTTTCGGCCCCAAAGGGCTCAACAAAGCCGGCGTAAATTTCGAGAATCCGACCTACGCCTCTGGCGATTTGATGATCGGCGGTGTGGTGAACGTTGCGGGGCTAAACAACTCTCGAGGCTTCGCCGCCACTAACCCCATCGTTCCTACCTACGCCCTCTTGATAGTGCCGGATCCGCTCACCGAGAACCTGAATACTCCGCGATTTGAAACCAATATCGATCGTGTCTATCAAACCCTCATCGCGAACTTGGTGCCGGCAAACCATATAAAGGTCTTTTATGGCGCCGCCCCAGGGAAGCAGACCCCAGGAGGCACCCCCATCGATGGGGCGGCAACCTATAAGAACCTTTCCGAGGTTGTCATGCCTGCGGGATCGAACCTCTTCGTGTATACCACCGGCCATGGCGGCAGCGTGGACCGCACGGGGGCTGTGGCGATATATACCAGGGTTGCCAATTCGGCGGATGTGAAGGTATACACGCTGCCTGCTAACTCTTTTGTCGGCGCGGACGGCGGTCCCGTTGTCTCGGAAAACGACAAACTGAAAATCCAGTTTACCTCGCGGGCAAGCAATCTGGACCACGTTAGAATCTCCCTCACCAATTCCGCTCTGGGAGGGCCCACGCTGGACCTGGGCGAACTTGTCCTGGAATCGACGCCGGACACCGACCTGAGCGACATTTTCGGCCCGTCCTACTATTACGACATCTCTGTCCCGCTGTTACAGTTGGAAGCCCTGTGGTCCCCCGGGGTTCCGCTGGATTTCACTCTGAGCAACATCCCCGATATAGACTTCTCTGCCTCAGATTCATTCATCACGAGCGTTACCTTTGACGACTTTGGAGACACTTGGTCTGTGGGAGTCACCAGCGTTCCTGAGCCTTCAACCCTTGTCATGATGGCACTGGGGGGTGCCCTGCTAATTTTCCAGATGCGGCCTAAACGAGGCGCTGCACCAAATCGCGAGTCATAGGACAGATCTTGCAGAACTTGTCTGATGGTAATGTCTTGCCTCTTGCCTTTTTCTCGCTTGCCTTCAAGCAACCGGACAAGAAGCAAGACTAGCCCCCCAGTTCCTCCAGTTCCTGAGAGATGTATACCGAACGGGATAAATTATACCCGGTGGCAGCAAGCCTAATCTTTTGAGCGACCAGGTGACCGGTCAGAGCCGAGGGGTCGGAGTCGAGGGGGCTGGTCTGGACATTGACTAAGGTGAGAAGGGAGACAAGTAACCTCTTCAGGTTATTGCCCAAGTCTAGATCAGAACCCACTTGCCTTTTGCTCGGGGCGGTCGAATTTTCTTCCAAGTTGACCTTTCCGAAGCTTTAACAGTGAAGGCCTTTCCCAAAAATAGTGAAACTAGACAGTGTAAAAGCCGCGGTCCGTTGCCGCGAGGGCATACAAACAAAACCGCAGTAGGGACACTTGGTGCTGTTTGGAAGAAGTTCTTCACCACAAGAAGGACACTGCATTTCCCCTCCCTGAAAAAAAGAATAAAAAAGGCGACATTACGCAAGGCAAGTAAATGCGTCAATACAAAAATGCCAACTATGGCCCGTCTCCAAATCCAGAAGCTGCGGCTAGTGCCCCGAAATGAGTCTCGCACCGGCAAACAAGATATAATTATCGTCAGTTATTTTGACGCTAACTCCCGATGTGCCCCGGAGAGGGAGAAAACGGGTGGCCAAAGATGAGTCGCCAGCAAAAGAATCATTTATTTCCAAATGCGTGCGCTCGCCTTGGGTGGACCAGGCGGATTTTTGAGCGGCAGATTCCCTCAAGTTACTCCGGGCGGCCGATGAACTGCTGGAACGAGGGGTGCGGGTCAAACTGTCCAATCCTGCCTCTTTGAAAAAAGTTCGTGCCTCGCTCAAAAAAGTTCGTGCTTCGCTCAAAAAAGTTCGTGCTTCGCTCAAATATTTTGGGTAACGGGAATAGAACAATAATTCCGGATCGTTAGCAGCTCGAAGATTCGATCAAAAAAACTGGTGTTTTGATCAAATATCTTCACGGTCATCCAAAGTACCTTTTTATAGCGCTCGAAACGGGCCGGATTGGAGGCGAGGAGCAGCGTCTTTCATGCAAAACGAGCTACACCACGACCAACCGTTGGGGACCACGTAAAAGAAAAATCGTCGCCTGGAAGAAAAGTCCTTGTGCTTCTTCAATTAAACCGTAAAATCTAGCAAAGGTTAACTAAAGCTAATTTACTCGACGGGAGACGATAATGACCGCACCGCCACCTAGCTCAGCAGCAACGATGTTATCCACCAACTTTACTGGCTGGAACGCCCCAAAGGTCTCCGCCTACACCAGGAAGTTCGTCGCCAAACTGACCGGGCACCCTGATTTCACGGAACCTTGGCCTGCCTGGGTGGCATCCCTGAAACAGCTGACCGAGAAAAGCATTGCGCTGGACAAAGCCGATCTCGAAGCGGAAAGTCGCGATACCTACAAAATCGCACATAGGAATAACTTAAACGCAGACCTTAAGAAGGACCTCAGGGGCTCCATTCAGCATGTAGAGTTGGTCGCCCAGGGCAATGCGGAGTTGCTTATCTCCCTTGGCCTTATTATGCGGAAAGTACCCGTGAGGAGAAAGACTCCACCCGCCATGCTGGCGCCACTACTGACTGTCGTGCAGGGCAAGGTCAGCGGCACCCTGAGCGGCAAGGTCATCATGTGCCCCGGCGCCAAGATGTACCTGGTCCAAATCACCGACGGTGACCCAACCGTCGAAGCGAACTGGGAAAGAGTCGAACTCTTCTCGACCCAGGACTTCCAGGTAACCGGCAAGACACCGGGAAAGACCTATTACGTGAGGGCAAGATGTTATGGGCGTTCCGGAACCGGCCCCTGGTCTGCCATCGTGACCATCATCTCGCTTTGAAGTCAACGCAGTATCCACCGAAAACAAGGGGGCCGCGAGTATCTCGCGGCCCCCTTCGTGTTCGCGGTAATTCCCCCTCCAAAGTCTTAGTGTGCTCTGGATAGCGTAAAAGCTGGGAAAGTTAGCACGCCCATTTCTAACGTTTGGCTTCTCTCCCCGATTCGCGTACACTTGCTCCTACCGATACTGGAAAGGAGCGACATCATGAGTGAAGCAACCCTGGGCGGCCGGTTCAGGTTCCCCGGCACGGCATTGACGGTGCAACGGATAGGCTACGGCGCGATGAAACTGGCCGGACCCGGCGTGTGGGGGCCTCCCACGGACCCGGATGGTGCCGTCGCCCTGCTGCGCGAGGCGCTCGCGGCCGGCGTGGACCATATCGACACCTCGGACTTCTACGGCCCGCACACCACCAACCGGATCATCCGGCAGGCCCTGCACCCGTACCCGGCAGGGGTGGTGCTCGTCACCAAGCTCGGGGCCCGCCGCCCTCCCGACAAGTCCTGGCAGCCGGCCATCTCGCCCCGGGAACTGACCGCCGGCGTCCACGACAACCTGCGCAACCTGGGGCTGGACGCGCTCGACATCGTCAACTACCGCACCATGGGGTCGGGCCACGGCCCCGAAGAAGGTTCCATCGCCCAGCAGGTGACGGTGCTGGCCGAACTCAAGCACCAGGGGCTGATCCGCCACATCGGCTTGAGCAACGTCACGGCCGCCCAGGTGGCCGAGGCCCAGGCGATCACGGACGTGGTGTGCGTGCAAAACCTCTACAACCTGGCCCAGCGCAAGGACGACCCCCTGATCGACGACCTGGCGCGGCAGGGCATCGCGTACGTGCCGTTTTTCCCGCTGGGCGGCTTCTCTCCGCTGCAATCCTCCACCCTGTCGTCCGTCGCGCTCCGACTCGGGGCCACGCCGATGCAGGTCGCGCTGGCGTGGCTGCTGCACCGCTCCCCCAATATCCTGTTGATCCCCGGCACCTCGTCGGTTCCTCACCTGCGCGAGAACCTGGCCGCCGGCCAGCTGACGCTGGCGCCGCAAGACCTGGCCGAGTTGGACGGGATCGCCACGGAGGCGGCAGGGGTGCCTTGAGCCTTAAGGGAGGCGGGACTGGGTCTCGCCTCGATTCACAGGAAGATCAAGGACACCCTGCTGGGCGCCGATGAGGCAACCCCACCGAGGGTAGTCGGCGGGGTTGCTAAAACTACCGCTTCACAGGAAAATCCCACCTGAGACTTCCACTCTCTGGCCGTTGATCCACCCGCACTCTTCGGAGAGCAGTGAGGCGACGGCGCCTCCTATGTCGTCGGGCAAACCGACCCGGCCGAGCGCCGTTTGTGACGCAATGAACTGATTTACCTCGGGGTTGTCGCGTACCGTGCCGCCGCCGAAATCGGTCTCGATCGCCCCGGGAGCGAGGACGTTCACGGCTATCCTGCGCGGCCCCAGCTCCTTCGCCAGGTAGCGGCTCAACACTTCGACTCCTCCCTTCATCGCGGCGTAGGCCGAATAACCGGGCAAGGAGAAGCGGGCCAGGCCCGAGGAGATGTTCACGATCCTGCCGCCGTCCTTGATGAGCGGCAAGAGCTTCTGGGTCAGGAAGAAGGTCCCCTTGAAATGGACGTTCATCAGCCGGTCGAACTGCTCCTCGCTGGTTTCCATAAAGGGGGCATGGACGCCGAAACCGGCATTGTTGACCAGGAAGTCGAAGTCGCCGCGCCCCCAGTGCTCTGTCAGAGATGTGGTAACCTTTGCACTGAAGGCTGCAAACGATGTGGCGTCTGACACATCCAGCGCCAGCGCGACGGCCTTCCTGCCTTTCTTTTCGATGTCGGAGACTGTGGTGCGGGCCTCCTCCTCGTGGCTTAGGTAGGTGAGGATGACATCGTTCCCCTTTTCCGCAAGATGCAGTGCGATGCTTTTGCCGAGCCCTCGGCTGCCGCCGGTCACCAATGCGATTTTCATCTGTCACTCCTTTTTTTGCCTGTCGGTTTTTGTCGTGACGTGCCGGACATCGTCCAGCAAAGTTGTTACAGGATAGCAAGTCTTTGTTGAAGTTCAAGGCTGTTCTTGCTTGCGATCCTGGCGCCGACACTGGTACACGCTGTCTGTTCGGGACTTTTACAAAGCTTTTACTCAGCCTTTCCACCGCTTCTCCACAGTTTTCGACCAGCTTCTCCACAGCTTTCTACCAATTCTCCACAACTTGAGGCCAGCTTCTCCACAGATTTTACCATGCTCTTCAACAGCCTTTTCCCCAAGCCCCTCCCTTGAATCATCCACAACCTTTCCACAGCTTCTCCCCAGAGCTTCGGGGGCTTTTCCCCAGCTTTCCCTCAGCTTCTCCACACCCTTTTCCCGGCGCATCAACAGCATTTCCACAGGCTTTTCCACCGGCCCTCAGGTCCCGCGGGCTGCATCCGCCATCCACCCCTACTAACGCTCTGTCAAGTGCAGATGTTTCCTCGGGGCACGAAAGGCGGGCGAACACGAGGTTCGCCCCTACCCGCACGAGGAGTTGGCGCAAGGCGCAGCGCGGCAAGCCCTCCGAGATGGTTCGCCCCTACCCGCACGAGGAGTTGAGCTGCGGGGCAGCGACGTAACCATCAGCCAGAAGGTTCGCCCCTACCCGCACGAGGAGTTGGCAGGGGCGAACCTCGTGTTCGCCCGTGAGTTCGTCCGCCATCCACCCCTACAGCTTTTCCGGGCTCCAGGCCGGGACGCGGGAGCGTCCCTGGATGCATTCCCACGCCGGAGCGTGGGAACGATGGGATTGCCTGATTTTGTCGTGCGGCACCACGCAAGACTGCGTTTTATTTTACGATTGCATTTCAACGGCTTAGAATGTTATTTTTACCGCTCCGTGGCATCTGATTACTACGCCTGTTGCCGAGAAGCCTGAGGGCTTTGATGACGAACCTAAAAGGAGCCGAAATGAACGTAGAGGCCAGAGTGGTGGAGAACAAGGGGTTGAAGGCGGTCGATGTTGCCGTAATTTCAGTGTTACTGGCAGTCGGCGCCGTCTTGAGGATGTTCACGCCGCCGTTTTTCGGCATAACTCCCAACCTGATCATCGGAATGTACTGCCTGGCGATTCTGCTGTTGCGCCCGTCCAAGGCAGGCTCGATCATCGGCATCAGCCTGGTCGCCGCCGCGGTGTGCCAATTGACCACCAAGTCGCTGATCCCCTACCTGAACTTCGTCAGCGAACCGGTGGGAGCGATTGCCGTGTGGCTTTTGTCCATGATCAGAATGGATTTCGGCTTCCTGAAGTATGTCCGGCCCTTTGTCATTACCTTCCTCGGGACCTGCGCCAGCGGATTCACCTACATCTCGATCTTCAAGAGTCTGACCCTGTTCATGACGGTCACCAAGAACCCGGCTTTCGCCTATCTGACCATGGTGGTGCTGGTTACCGCCCTCGCCAATGCGATTTTGGCCACCGTGCTGTATTTCCCGCTCAAGGCAGCCCTGGCCAATGATCGTTAGAGGCCACGCCATGGAAACGGTCATCTCCGTCGAAAAACTCACCTTCAGCTACCCCGGATCTTCGCTCAAGGCCTTGGACGAGCTCTCCTTCCGGGTGAGGGAGGGGGAATTCATAGGGATCACCGGTCCCACCGGGGCTGGGAAGTCCAGCCTGGTGCTCTGCCTCAACGGCATCATCCCCCATTTCCAGGAGGGTACCTTCCTGGGCGCCGTGAAGATCAGCAACTGCGACACTTTCCACACCTCCTGCGCCGAACTGGCCCGGCAGGTAGGAAGCGTCTTCCAGGACCCGGAGGCCCAGATCGTGGCGCCCATCGTCGAGGAGGAGATCGCCTTCGGCCTGGAGAATCTGGCGATTCCGCCCCGGGAGATCGACCAGCGCATCACGGAAAGCCTGGAGCTGATCGGCATCTCCGCGCTGCGCCACCGCGCGACCACCCAGCTCTCTGGTGGGCAGAAGCAGAGGGTGGCCATCGCGGCGGCCATCGCGCTCAAGCCGAAGATCCTGCTGCTGGACGAGCCTACCTCGGAACTGGACCCGATCGGGACCATGGAAGTTTTCGATGTGCTGAGAAGGCTCAACGAGGAACACAACCTGACGGTCGTCGTCGTCGAGCAGAAGGTGAATATCCTAGCTGAGTACGTTAGCCGCCTCTTGATCATGAAAAACGGCAAGATCGCCTACGATGCGCCGCCGCGCGAGGTCATCAGCCGGCCGGACCTGCTGACCTCGGTCGGGCTCAGGCCGCCGCCGGTCGGCGACCTTGCCTTTAAATTGAAGCAAAGGGGGCTCTATCCTGGCGAGGTCCCGTTAACGGTGAGCGAGGCGTACCTGGGTCTCTCGGAGACCTTAGCGATCAGAGGAAATTTGCATGATTAAGGTCGCCGATTTACACTTCAAATACGGGAACATTGACCTGGAGGTCCTGCGCGGGCTCAGCTTCAGCATAGAGAAGGGCGAGTTCGTCGCCTTGATCGGACAAAACGGGGCCGGCAAGACCACCTTGTTGAAACAGTTCAACGCCCTATTGAAACCGACCGGCGGCAGCGTGCAGATCGCCGGCCTCGATACCGCGAACTCAACGACCGGAGAGCTGGCCCGCAAGGTCGGCTTTCTTTTCCAAAACCCCGACCACCAGATCTTCATGCCGACCGTCTTCAAGGAGATCGGTTTCGGTCCGAAGAACCTACACCTGAGCAAGGCCGAGATCGACGCCCGCGTGGAAGAGGCGGCGGAAGCCGTCGGCCTGAGCGCCTTCCTGGGGCAAAACCCGCTGCTGCTCAGCAAGGGGCAGCGCCAAAGGGTGGCGTTTGCCTCCGTGCTCTCCATGAAGCCGGAGATACTGGTGCTGGACGAGCCGACCACGGGACAGGACTACCAGGAAGGGATCGAGATCATGGAGATGGTGCTTAAGCTCAACCAGCTGGGCCACACCATCGTTTTCGTGACGCATGACATGGAGCTGGTGGCGACCTACGCAAAACGGGTGATCGTTCTCAGTCACGGGCAGGTCCTACTGGACGATTCCTGCCGGAACGTCTTTTACCATCCGGAGATCCTGCGCCAGACCAACCTGTTCCCGCCCCAGATCGCCCGACTGGCACAGATGTTCGAACAAAAGCCAGCACTCTTCAGTCGGCCGCTGACTGTCGAGGAAATCTATCACGAGATACTGAATCTGCCGGAGAGCACGCCGCATGTCTGTTGTAGCTAACTATATCCCCCGCGACTCCTTCGTGCACCGGCTGAGCCCTTTGACCAAACTGTTCTGGTCCTTCCTGCTGATGACGCTCAGTTGCTTCTTCAGGGACCCGGTCGTGCTGGCGGGGCTCTTTCTCTCCATCGTCCTGGTCGCCCTGGCGGCCGGCATTCTCAAGGAGATGTTCCCGGTATTCAAGGGGTTGCTGTTCATTGCCGGGCTCTTCATACTGTTCCAGATTTTCTTCATAACCGATGGCACGACCATCTTCACCCTGATTCCCGGCACCGGCATCGGCAGGGTCACCGACGTAGGCCTCACCGGCTGCCTGGCGATGGGGGCGCGCATGATCGTCATCGCGGCCAGCTTCCCCATTTTGATGGGCACCACCCAGATCAAGGACCTGGTGGTCGTTTTGGTCGAGAAGCTGAAGATCCCCTACCCTTACGCCTTCATGTTCGTCACCTCGCTGCGTTTCGTGCCGACCTTCATGCAGGAGATGGATCAGATCATCCAGGCTCAGAGTTCACGGGCGCACCGCCTGGACAACAAGAACTTCCTGAAAAGGTTCCTGTCGATCTGTCCGCTGGCCATCCCCCTGATGGTCACCTCGGTGAAAAAGGCCGAGAGGATGGCCATTTCCATGGAAACCAGGGGGTTTGGCGTCGGCAAGCGCACCAACCTGCATACCAAGCAGTTCAGAAGCGTCGACACGGCTGTCTGCACCACCCTTTTGCTGCTGGGGGTGATCGCTGTGGCCTTGCATTTCAAGGGAATCCTTATGTAGCTAAAGCTCCCCCTTTCGTTCAGCTTCCCCCCTTTTTCATAAGCACTGTTAGGGGCTGATGTTGATTTCCCTCGGGGCACGGAAGGCGGGCGAATACAAGATTCGCCCCTACCAGTACGATGAGGTGTAGAGGCGAACCTCGAATACAAGATTCGCCCCTACCAGCGCGATGAGGTGCAGAGGCGAACCTCGTGTTCGCCCGTGAGCTGCGTCCGCATTCACCCGCTGCATTTTACTTGCGGGGGCATTCAGAAACTGGAAATAGAAAAAGCCCCTGTAGTATCTACAGGGGCTTTTCGGGTTCTTGCGACGCGCCCGTCAATCAGCTTGACGGGCTAAATACTGCAACCTTCCTTGCAGTGCGAAACAGGACGAATACGAAATCTAGAAGTCCACATTGGCGTAATCTCCTTTCTTAAAAGTGTCGTTGAAATAAATCTACCGCAGTCGCAGTTGCAGGTCAAGCAAAAAAGATAAAATAGGTCCTATTAGTTTCTCGGGTAAAATTATCAACGCAAGATCAGGGGTTTTTAGGGGCGCACCGGGAGTTCCGGCCGGCGCAAAAAACGGAGGATCAACCATGCCACAAGAGATCGAGCGGAAGTTTCTGGTTAAGGACGATTCCTGGCGTGCCGCGGCTGGAACCGGCAAGGCCTACCTGCAGGGCTACCTCTCGCTGGACCGTGGGCGTGTGGTGCGGGTGAGGGTGAAGGAAGGCCGGGGCTTCCTGACCATCAAGGGGCTGCGCCAGGGGATCAGCGCGCCCGAGTACGAGTACCCGATCCCGCTGGCGGAGGCGGAGGAGATGCTGCAAAAGCTCTGCCTGCGCCCCCTCATCGAAAAGGTGCGCTACGAATTGCCGTTCGGGGGATTGACCTGGGAGATCGACGTGTTCCAGGGGGACAACCAGGGGCTGGTGCTCGCCGAGGTGGAACTGGACTCCGAGGAGCAGGCGGTAACCCTGCCGCCCTGGGCAGGTCTCGAGGTGAGCCACGACCCGCGCTACTCCAACGCGAGCCTGGTGCAATGCCCGTTTACCAAGTGGGGGTAGTACGCCCCTCCCACGCCAGGGGGGAGGGAGTCTTTTGATCCATCGGCGCTGCTCGTCAGCCCGGCATAGGCTGCTTGAGGGCGTCCTCCACGACGATCTCGAGCTCGGCGAGCCCGATCTCCTTGAGCCCCAGGACCTGCGCCTCGGCGCTCGCGAAGAGCAGCAGGTTCGGGTCCGAGTGCATCCCGATGCCGAGCCTCCTGCAGGTCTGGTCCGCCAGACGCACCATGGCGAGCAGCGCGTTGCCGTGGTCCCACTGCTCCGCCTCGTGCCCGGCCACGACCTCGCAGTAGATCTCGGGCATGTGCCACTGCTGCATGATCTGGTGCCCCTGCTCGACGTGCATGCTGCTCAGCACTTCGCTCAGGATCGCCGGCGTGGTCCCCGCCTGGAGCCGCTTCGCCCGGCAGACCTCCTCCATGACCTTCAGCAGGAACAACTTCCCGATGTCGTGCAAAAGCCCCGCGAGAAAGGCCTCCTGGGCCAGGGTCTCGTAGCCCGACTTGAGCGCCAGCCACTTGCTGCCGGCGGCGCAGCAGTAGGCGTGCTTCCAGAGCACCTGCATGATGGATTTGTACCTGGGGTCGTCCGAGCGGTACTGGTCCTGCTGGGTCGCCAGCATCGCGATGTTGGCCACCTCGCGCGAGCCGAGCCGGACGATGGCCTCCTGGATGGTCCCCACCTTGCTGAGCCCGGAGTAGTACGAGGAGTTCGCCACCCGCAGCACCTGGCTTACCAGCCCCGTGTCGGCGCTGATCAGCCGGTTCACCTCTTCGAGGCTGAAGTTGGGGCGGGCGAGCACCTGCTGCAGCCGCAGCGCCACGGCATGGAATACCGGGATGCTGGCGGCGCCTGAGGCAAGCTGCTCCTTGATGAGATTTACGATCGATTGGTCCTCTGACATGTTCTCTTTTCCCGTTTTGGGCGCGCCCGCCCGGTTCTTAGCTGCCCAGTATCCGCCTCAGTTCCGCGAGCGGCCGGGGCAGGCTGATGCGTGGCAGGTCGCGCAGCACCTCCTGGATGGAGACCAGCCCGTTGGCCGCCTTCACCAGGCCGTCCTCGAAGAGCGTGACCATGCCGGAGGTCTCCATGGAGAGCCGGCGGATCTCGGACGAGGACTTGTTCAGCATGATCGCCTCCTTGACCGACTCGTTCATGACCAGGAGCTCGAAGATCGCCATCCTCCCCTTGAAGCCGGTGAAGCGGCACTGCTTGCAGCCCCGGCCGGCCCTGAAGTGCGCCCCCGCCAGGTTCTTCGCGCTGTACCCCAGCTTGTTGTATTCCGCCGGGGTGGGGACGTAGGTCTCGCCGCATTCGTTGCAGACCAGGCGCAGCAGGCGCTGGGCCACGACGCAGACGACCGTGGAGGAGATCAGGAACGACTCGATCTGCATGTTCATCAGGCGCAGTAGCCCCCCGATGGAGTCCTCCGTGTGGAAGGTGGTGAGCACCTTGTGCCCGGTGAGGGCCGCCTGGATGGCGGTCTCCGCGGAGAAGTTGTCGCGGATCTCCCCCAGCACGATGATGTCCGGGTCCTGGCGCACGATGTGGCGCAGGGTCTCCTCGAAGGTGACGCCGATCTTCGCGTTGATGGAGCACTGCGACACCCCCTCGATGACGAACTCGACCGGGTCCTCCGCCGTGACGATGCTGGTGTTCAGGTTATTGAGGTGGCTCACGCAGCCGTACAGGGTGGAGGTCTTGCCGCTGCCGGTCGGCCCGGTGATGATCATGACCCCGCTCGGGGTCTCCAGCGCGTCCTCGATGAACTGGGCCAGCATGCGCGGCGCCATGCCGATCTGGTGGATGTCGAGGATCGCCTCCTTCTTGCTCAAAAGCCGCAGCACGATCTTCTCCCCGAAGATGGTGATGAAGAAGGAGACCCGCAGGTCCAGGTTGAAGCCGTGCTGGCGGCTTTCGTAGAGGATGCGCCCGTCCTGGTGGCGGCGCCTTTCCGCGATGTCCGCCTGGGCCATGACCTTGATCCGGGAGCTCAGCTGGGGGGCGATGTCCAGCGGCAGCTCCTGGTGCAGCATCATGATGCCGTCGTGGCGAAAGCGGATGCGCAGGCGATCCTTGAGCGGCTCTATGTGGATGTCGCTGGCCCCCTCCGTGATGGCGTCGTCGAAGAGCTTGTTGATCATGCCGACGACCGTTCCCTCGTCCGCCAGCGTCATCTCGTCGCTGCCGGCGGATTTCTCCGCGGAACCGATGGCCGCCAGGATCGACTTCTTGCTGGCGATGGCCGGTTTCAGCCCGGCGCCGAACAGTTTCGCCGCCGTGTCACGGCAGCGCTTCTCCAGCGGGTTGGCGAAAACCACCGTCACCGCCCCGTCGTCCAGTGCCAGGGGGATGAAGAGGAAGTCGCGGTAGATCTGGAAGGGGGCCCTGGCGAAGAGCTTGCGCTCCATTTTACGGAACTCCAGCTCCGCCACGGGGAAGCCGAGCTGGAAGGAGAGCACCTCGATGAACTTGCGCTCCTCGATGAAGCCGTTCTCGATGAAGATGTCCCCGAGCATCTTGCGCTCGGTGCCCTCCTTTTGCAGGTTCAGGGCGGCGCTCAGGTCGCTCTCGCGGATGTGGCCCAGCTCGATGAGGAAGTCGCCGATCCGGATGGAGAGGCTGTTTTTGCGCAGCGTGGCGGCGATCTGCTCCTTGGTGACGGTTCCCAGTTCCTGGAGCACGTCCAGCAGGGTCTTGCTGGAGAGGAGCTTGGAGCGCACGCGCTGGGCGTAGCTCAGCTGTTCGGGGGTCACCACCCCCTCCTTGACGAGCAGGGCGGCTATCTCCCCGCGGACCGGGGGCGTTTCGATGTGCTTTTGTGTCGTGGTCATTTCATTCCATTATGCTTATTCGGCATGTTTGAGAACTTGATGCTTTCCCTATCGACTTTTTGCCGGAAAAGTTAAGAAGACCACTAAGAATTATTATTTACCAATGACACTAAGCTACTGTCATCGCATAGTTAAGTCCGGGGGGATCGGCTGGTGCGGGATTGGTTGTGTGAGGGTTTTAAAGAAGGACTGGATTAGATATTTTTATGCCAGAGATATAGAGCCCATTGAGTGTCCGTCAAGCGCTCGGCGGCGTGCCGGCGCTATGACTGGCAGAATGCTAGTGTGGCGACAGCGCTGGGCGAATGATGATTCGCCCCTACAGTGGGTGCAAGCGGGTGGCCGCCATTTGCCGAATGGTGCTTGCGCTTCGACTCCGCTCAGCGAACGCCCGCTCCCTGAGCGGAGCCGCAGGGTGGTCCCTCTCAAGGGCGCCCACTCACCTGACCGGCCCAGAAATCGCTCAGCTCCTTCAGGATGCCGTCGGAAACCAGCTCCCTCGCCTCGCTCTCGAACCAGTCACCCGGCATGGAGCCGCTGAAGCCCGGCTCCAGGAACCGGTTGTCCATGAGGATGATGATGCCGCGGTCGGTCTCGGAGCGGATCACCCTGCCGGCTGCCTGGACCGCCTTCGCCATCGCCGGGATCGCGTAGGCATACTCGAAACCGGCCCCGAAGCGCCGCTGGTAGTACTTCCGCATCTGTTCGCGCTCCAGGTCGAAGTTGGGCAGCGGCGGACCGACGACGAAGGCACCGATCAGCATGTCGCCCTGGTAATCCATCCCCTCGGAGAAGGAGCCTCCCTGCACCGCGAAGACCACGGTGGCTTCGCCCTGCGCCCGCAGCCCGTCCAGGACTGCAGCGCAGCGCGAGGCGGTCATCTTGCGCTCCTGCGTCACGACGGCGAACCCCTCCGGCGCGCGAAAGAGCCCGGCCACCCGCTCCATGAAGGCGAAGCTCGGAAAGAAGGCGAAATAGTTTCCCGGCTTGAGCGCCACGATCCGCTCCATGGCGTCCGCGATCTTCCCGTAGTTGCGCTCGCGCTGGGCATACTTGGTGGAGATCTGCGGGATGATCAGCAGCTTTCGCAACTGCGCCGGGAAAGGGCTCTGGAATTCGGCGGTCAGCACCTTTTCCGGGTCCAGCCCGGAAAGCTTGGCGTAGTAGTCGAACGGCTTGAGCGTCGCCGAAAACCCCACCACCTGCCGGTAGCCGGCGTAGCAGTCCGCGATCAGGGCTGAGGCGTCGCAGCAGGTGATCTTCAGGACGCCTCCGCCGGGGTGCGGGTGGAAGGTGGTGAAGAATTCCTGCCCCTCGGATCCGGTGACGAGCTCCAGGGTCTGGGTGAAGTCGGCCCAGTACTGGCAAAGCCGCAGCAGCGGGTCGCGCTGGCGGATCTCGACATTCGATTCGAGGTAGCGCGACAGCATGCCACGCAGCCTGGCGTCCTGCTCCAGAAAGGCGGCCACGGGGGGATCGACCCGGGACGGCCGGGAACCCTTGCCGTTCCAGCAGGAGGCCACCGCCTGCAGGCAGCCGTCCAAAAGCTCTTCGGCGGCGCGCCCGAAGGGGTGGGGGAGCCTCCCGAATTCCCCCCGCAACTCTCCGAGCAGGGCCGAGGAAAGCGCCGGGGAGTAGTAGTCCATGGCGCGGGAGGGAAGGTTGTGCGCCTCGTCGATCACCAGGTTGGGCTTCCCGGTCTGGCCGACGCTCAGGCAGGAGACGCGCCCCAGTGCCGAGCGCGGGGCGAAGACGTAGTTGTAGTCGCAGATGACGACGTCCGCTTCGGGAGCGCTCGCCAGCTGCAGCTCGAAGGGGCAGACCTGGAACTGCTCGCCCAGGTTGCGGAAGGTGCGGGCCCTCAGCTTCTTTTTTTGCGCCAGGAGGTCCACCAGTCCGGCTGCGGCCAGCTTTTGGTAGTAATCGCGGGCATATTCGCAGTACTCCGGGTTGCACAGCGGCTCGTCCTTGAAGCAGATCTTGTTTTTCGCCGTGATGGAGAGCGACTTGAGCCGCGCACCCGCCCCCCTGAAGCGCTCGACCGCGTCCTCCGCCACCGCGTGCTGGGAGTTCTTCGGGGTGACGTAGACCACCTGCTGGCCGCGACCCAGGGCTTCCTTCAGGGTCGGATGCAGCACCCCGACCGTCTTGCCGAGCCCCGTGGGGGCCTGGACCAGGAGCGCCACGCCCTGCTCCATCCCCGCTGCGACCGTCCGCATCAGTTCGAGCTGGCCCGGACGCGGGCGTTCGAAGGGAAAGGCGAAGGCGGCGGCAACCTTGGTGCGGCGCGCCACCCGTTTCAGGGCCTTGCCGGCTTCCAGGACCAGTTCCCCGAGACGCAGCTCCAGCCAGGCCTGGTATCGGGGCAGGTCGAGTTCCAGCGTCAGGTCGAGGGACTCGCCGTTTCGCGAGGAGACCAGGTGGAAGCTCAGCTGCGGGACCACCCCGTGCTCCAGCCAGTGAAAGTAGCCGTAGGTCTTCAGTTGCAGGCAGTAGGGGTGGTCGGGATTTTCCGTCAGCCGGCGCATCAGGTCGCGCACGTTGAAACAGGTCTTGATCTCCTCGATGCGGGGGGCGCCCTCCCTGAAGATGCCGTCCATCCGGCCATTGACCTGGAACCGGTACCCCTTCCTTTCGAAGCTCCAGCCCACCGGCACCTCTGCCTGGTAGCCGGGGTCGCTCTTGGCCCGCTTGCGCTGCACGCGCCCGTGTATCTCCTGCCCGTCGGCGGCCGAGGTCCCGTAACCGGAATGGCTTTCGATGCTTCCGGTGCGCGGGACCGGCAGGGCGAACTCCCCCAGCGCCAAGGTGATGAGCGGCAGGATTGGCTGCGGGGAGGCAGGCGGCGGGCTGCCGGGGGAAGGGAGAGTGAACGGTGGCATTTCGAGTTGGCTGGCAGCTTTCATAGTTCCGGGACTTCTCTCTGGTGCGGGTGGAGCACTACTGGTGCAGCGGATGGTCAGTCGATCTAGCGGTACTTTCCTCTGTTCGAGCCGGGTTTGTCAAGTTTTCTTCGCCATCGCTTATTGCAAAGACGCCAGAACCGGGTATCCTACTCAATGATTCTAATTCAACCACAAAAGGAGAAACCATCATGAAAAAACTGATCCTCGCGGCCTGCGCACTGACTCTACTCTGCGCCGGCTTCGCCACAGCCGCGGGCAACGCCGTCGTCGTGCTGCCCGCCAAGAACGGCAACGTCACCTTCCCCCACAAAAAACACCAGGACGCCATGGCCTGCACGGTCTGCCACGAGACCAATGAGGGTGGCAAGATCGCGGCTCTTGGCAAGGACTGGGCGCACAAGACCTGCAAAGGGTGCCATGCCGACAAGGGGAAGGGACCGACCAAGTGCAGCGAGTGTCACGTGAAGTAGTGCTGGACGAAAGTGAATGAGAGAAGGGCGGAAAGCATGGGTGCTTTCCGCCCTTTTTTTATGGGCCCAGTTATCAAACAGGCTAGCCGTGCTGCTGGCGCAGCTGCCGGGGTAGGGAGACGACCTCCTTACCGAGGGTGAAGTAGAAGGTCGCACCGTTTCCCACCTCGCCCTCGGCCCAGATCGTGCCGCCGTGGCGCTCTATGGCACGCTTCACCGTCGCCAGGCCGATGCCGTTTCCTTCGAACTCCGCTCCGTGCAGACGCTGGAACGGGCTGAACAGTTTCTCGCGATACGCCATGTCGAAGCCGGTCCCGTTGTCGCTCACGAAGTAGACCTGCTGGCCGTCCCTGACTTCGCTCCCCACCTCTATGCGCGCGACAGTTTCCTGCACGGTATACTTCCAGGCATTGTTGAGCAGGTTCTCCACCACGAGCCTCAAGAGCGTTTTATCCCCCAGCGCCTGCATGCCGTCCGCGATGGAGAACTCCACCCTGCGGGTCTTGTCGGATTGTTTCAGCAAGAGGCTGCTGATGGTCGCCAGGCGGCTCAGGTCTATCTGCTCCTCGGTGAGCGGTAACCGGCTGGTACGTGCCAGTTCGAGCAGGTCGTCGATCAGCTTTCCCATCTTGTTGCTCGCCTTGCAAATGCGCTCCAGGTGGTCCCTCCCCTCGGGACTGACGCCGGAACCCAACTCCTCCATCAAAATTGCGGCATAACTGTTGATGTGGCGCAAAGGACTGCGCAAGTCGTGGGAAACCGAGTAACTGAAGGATTCCTGCTCGCGGTTGGCGGCCTCGAGCTGCGCGGTCCGCTCGGCTACCCGCTTGTCCAGTTCGTCGTTCAGATGACGGAACTCCTGCTCCACCTGCTTCTGTTCGCTGATGTCGCGCGAAATGCCAAAGGTTCCGGACAGGTTGCCCTGCTCGTCGAACAGGGGCCCTTTGGTGTTCAGGAAGACCCGCTTACGGCCCAGGGCGTCGGTAAGGGCGTTCTCGAAGATCTCGACGGCGCGGGTCCCCATGACGGTACGGTCTTCCTTCATCATGACCTGCGCTTCCTCGGGGGAGAAGATCTCCCTATCATCCCGGCCCAGCACTTCCTCCGCCTTTTTGCCCGTTACCTGCTGGGCAGCAAGGTTGAAGAGCAGGTACCTTCCTTCCATGTCCTTCACGTAGACGGCGTCGGGCGTTCCCGAAATGATGGAATGCAGCAGCTCCCGGTTCTCGTGCAAAGCCTCCTCGGCCTGGGTGCGCTCCGTGATGTCCGTGGTGACGACGAGCACCTTGTCGCAGGAGCCGTCCTCGTTGATGAAGGGCAATTTGTCCGTCTCGAAGCTGTGCGGTTTACCGCCGGCGTCACAAATCTTCACCGTCGAATGCAGCAACTTCCGGGAGGCGCAAATTTCCCGGTCCTCCTCGGAAAAGCGGGACTCCAGCTCCTCCGGCACCCTTCCGAAGTCGTAGATCCTTTTCCCCTCCATCTCCTTGACCGTCGTGCCGTTGAATTTCGCCATCGCCTGGTTCACCAAATGAAGGATCCCCTGCTCGTCCTTGACGAAGATGCTGCTGGGGAAGGCGTCGATGACCTGGCGCAGCAAGTTGCGCTCGCGCTGGACGGCAATCGAGGCCCGCTCAGTTTCGGCGCTGAGCCTGCCCCTGGCCTCATCCGCCCTGGCCTGGGCGCGATGCATCAGTTCGGCGATGACGGAAATGATCAAGCCGCACATGAGAAAGGCCGCCAGCTCCATCAGGTCCATGCTGCTCGCGATGCTGATGCTGCCGACCGGCCTGATCAGGAAGTACGACGCCAGGAGGCCGGAGAGCGCTGTCGCGAGCAGGCCGGCGGGCAAGCCGACCAGGAGTGCTGCCAGCATGACGGCAGGGTAAAAAGTAAGATACGGGCAGGACAACCCGAGCGCGCCCAGGAGCTCAACCCGCAGCGCCGCGGCGCACACGGGCAACAACGCGGCAACGGTATAGGCCTGCCAGGGCCTGCGTAATCGTCTATTCCAAGCCATTCCAGTTCTCCCAGAGGACACCTGCTCTAGAATCAACCAACACCTGCAAAGTTTGTGACGATATGAAGCAAAAAGTAACTGCCACTCTACCTTGATACGGCAAGTGGCCTACTTACGGTGAGTCGAGCCCGGAATCCGAAGAGTAAGATGGTGGGGGATGTAACAACGGGAACGACTAACGGGTGTCACAGCGGGGACCGAATGAGACAGTCCGGTCAGGCTGAAACTCCATTATTACGTCTATAACATAATTTGAACATTTTTATTAGTATTATTTTCATTTTAATTTTCTATCATTTTCTTGCAAGGACTGGACGATCCAGAGGGACCTTGGCCTGGCGCAAGGTGGGCCCTTTCCAGGCAGGTTTTTTTAGGGGGTGTCATTGCTTCGGGCGAGGGAGCTGAGGGAGCTTTTGCGTTTATTAAAGGTGGAGCGGGGTCACGTAGTGGAAAATGGCGGCGAAATGGCAGGCACTGCCGGTGAGTACAAAGAGGTGCCAGATGGCGTGGTTGTAGGGCAGCCGGTCCCAGAGGTAAAAGAGCACCCCGACGGTGTAGGCAGCCCCCCCGGCAAAGAGCAGTAACAGGCCGTTCGCCGCGAGCGCGGCGGAGAGCGGCTTCAGGGCGAACACCACGCTCCAGCCCAGGGCGATGTAGAGCAGCGGCCCGATGATGCGCAATTTGTGGGCCGTGAATATCTTCAGGACCGCCCCGATGGTCCCCAGCCCCCAGGCCATGCCGAAGAGCGACCAGCCCCAGGGCCCCCGCAGGGTGACCAGGGTGAACGGGGTGTAGCTCCCGGCGATCATCAGGTAAATGCTGGCGTGGTCCAGTATCCGGAACACATAGCGGGCATAGGGCTTGCGCACGCTGTGGTAGGCCGTGGAGAGGCAATAGAAGGTGACCATCGCCACGCCGTAGATGCAGGAGCTGACCAGGCGGTAGCTGTCATGTTCCCGTGCAGCCATGGTGATCAGGGCGATCACCCCGATGAGGCTCAGTAAGGCACCCAAGCCATGGGTGCAGCGGTTCAGCAGTTCTTCCGACTCACTGTAGTAAACCAATCGTTCATGAAGGTCCACGGGTCTCATGAGGACCATGGTACACCCAAAGGATGGAAGAAAACAAGCGGCTTCGAGCGCCCTTTTTCCGGGGTGGTTCCGCTAACGTGCTTGACATATCGGTCCCTGCGTACGATTATGACAGGCATTTGTATACGGTATGTTCCGCCCCCAGCTTTTCCTGACATCGCGAACCAGTCCACGCTGCAGCGCCCGCCCGGCGCCGGGCGTGTCAACCAAGGATCCAGCCATGGCCAAGAAGATCTTTATCGCCGCCTCGGGACAGAACATCGGGAAGACCACCATCAGCATCTCCCTGCTGCATCTGGCTCAAAAGAAATACGGCCGGGTCGGCTTCATCAAGCCGCTCGGCCCGAAGCCGACCACCCTGCGCGGCCACTCGGTCGACAAGGACGCCGCCCTGATCGCGCAGGTCTTCGACCTGTCCAGGGACCTGCGCTACATGTCGCCGGTCGTGGTCTATCCCGATACCACGCGCAAGGCGATCGACGGCGAGGTGGCCTTCGCCGAGCTCGAGGAAAAGATACTGCACGCCTATGCCGAACTGGAGAAAAGGTGCGATTTCATCATCATCGAGGGTTCCGGCCATCCGGGAGTCGGCTCGGTGCTGAAGCTCTCCAATGCCCGCATCGCGCGCATGCTGGATGCGCCGGTTCTGATGATCACCGGAGGCGGGGTCGGCAACGTCATCGACACGGTTTTCATGAACATAGCGCTCTTTCAGCTTGAGGGCGCCGAGGTGCGTGCGGTCATGGCCAACAAGCTTTATGCCGACAAGCGGGAGGTCACCCTCGACTACCTGGAGCGCGCCCTGGCGGACCAGCCGTTCTCCGTGATCGGCGGCTTCGACTACAAGTCCGTGCTGGCCAACCCGACCTTGCGCCGCGTCTCGCGCCTGCTCGACCTCCCGCTGCACGGCAACCGCCGCGACGTGGGGCGCATCATCCAGCACGTCCAGATCGGCGCGGCCTCCACCCAGCGCGTGACCGAGATGCTCCGGGAATCCACCTTGCTGCTGGTCACCAGCAGCCGTGACGAGCTTCTGGTGACCCTCGCCAACCTTTACCAGATGCCGGAATACCGCGCCCTCGTTTCGGGGCTGGTCATCCCGGGAATTTCACCGGTCAGCACCATCACCCAGCGCATCATCGACCGCAGCAACATCCCCTACCTGCGCACCCAGAAGCAATCCACCGCAGAGCTCTACCGCATCATCACCGAGGACGTCTCGAAGATCACCGCCGAGGACACCGAAAAACTCGACCTGATACGCAGCCTCGCCGAAGAGCGGCTTGACTTCGACGCCCTGGTGGGACTCTTCGACTAGGGCTTAACCTGGAAATCGCAGCCCGCGTTATCCCCCCGCGCAGCCAGGGAAGGCTCGCGCTTGCGAGACAGGGGGGTCCTCCTGCTGCGAAGGCCCCCCTCCCCTCCCGTTTACTTCTTGTGGCACTCGGAGCATTTGGTGGGACCCGCACCCTTGTCAGCGTGGCACCCCTTGCAGGTTTTGTGGGCGAAGTCCTTGCCGAAACCCTCGATCTTGCCCGGGCCCTTCTCATGACAGATTTTACAATCCTTCAACATCTCCTGGTGTTTCTTGTGGTGGAAGGTGATGTCCCCGTTCTTGGCGGGCAGGATCATGGTGTCGGCGGCGAGCACGGTGCCGGCACTCAAAAGCGTGAGCGCCACTGCTGCGATAATTTTTTTCATGGTGTTGGCTCCTTTTGTTTTCCTGATTAGTGATGATCTTCCGCCATAGTCCCCCCTCCCCTTGCGGGAGGGGGTTAGGGGGAGGGGGAAGGTGCCATGACTGCCCAGGAGAGATCACTTCGTGGCTGCATCCCCCCCACCCCGACCCTCCCCCGCAAGGGGGGAGGGAGAGTTATTGAAAGCGGAAGATTGTCACTAATCAGGTTTGTTTTTGGGTTTTTCTGGCTGAAATGTGATAAAAAATATCATGGGTTTAGCGCCCTCGCTACCGACATCTATAGCAATGCGACCCGATGTCGGGTAGGCGCACCGGCAAAATCGGCTGGATTATTCGCAAGATTCGGTATTTGTCAACAGGGAGCGGGCTTTGGAAAAAAGCGAGAAATCGGCAGCACCCAGCGTCGCCATTGACGGGGCACGGATCAGGAGCGTGCGTGAGACGAAGAAGCTCACCCAGCTCTACGTGGCTAACGTGGTCGGCGTCACGACCGACACGATCTCGCGCTGGGAAAATAACCGCTACCCCTCCATCAAACGCGATAATGCCGAGAAGCTGGCGAGCGCGCTGGAGGTCGAGCTTCAGCACATCCTGCGCCAGGAGGAGGGCCCCGAGCTCCCGGAGGCCCTTCCGGCAGCTCCTCCCCGGCGTGCCAAGCGCCGTTTGCTGCTCCCGGGGCTGGCAGCCCTGGTGCTGCTGCTCCTGGTGGTCCTGCTTATAACCCGCTCTTTGGCCCCGGCACCGACCGCGATCCGGTGGGCCCCTCACTTCGCCGCGCCCGGCGAGATCATCCCCGTGCAGATCAAGATCGCCCGCCCGGGCGCGGAGAGCTCCGGCTGCATCCTCAAAGAAAACCTCCCCCACGGCTGGCGGCTGGTGAGCTCGCTACCTGCCAGCTCTTCGGCGGACCCTTCCGGCACGGGGATCAAGTGGCTGATCCCCGGCGGCAGCGCCTCAGTCACCGTTTCCTACGCGGTGCAGGTCCCGGCCTCCCCCGTCCCCGGTGGCGAAGCGAAGCTGCGCGGTGAAATCGTATTGCATGCCGGCGCGATGAACCGGACCGAGCCGGTGGGTGGCGATAGCGACATTCGGGTCGGCGCCTACCATTGGGCCGATACCAACGGTGACGGACGGATAGACGATGACGAGATCATGCCTGCCTACTACATCTGCGAGGACATGAAGGGGCTCGGCCTGGACTGGAAGACCATCGAGGCGATCTGGAGTGGTAAGGGATACCGTTGGGACGCCCAAAACGGCTTCAGTGTCATCAAGTAAGTCCTGATCGGAATTTCGACCCGAGCCAGGCCAGGGCCACCCTGCGGCCTCGGCGTAGGAAGGCCATCCTTTCCGCGAACCCCGCCCCGTAGGGCGCTCCCGCGAGTCCGGCAGCTTCAGAAACTTACCTCGTTGCATCCTGCTAAACCATGGTAAAATAAGTAATCGCCAAAAAATTGCGCAGAGAAATCCGGGCGATCTTGGCTTGAGGCCGGCTCTCAAGCAGCCCCGTCGTGGGGTAGCACGAAAGCCGCATGGACCATGGCAAGAACCGCGGCCGGTGCTGCCGGCCTCCGAGGAGGAACTATGAAAGCATTGATTTTAAGCGCGAACGATTTCGAAGACACCGAATTGTTGGTACCCCTTTACCGGCTGCGTGAGGCAGGCTATACCGTGGATATCGCCTCGCTGTCGCGCGAGAGCATCCGTGGCAAACATGGCTATGAAGTGCCGGTCAACAAGGTATTTAAGGATATAGCACCCGCCGAATATGGCGTTCTGATTCTCCCCGGCGGCAAGGCGCCGGCGGCAATCCGCAATGACCCCGCGGTTCAGGAGATAGCGCGCTCCTTCATGGCGGAGGGGAAGCCTGTCGCGGCGATCTGCCACGGCCCGCAGATTCTCGTTTCGGCTGGTCTTCTGAAAGGGCGTCGTGCCACCTGCTACGCAGCGGTGGCGCCGGAGCTTAAGGAGGCCGGCGCGTTGTATGAGGACAGCGAGGTGGTCGTGGACGGCCAGCTGATTACCTCACGGAAACCCGATGACATCCCTGCATTTGACCGCGAGTTGATGCGCCTTTTGGGGCATTGAAGCGACCGCTGGGACACTGAAGCAACGGCTGGGACGCTAAATGCCTGCGCGGCACTGATCTTGGCCGGCAGTGTCCCCCCAGCGCAGTAGGGGGGAAGGCTCGCGTAGCGAGACAGGGGGGTCCGGCTCCCTTGAAACCTACCCGCCTGCTTCACTACGTTCAGCTTCCCCCCTATTTCATAGGGGGGACTTCTAACCCTAACCAATCGACGTTGCATAAGACAAAGGACGCCTTTTGGGCGCCCTTTGTCATTGCTATCTCTAATCCGTGTCTAGCCTTCCGCCCCCTACTTCAGGTTCCTCTTGATCCGCGCCACGGCCTCGATCACGTTATCGCGGTTGCCGAAGGCGGACAGGCGGAAGTACCCTTCACCGGAAGGCCCAAAACCGCTCCCCGGGGTGCCCACGACGTTGCACTCGTTCAGCAGCTTGTCGAAGAAATCCCAGGAGGTGAGCCCGGCCGGGGTCTTAAGCCAGATGTAGGGCCCGTTGACGCCGCCGTAGACGGTGAGACCCGCCTCGGCAAGCCCCTCGCGGATGATCCTGGCGTTCTCCATGTAGTAGTCGATGTTCGCCTTGGTCTCAGCCCACCCTTCCTCCGTGTAGACCGCCGCTGCGGCCTTTTGCACCGGGTAGGAGGCGCCATTGAACTTGGTGGTCTGACGACGCAGCCAGAGCTTGTTGAAGCTGTACTTCTCGCCGGAAGCGGTGCTACCCTCAAGTTCCTCGGGGACGACCACCAGGCCGCAACGTACGCCCGTGAAGCCTGCAGTCTTCGAGAAGGAGCGGAACTCGATGGCGCACTTCTTGGCGCCTTCGATCTCGTAGATGGAGTGCGGGATGGAGGGGTCGGTGATGAATGCCTCGTAAGCCGCGTCGAAAAGGATGACCGAGTTGTTGGCCAGTGCGTAGTCCACCCACCCCTTGAGCTGCTCCTTGGTGGCGACCGCGCCGGTCGGGTTGTTCGGGAAGCAAAGGTAGATCATGTCCACCTTCTCCTCCGGGTACGCCGGGAAGAAGCCGTTGGCCTCCGTGCAGGGCATGTAGACCAGCCCCTTGTAGTAGCCCGTCTCGTCGGCGTCGCCGGTGCGCCCGATCATGACGTTGGTGTCGTTGTAGACCGGGTAGACCGGGTCGCCGATGGCGACCGTGTTGTCCAGCGCGAAGATGTCCAGGATGTTGGCGCAGTCGCACTTGGAGCCGTCCGAGATGAACATCTCAGTCGTCTTCAACTCGACGCCCAGCGGGTTGTAGGATTTCTGTATGATGGCGTTTATCAGGAAGTCGTAGCCCTGCTCGGGGCCGTAGCCCATGAAGGAGTTCTCGCTCCCCAGGTCGTCCACCGCGGCGTGGAACGCCTTGAGGATGGCCGGCGTGAGCGGCTGGGTAACGTCGCCGATGCCCAGGCGGATGACCTTGGCTTCCGGGTTTGCAGCTGCAAAGGCCCGCACCCGGCGCCCGATTTCCGGGAAGAGGTAGCCAGCCTTGAGTTTCAGGTAGTTATCGTTAATCTGTGCCATTAAAACTTCTCCTTGTTCTTACTATTCTCTTTACTTAAAGCATTAGGGACTTAAGGGACCTAAAGGACATCAAGGACGCCCGAAAAATTTATCTCAACCCCAGGACGTCCTGCATGTCCCAGACACCGGGCTTGGCGCTTACTACCCACTTGGCGGCGCGCACGGAGCCGCGGGAAAACATGTCCCTGGTGTGGGCGCGGTGGGTGATCTCGATGCGCTCCCCCATCCCGATGAAGTAGACGGTGTGCTCGCCGACGATGTCGCCGCCGCGTATGGTCTGCATCCCGATCTCGTCGTGGGTCCGCTCGCCGCAGATCCCCTCGCGATGGTAGTTGGCGACCCCGTTGTAGTCGCGCCCGAGCGCGCCCGCCACTACCTCGCCCATCCTGACCGCGGTCCCGGAGGGGGAATCCTTCTTGAGCCGATGGTGCGCTTCCACGATCTCGACGTCGAAATCTTCGCCGAGGATCTTGGCCACGTCGGCCAGCACCTTAAAGCAGACATTCACGCCGACCGACATGTTGGGCGCGATGACTACCGGGATCTCGCGAGCGAGCTCGGCCGCAAAGGCGCGCTCCTCGGGGGTGAAGCCGGTGGAGCCGATGACGATGGACTTGCCCAAAAGCGAACAGACCTCAAGGTTCTTGAGGGAGACCTTGGGGGCGGTGAAGTCGATCAGCACGTCGCAGCCGGCTACCACCATATTAAGGTCGTCGCTGATGGGAAGGCCGATGGCGCCCAGGCCCGCGTTGTATCCGGCATCCTGGCCGACCATGGGATGGCCCGGACGCTCCAGGGCCCCCGAGAGTTGCACGCCTTCCGCTTCCTGGATGGCGGCGATGATCCGCCCTCCCATCCGTCCTGCAGCTCCGCAGACAGCAATTTTTATCATACTCGCGACTCCTTAGATGAGACCGTATTCCTTCATGATCGCGGTCAGCTTGGCCCGGTTCGCCTCGGCAAGCGGCGCCAGCGGGAGACGGACCTCGTCGCGGCAGCGGCCCAGAAGCGCCACGCCCGTTTTTACCGGCACGGGGTTGGTCTCGATGAACATGGCGTTGGAGATCTTCAATAGGTACAGGTGCAGCCTTTTCGCCTCTTCCATATTGCCGGCGTTGAAGGCGTCGACCAGTGCGGCGACCTCTTTGGGCATGATGTTGGCGGTGACCGAGATCACCCCTTTGGCGCCGCAGGCCATCATCGGCAGGGTGATGAAGTCGTCGCCCGACAGAACCGTGATGTTATCACCGCACAGGGCCATGACCTCGGAAGCCTGCTGCAGCGACCCGGTAGCCTCCTTGATGGCGACGATGTTCGGGTGCAGAGCGAGGCGAGCCACGGTTTCCGGCAGCAGGTTCACGGCGGTGCGCCCGGGCACGTTGTACAGCACCTGGGGAAGCGCGACGGCATTGGCAACCGCCATGTAATGCAGGTAGAGACCCTCCTGGGAAGGTTTGTTGTAATAGGGCGTCACCAGCAAGGCCCCGTCCGCGCCCAGTTCCTTGGCGTGCTGGGTGATCTCGATCGCTTCGTGGGTGGAATTGGAGCCGGTGCCCGCGATGACCGGCACCCTCTTCTTCACCTGCTCGACGACGATCTTGATGACCCGGTCGTGCTCGACGTAGTTGAGAGTCGAGGACTCGCCGGTCGTGCCGCACGGAACAATGGCGTCGGTGCCGTTTTCAATCTGGAATTCCACCAGCTCCCGCAGCTTTTCCTCATCAACCGCGCCGTTATTGAACGGGGTGACGATGGCAACGATACTTCCCTGGAACATGGGCTACCTCCTTGTGCTGCCGCTAGTAATGCGTTTCTTTTGAGGGGTTTGCGCCAGGTGGAAGCATCCGCCTCCCCTGCCCCGCCTGCAATGCATAACAATGGTGAATGAGGGGGCGAACGCGTGTCCGCCCCCACTTTGCTTTACAGGAAGCTCGGAATCCGCTCGCCCCTGATCAGGTCCTCGACCGTTTCGCGGCTACGGATGACTTCGAACTTGTCACCCTTGACCATGACCTCCGACACCCGCGGCCGGCTGTTGTAGTTGCTGCTCATGGTGAAACCGTACGCGCCCGCGGACATGAAGGCGATCTGGTCGCCCTGGCGGAAGTTCGGGAATTCGCGGTCCTTGACCAGGAAGTCGCCCGACTCGCAGATGGGGCCGACGATGTCGCCCTCGATGCTCCCGTCCTGGTCCTTCCTGACCGGCATGACACCGTGGAAGGAGCCGTAGAGCGCCGGGCGGGCCAGGTCGTTCATACCGGCGTCGACGATGACGAAGTTCTTCTCCTCGCCCTTCTTGGTGTAGAGGCAGGTGCCGACCAGGATGCCGGCGTTGCCGACCAGGTTTCTGCCGGGCTCGAAGAGCAGGTGCAGGCCGAGGTCCTTGGTTTCCGCCATGATGGAAGAGCCGTAGTCCGCGGGAAGCGGCGGCAATTCGTCGTTGTACTGGATGCCGAGACCGCCGCCCAAGTCGAGATACTTCATCTCGATGCCCATGTCCTTCACGCCGACCAGCAGCCTCTTCAGCTTCTTGATGGCGTCGACGAACGGGGATACCTTGGTCAGCTGGCTGCCGATGTGGCAGTCGATCCCGAGGATCTCCAGGTTGGCCATGTCCTTGGCGCGAGCATACTGAGCCAGGGCGCGCTCGATGTTGATGCCGAACTTCGCCTTCTTGAGGCCGGTGGTGATGTACGGATGGGTTTCCGGATCGACGTCCGGGTTGACGCGGATGGCGATGCCGGCCTTCTTGCCGACCCGTCCCGCGACCTGGTTGATCCGGTCCAGTTCCATCTCGCTTTCCACGTTGAACATCAGGATGCCGCTCTCAAGGGCGTAGACGATCTCGTCATCCCTCTTGCCGACGCCGGAATAGACCACCTTCTTGGGATCGACGCCCGCCGTCAGGGCACGGAACAGTTCGCCGCCGGAGACGATGTCCACGCCGCCGCCCAGGTTGATGAAGGTCTTCAGCACGGCAAGGTTGGAGTTCGCCTTGACCGAATAGCAGATGGTATGGGGAGCGGAGGCAAAGGCGTTGTCCATTGCCTTGAAGTGCCGCTCAAGTGTCGCTTGTGAATAGATGTAGACCGGGCTGCCGACTGCGGCAACGATGTCCTTTATTGCTACCTCTTCCGCGTAAAGCTCGTCACCCTTGTACTGAAAATGATGCATGTTTCTTTCCCCCTTCGATCTATGTGAAAATTTGAACCGTAAACAATAAAAGTTTTTATTCTTAACATATAATGCGGGCAGTTGTCAAAATTATTGCTGGCAGCGTCAGACGGAATGACCGGGTGGGTCGATTGTTGACGCGGTGAAGATTCTCAGCCGGTGGCGCCTCCCTCACCCCTGCCCCTCTCCCGGAGGGCGAGGGGTTTTGGGTTTTGTACCAACAGAGATGTGCCAGTCAAAATTTTCCCAGGAGAAAAATATGTTCCACCAATAAATTAGACCAGTACAATCCTTTATACCGGCCCGACTTTTTTACCGCTTGGAAACAAACTCTCCCTCGCCCTCCAGGAGAGGGTCGGGGTGAGGGAGGCGCCACGGAGACCCTCCCTCTCTTCGAGACCGCGCGCTCTAATTAGAGCTATTCCTCCCCCGAAGGAGTAAATTGCCTAAATTTTAGGCTGCGAAATTTCCCGTACAAGGCCATTTCTCGGCCTTTCGCAGCCCTTGCCCTTCACTGGACCTTAACGCGCCTTTTTGGGCCAAAATTGTGCCCAGAATAACACATTAGAATTTACCTAATATTTTTTGACGATAATGACCAGCGACCTGGCGTCGCCAACACCCGGGAGCTGGAAATCGAGCACCGAATCGACCCTGGCTCCCAACTCAGCGAGCGCCCCCTTCGCCGCAGCCACTTCCTCGGCGGCGTTGCGCCCCTTCATGGCGACGACCCGCCCGTCACTCTTCAAAAGCGGCAAAGCCATGGCGACGAAGGAGGGTATGTCGGAAAAAGCCCGCGACACCACCCAGTCGAAATATTCTGGATAGGTCTCGGCAAGCGTTTCGGCCCGCACATGGGTTGCGGTAAACTGCGCCAGATTCAACAACCTGACCGCCTGTTTTTGGAAACTGATCTTTTTCACCACGGCGTCGACCGAGACCATCTCAAGATCCGGGGCGACTATTTTCACCGGTATGCAGGGGAACCCCGCTCCCGAACCGATATCGAGCAGTCTGCCGGGACCCTGCACGGCCTTCAGCAGGCTCAGCGAATCGACGAAATGCTTGACGGCTATCCCCTCGTCATCGGTAATAGCGGTGATGTTGATCTTCCGGCTCCACTTTTTCAGTTCCTCGGCGAAGAGGTCGAGGCGCGTAATCTGCTCGCCTGTGAGAGGAATCCCGAGTTCCTTGGCACCGGCAACCAGGAGGTTCTTGGCTTTCTGGTTCATTTACCGCTCCTCGCCTTCAGCGCTATGGATAGGATGGTTATTCCCGCCGGGGTCATGCCGGGTATGCGCGACGCCTGGCCCAGGGTGTCGGGACGGAAGCGCGCCAGTTTCTCCCGCACTTCCGTGGACAGTCCTGAGATGGTCCCGTAATCCCAATCGAGGGGGATCTTGGCACTCTCCAGCTTGACCGCACGCTCCACCTGCTCCAACTGACGGGTGATGTAGCCTTTGTATTTGATCTGAATCTCCAGCTGCTCCCGGATGGTTTCCGGCAGATCCATGATTTCGGGGTTGATCCTGGCCAGGTCCTGGCAGGTAAAATCGGGGCGCCGCAGCAGGTGCTCGTAGCTGATGGCGTTTTGCATCCCGACCAGGTCCCAGTCCTGGAGCAGCTCCTCGCCTGCCGCTGAGGGTGTGAGCCGCTCGCGTCCGAGCCGCTCCAGCTCGGTGTCGATGATATCCTTCTTCTCCAGGAACCCCCGGTACAGCTCATCGGGAACCAAACCGACTGCGTGACCCTGCTCTCGCAGCCTGAGATCGGCATTGTCTTCCCGAAGCAGCAGACGGTATTCGGCCCGCGAGGTGAACATCCGGTAGGGCTCTTTGGTTCCCAGAGTCACCAGGTCATCGATCATGACGCCGATGTAGGCATCGTGCCTGCCGAGCACCAGCGGTTCCTTCCCCTGCACCCGGAGCGCGGCGTTGATGCCTGCCATGAGCCCCTGGGCCGCGGCCTCCTCGTAACCCGAGGTGCCGTTGATCTGCCCCGCATGATACAGATTGGCTACCAGCTTGGTCTCAAGGGAGGCATGCAGCTGGATCGGATTGACGTAGTCGTACTCAATGGCATAGGCGGGGCGCATGATCTCGACCCGTTCCAGACCTTCGATGCTCCGGTAAAAGGCCCACTGGATGTCGATAGGGAGCGAGGTGGAGAGTCCGCTCGGGTAGACCTCGACCGTTTCGCGCCCTTCCGGCTCGATGAAGGTCTGATGACGGTCCTTTTCCGGGAAGCGGACCACCTTGTCCTCGATGGAGGGACAGTACCTCGGCCCAATCCCTTCGATGATGCCGGCGTAGAGCGGCGAACGGTCCAGGCCGCTCCTGATGATGTCATGCCCCTTCGGGTTGGTGTAGGCGATGTGACAGGGAACCTGGCTCTGCTCAATCCTTTCGTTGGAGAAGGAGAACGGGATCGGGCGCTCGTCGCCGTACTGCGGTTCCAGGCGGCTGAAATCGATGGTCCTGCCGTCGAGCCGCGCCGGCGTACCGGTCTTCAGCCTGCCGACGTCGAAGCCGTAGTCCATGAGTCGCTCCGAGAGCCCCATGGAAGGTAGATCCCCTGCCCTGCCGCCCGGATAATTGACCAGGCCGATATGGATCAGGCCGCGCATAAACGTCCCGGTGGTGAGGATGACCGTCTTACCCAGGAACCTGACTCCGCCCCTGGTGTCCACCCCTGCGGCGGCCCCGTCCTCCAGATGCAGAGCGGTTACCTCAACCTGCTTTAGGTGCAGGTTGTCCTGGAGTTCCATGATCGTCTTCATCCGCAGGCGGTAGAGCTGCTTGTCAGCTTGGGCCCGCGAGGCGCGTACGGCTGGCCCCTTCCTGGTGTTGAGGACGCGGAACTGGATTCCGGTAGCGTCGATGTTGCGCCCCATCTCCCCACCCAGGGCGTCGATCTCCTTCACCAGGTGCCCCTTGGCGAGCCCGCCTATGGCCGGGTTGCAGGACATGAGCGCTATCGCGTCGAGGTTTATGGTCAAGAGCAGCGTCGAGCGGCCGATCCGCGCCGCGGCCAGCGCCGCCTCGCAACCGGCATGCCCGGCTCCCACCACTATCACATCGTACTTTTTGTCGTAGACTATCAAACCATGCTCCATGTTCAGCTAAGGGGTAATCGCAGCATCGAATTATTTAGGACAGCTCCCGGGGCTTTGCGTTTGACAAAGGTACTAGGAGTTAGTTATCAAACTACCGGATGTTGCATGGCATTTCGGGTTTGTTCCACGTGGAACAAATCGGAATGTTCGGGTTCAGAGAGGTTATACCCTGGGAGGCGCCGCTGTAGCTCTGTGGCGAAGCCCTCACCACTCTCTCCCGGGGGCGAGGGGTTCTGAATGCCTGTCGGTTTATTTTATCGGGTTTTCCAGCCCCCACTGCCAACTCAACAAAACTCTCCCTTGCCCTCCGGGAGAGGAACGGGGTGAGTGAGATTTTCAATCATGCTACGCTCAGCTCTTCGTGGCTGCTTGGCATGGGCGAATGATGATTCGCCCCTACATAAAGCAAGTCGTACCTCACCTAGCCACGTACGGTTAAGGGTCCGGGGTAGCTAACGATCGAATGATGCCGCACTACTACACTGGCACCTCAACCAAATAAAACCAGGCAAACATAGGACATCATAAGCTAATTTTGGAATGTTCCACGTGGAACAATCTCACTTACCTATGCAAAAGCTTGAGAAGATACGATCCAGCACGTCATCGGCGGTCGTCTCGCCGGTTACCTCGCCGACCGCATCCAGGGCATCGCGCAGGTCAATGGGGAGGAGCTCCATGTTGACGCCGGCCTGCAGATTGGCGCTGAAACGAAGCAGCGCTTGCTGCGACTTCACCAGCGCGTCCCGGTGCCGGGCATGAGAGACTGCTATAAATTCCCTACCATCGATGGCTTTGCCGTGAATAAAGGAGGTGTGGATGGCGTCCCTCAGATCGGCGATACCGCTGCCGGTAACAGTGGAGATGGAGACCATGGGCCCCATGAGTCCAGCGGGCAAATCGCAGCAGCAAGGGAGATCGGACTTATTCCTGACCACGATGACGCTCTTGGTCCCGATGGCATCCAGAATGGCCTGATCCTCACTGGTGAAAGCTGCAGAACCATCGACGATAAAAAGAACCAAATCGGCTCTAGGAATCCTTTCCAGGGAAAGCCGCACACCTTCCTGCTCCACCTGGTCCTCGGAATCCCTGATACCGGCGGTATCCAGAAGTTTAACCGGAAGACCGTTGATGTTGACGACTTCCTCTATCACGTCACGCGTGGTGCCGGGAATCGCGGTGACAATGGCGCGCTTTTCCTTCAAAAGGGTGTTCAGCAGACTGGATTTCCCGACGTTGGGCTTCCCGGCGATGACGACGGAGACGCCGTCCCGCAGCACCCTCCCCTCGTCAAAGCCGTCGATAAGCGTGGCCAGTTCAACCAGGGCCGGAGCGACGCGACCCAGCACGTCACGCTCAACGGCTACATCCAGCTCTTCCTCGGGAAAATCTATCAGGGCCTCTACGTAGGCCAGTGCATACAGTATCCCTTCGCGGACCTCCGCTATGCGGTTGGAGAGCAAGCCCTCGCGCTGGTGCTGAGCCAGGGTGAGGGAAGCCTCGGTCCTGCTGGCAATGACGTCCATGATCGCCTCGGCCTGTACCAGGTCGATGCGGCCATTGAGAAAGGCGCGCTTGGTGAACTCTCCGGGCTGGGCAAGCCTGGCGCCTTCCGCGACAACCAGGGAAAGGATGCGCGACACGACGAGGGTGCCGCCGTGGCATTGGATTTCCACGACGTCCTCGCGGGTGTAGGAATTGGGACTCTTCATATAGACCAGCATTGCCTCGTCGAGGAGATCGCCGGTCTCCGGATGCACGACAGCGCCATAAGAAAAACGGTGGCTTTTTAGGCCACCGTTCGATTTAGCTCTGAATATGCTCCGGGCGATCGGGAGGGATACGGGACCGCTTACCCTGATGATCCCGATGCCGCCCTCCCCTACCGGCGTGCTGATTGCCGCAATTGTGTCACGCACGTACATAAGAAACACCAGGTTAAGGTTAAGTTTGAGGTTAAGGTTAAGGTTAAGGTTAAGTTTGAGGTAAAGCTAAAACAAGATCAGGTCGGGAAATTTGCGCCTGGAAAGCGGCTCAACCTCAACCTTAACCTCAACCTGTCTCTATGCGTTGATCGACTTGTTGATGTACATCTGCTGCGCGATGGTCAGCACGTTGTTGACCAGCCAGTAGACAACCAGACCGGACGGGAAGTTCAGGAACATGAAGGTGAACACGACCGGAAGCGCCAGCATCATCTTGGCCTGGACCGGATCCATGTTGGACGGGGTCATCTTCTGCTGGATGAACATGGTGACGCCCATGACGATTGGAGTGACCATGTAGGGGTCCTTGGCGGAAAGGTCGGTAATCCAGAGCATGAAAGGCGCGTGCCTGAGCTCGATGGAGTACATGAGTGCGCGGTACAAACCGAAGAAAACGGGTATCTGCACGACCATCGGGAGGCAGCCGCCCATCGGGTTAACCTTGTGGGTCTTGTAAAGTTCCATGACCGCTTTGTTCATGGCGTCCCGGTCATTCTTGAACTTCTCTTTGAGCTCGGCCATCTTGGGCTGCAACTTCTGCATTTCCTTCATCGACTTATAGCTCTTGTGGGTCAGCGGGAAGAAGAGCATTTTCAGGATGACGGTGATGATGATGATGGCCAGGCCGTAGTTCCCGGTGTACTTGTAGAGGAACTTGAGCGCAAAGATGAGGGGCTTGGAGACCGGAGCGAACCAGCCGTAGTTGATCACCTCTTCCAGTCGGCTACCCTGGGCCTTGAGTATGTCGAGGTCCTTCGGCCCAATGTAGAGGGAGTAGGCGACGGAGGCGGACTGTCCGGGGGCGACGGAGATCGCGGGGCTGCTGATGTCGGTCATCAGGGAATCGGTCCCGGGGTGGCTCAGACGGACCGAGGCGATGCTCCCCTTTTCTCCGAGTATGGCGTCGACGAAGTATTTGTCGGCAAAGGAGGCCCAGAGCACTCCCTTGTCATACTGCACCGGGGCCTTCTGGATGTTGTCCAGCTTGTCGTTATTAACCTTGTCGTCGGCAAGGACCGAGGGACCGTAAACCTCGTACCTCCCCTCCCCTTTCTTGAACGCGATGACCCGGTCGTTCTGCAGCAGGTGCAGGGTGCCGTCTACTTTAGCGGCGCCGGTGTTCATCACCTCTTCGGTGAGGGCGATGCGGTAGGCGTCACCGGTAAAGCTGTAGGTCTTCTTGAACTGCAGACCCTGGGGGGTCGTGGTGGTGAATTCTATGCTCCCCTTGCTGCCGGAGGTAAGCTTCAGGTTTTCGGCTGAACTGGCGAAGACAGCAGCCGGAGCGATGCCGAACTCCCTGGAGTCGCTCAGTAGCCCGTAGCGGCCGGGGTTACTCTCGTCTACCATGACGATGTTCTTGCCGTTCTTGTCGGGGGTCTCGTGATACTTCTTCAGGGTCAGTTTCTTGAGTCCGGCGCCCTGGGTGGAAAAGACCGCGGTATAGAGATCGGTGTCGACGGTTATGTCATGGGCATTGGCGACCTGCTGCGGGGTACCCGGTACGGCCGGCTGCTGTACAGCGGCGGCGGGCTGCGCCGCCCCACCCTGCCCCGGCGCGCTGGCAACGGTGACCTGCTCGGCCTGCTTGGCGGCGCCAGGGCTCACCGGCAGCGGCTTCGCCTGGGGAAACATAAAGGAATAGGCGTACAAAACCCCAATGGAGAGTACCACAGCTATGATGAGTCTTTTTTCCATAAGTTCTCCTGAAGAGGCTATTTAACCGGATCGTAACCGCCCGGATGAAAAGGATGACAGCGCAGAATACGGGTAGCCGTCAGCCATCCACCTTTGATGGGACCGTACTTCTCCAATGCTTGTAAGGAATAATGGGAACAGGTAGGGTAAAACCGGCAGGAGGATGCCTTGAACGGAGAGATGAATCTCTGATACAGTAAAATCAGGCCTGATAGTAATCTAGTTAGCATATCGGTTACGCAGCCGCCCGAGGGCGGCTGCGAGCTCTGATGAGACGTGGTGAAAGTCTAGCACTTCCGCCCCTTTCTTGGCAACGATGTTGATATCTGCCTTTATGAAAAGTGGCTTATTCTGCCGGTAAAACTCGCGCAATCTTCTCTTGATGCTGTTCCGAACCACCGCGTTGCCCACTTTCTTGCTCACAGTAAAACCAAGCCGCGGACCTGCCGGCGCCGTGTCCTTCCAAAGCAGCAGGAAGTGCGGCGTGTGCAGCTTGGCAGCGCCCGAGTTGAACTGCACGAACTCGGGACGCTTGCGCAGGCGTTCACCCTTGGGAAAAACTGAGCTGGACAAGCAGGGAATTACTTGGTTGCGATGCCAACGGAAAGGCGTTTGCGACCTTTCGCCCTTCTCCTCTTGATCACGAGACGGCCGTTCTTGGTGGCCATACGTACGAGAAAGCCGTGGGTTCTTTTTCTGGAGACATTGCTGGGCTGGAAGGTTCTTTTCATCTTTATCAACTCCTTAAGCGTGATGGCAACTTTAAATTTAAAGGTAAGCATGGAACTTAAACATAAACACCATTCCTTGTCAAGGCATTTTTCCCCAGCCAAATTTTGCCTTGCAAAATAGGGGTGTCTCTGCTAGTCTTCTGCTTCAATAAAATTAGTATCGGCTTATACTGTCTATAACCGCTTAAATAACTGAAATTACCAAGCTTATTTATTATCAACAGTTGTTGATAAACCTGTGCAAAAACAGTTTAAAAAAAGGCCTCTCTCCATGGAAAATGTTTGGCTAGAAGCCCAAGCAAATCTTAAAAAAGTTCTAACAGGACAAACCTATACTACCTGGATAGATCCCCTAAAATTTTTGGGCGCCACGGACGACACCATCGTCCTGGAGGTGCCGAGTTCCTTTTTTCAGAAGTGGGTCATCGACAAGTACCTCTCCATGATCAAGGAAGCGGTCTCGGCGGTCAATTCCAAGAGCTATCAGATAAAGTTCCATATTGCCGAGAAAGGGCCCGAAGAGGCGGCCGAAGCCAAGAGCGAACCGGGCCAGCCTCCCGCGAAGGATAAAGATAAGGAAAAAGATAAGGACCGGGAAAAGGAAAAGGATAAGAAGTCCGAGTTCATCCCGAACCTAAACCCCAAGTACACCTTCGAGTCCTTCGTCTGCGGCGCGAGCAACCAGTTTGCCTACGCGGCCTCCCAGGCGGTCGCCAACAAGCCGGCCACCAATTACAACCCGCTCTTTATCTACGGCGGCGTGGGCTTGGGCAAGACACATCTCGTGAACGCCATCGGGAACCAGATACTCGCCAAGAACTCCAAGGCGAAGATCTGCTACTATTCCTCGGAAAAGTTCATGAACGAGATGATCAACTCGCTGCGCTACAAGAAGATGGAGGAATTCCGCAACAAGTTCAGGAAGATGGACCTGCTCTTGATCGACGACATCCAATTCATGGCGGGCAAGGAGGCGACCCAGGAAGAGTTTTTCCACACCTTCAACGCCCTGTACGAGTCGCACAAGCAGATCGTCGTCACCTCCGACAAATTCCCCAAGGATATACCGGGACTGGAGGAGCGTCTCAGATCACGCTTCGAGTGGGGCCTGATAGCGGACATCCAGCCGCCGGACGTGGAAACGAAGATAGCAATCCTCAAGAAGAAGTCGGACCTGCATGCAGTGAACCTCCCCAACGACGTGGCGCTCTTCCTGGCGCAAGGGGCAACCAGCAATATCCGCGAGTTGGAGGGGATGCTGATCAGGCTGGAGGCGTTCGCAAGCCTCACCGGCAACGAGATCACGCTCTCCATGGCGCGCGAGGTCATGAAGGACATCATCGTAGAGAAGACCAAGGAGATCACGGTCGAGATGATCCAGAAGCATGTGGCGGATCATTTCCGGATCAAGGTGTCCGAACTCAAGAGCGACAAGAGGATCAAGACCCTCGTGGTACCGCGCCAGATTGCAATCTACATCTGCCGCGAGCTCACCAAGGCCTCCTACCCGGAGATCGGCGAGAAGTTCGGCGGCAAGGATCACTCCACCATCATCCACTCGGTGAAGAAGATCGAGAAGCAGATGGCGGGCGATCCGGACTTCAAGGGGACTGTGGAAGATATCAAGAAAAGGCTGTTCATGTAATGGGGATAACTGTGCATAACTGACCCCCAAACGAGCGCCAAGCGATTGCCTGTGCATAAAAACGAAAAAGAGCGCACAATAGAGAGATGTTTCTCCTGCCAAAAAAAGGCGTCGTTTCAACGGGCTAGGGTCCTTATCAACATATCAACAGGACACTATCTACTACTACTTAAAAGACTTAAAAACATACTATAAGAAGACACGACGGCGAAGGGAGAAACCATGGAATTCAAAATCAGCAAAGAGATTTTTTTGAAAGCCCTCCAGAGAATCCAGGGGATCGTAGAAAAGAGAAACACCATGCCCATCCTTTCCAACGCCCTCTTGGAAGTGCACAACGATCTGCTCTACATCACCGCGACTGACCTCGAGGTGGGCATGAAGAGCTCTTACCCTACCAAGGTCATCAAGGAAGGGAAGATCACCGTCTCGGCCAAGAAGCTCTATGAGATCGTCAAGGAGATGCCCGACGAGGAGATCCACGTCACCACCAAGGAAAACGACTGGGTGGAGATCGTCTGCGGAAAGGCCCGCTTCAACATCGTCGGCCTCTCCTCTGAGGAGTTCCCTTATTTTCCGAAGGTGAAGGAGGAGAGTTTCATCGTCTTCAAAAACGAGATCCTCTCCAACATGATAGAGAAGACCTCCTACGCAATCTGCTACGACGAGACCAAGTACAACCTGAACGGCGTCTTCATCAAAGCCTACGAAGAGAACGGCAACAACGTCCTCAGAATGGTTGCGACCGACGGACACCGGCTCTCGGTAGCACAGAAGATCATCGAAGGGACCATCAGCGCGGAACTGAGCAAGGGTGTCATCTTCCCCAAGAAGGGTATCTTCGAACTGAAGAAAATGGTCGAAGAGGAATCCGTCGAAATCATGCTCGGTTTCATGGACAACAGCGCGGTCATCAAGAAGGGGAACACCGTCGTCGTCATGCGCCTCATCGATGGGGAGTTCCCGGACTACACCAAGGTTATCCCGGTCAATAACGACCGCAACGTGCAGATCAACCGCGACAAGTTCCTGCATTCGCTGAAAAGGATGGCGATCCTCTCTTCCGAGAAGTTCAAGGGGATCAAGATCGACGTAAATCCCGAGCTGATTGTCATCTCCTCCAGCAACCCGGAGTTAGGGGAGGCACGCGAAGAGATAGAGGTGCAGTACGAAGGAAACAACATCTCGGCCCGTTTTAACGCCAAGTACCTGATCGATGTGCTCTCCGTCATGGAGGACCGCGAGGTGGAGCTTAAATTCAAGGACGAACTCTCACCCGTCATCATGAAAGCGACGGCAGAGGACGATTTCATGGCAGTCATCATGCCGATGCGGCTCTAAAAGCATAAAAAGGTAGTTCCTTTGCCTCAGAAGACTCGATGAGACTGATAAAGCTAAAGCTTGGTTCCTTCCGTAACCTGAAAAACCTTGAGCTTGCGCCCGGCGCAAAATTCAACGTATTCTATGGAAACAACGGCCAGGGCAAGACCAACCTGCTGGAATCGATCTATCTCCTTGCTACGATGAAGTCCTTCAAGCAGGCGAAGAACTCGGAGCTAATCGCCTTCGGTGCCGATTTCGCCCTCCTCAAGGGAGTGGTGGAACGGGACCAGGTGCAAAGGGAAATCTCGCTGCTGCTGGAAAAGCAGGGCAAGAAGGCGAAAATAGACGCCAAGCTGGCCACCCGGGTGGATGACTTCTTCGGCAACCTTAATGTCGTGGTCTTCACCCCGGAAGAGATAGCCATGGTACGGGGAGGGCCGGAACTCAGGCGCCGCTACCTGGACCGTGCCGTTTTCACTTGCGACCTGAGCTATCTTACGGCGTACCATGCCTACGTGAAGATCCTCAAGCAGAGAAACGCCCTGCTGAAGAGCAACGAAAGCTACGGGTTGGAGGTCTGGACCGAACAGCTGGTGCAGGCTGCGGTGCAGGTGGTGCAACGGCGCTGCGCCTACCTCAAGGAAATAGAGAAGCTGCTGCAGCTCTTCTACAGCGAGATCTCAGGCAACGACGAAAGCGTGCAGATTGAGTACCGGCTGCACGGGGTGGACGAAAAGGCTTATGCCGAAGACCCGCAGCGCGCGCTTTTTGCGGGCCTCAAGGCGCACGCGGCAGAGGAGCGGCGCCGCTTTTCCACGGCGGTCGGTCCGCACCGCGACGACCTGCATTTCGGCCTGAACGGGCGCTCAACCAGGCATTTCGCTTCCCAGGGTCAGCAACGAAGCTATGTGCTGGCTCTCAAGATGGCGGAGATAGAGTTCATAAACAGCTGCTTCGGCGCCCCTCCCGTCCTGCTGCTGGACGACATGACCAGCGAGCTGGACCGGGAGCGCAATTTCAACCTGATGGAATTTCTGAAGAAAAGGGAGATGCAGGTCTTCATCACCACGACTGCCCTGCAAAACGTCGCCCTCGAAGGGATGCAGCATACCAGGACCTTTCAGATCAGCGAAGGCAAGATTATCAACTAGAGGTAAAGATGAATTCAGAAGAAGAAAGCAACGAATACGGCGCGGATCAGATCAAGGTTCTCGAAGGGTTATCGGCGGTACGCAAGCGGCCTGCCATGTATATCGGTTCGACCTCTTCGGCGGGTCTGCATCACCTGGTGTACGAACTGGTGGACAACGCCATTGACGAGGCGCTTGCTGGATTCTGCGACCTGGTTGAGGTGACCATCCACATCGACGGCTCGGTAACCGTGAAGGATAACGGCCGCGGCATCCCGACGGACATCATGCCCCATGAAGGCAAGTCGGCGGCCGAGGTCGTCCTGACCGTGCTGCACGCCGGCGGCAAGTTCGACAACACCGCCTACAAGGTCTCCGGCGGCCTGCACGGGGTGGGAAGTTCCGTCGTCAACGCCCTGTCGCAAAAGCTCGAGCTGGAGATACGGCGTAACGGCAAACTGCACAAGCAAAGCTACGTGCGTGGGGTGCCGCTCGCCCCTCTGGAAATTGTCGGCGAAACTAAGAGCCGCGGGACCCAGATCACCTTCCTCCCCGACGGAGAGATCTTCGAGACGACCGAGTTCTCCTACGACGTGCTGTCACAGCGGCTTCGCGAACTCGCCTTCCTGAACGCAGGCGTACGGATCAAGATCCTTGACGAGCGCACCGAGAAGTTTCACGACTTCTTCTACGAGGGGGGGATACGCTCCTTCGTCGAGTACCTGAACAAGAACCGCAACGCGGTGAACCCCGAGCCCATCTACTTCCGCGGCGAGAGGGGCGGGGTCGATATCGAAGTCGCCATGCAGTACAACGACTCCTACGACGAGAAGGTGTTTTCCTTCGCCAACAACATTAACACCCACGAGGGCGGCACGCACCTGATCGGCTTCAAGGCGGCGCTCACCCGCACCATGAACACCTACGCCAACACCAACAACCTTCTGAAAAACGTGAAGGTTGCGATCTCGGGCGACGACCTCAGGGAAGGTCTCACCGCGGTCATTTCGGTGAAAATCTCCCAGCCGCAGTTCGAGGGTCAGACCAAGACCAAGCTGGGGAACTCCGAGGTGAAGGGGTACGTCGAGACCCTGATGAACGAGAAGCTTGCCGTCTACCTGGAAGAGAACCCGCAGATGGCCAAGCGGATCCTGGAGAAGTCCATCGACGCGGCCCGGGCCCGCGAGGCTGCCAGGAAGGCGCGTGAGCTTACCCGCAGAAAAGGGGCGCTCGAAGTGGGAACGCTCCCCGGCAAGCTCGCCGACTGCCAGGAGAAGGATCCGGCGCTTTGCGAACTGTTCCTGGTCGAAGGTGACTCCGCAGGCGGCTCGGCAAAGCAGGGACGCGACCGCAAGTACCAGGCGATCCTTCCTCTGAAGGGCAAGATCCTCAATGTGGAGAAGGCGCGCTTCGACAAGATGCTCTCCTCACAGGAGATCCGGACCCTGATCGCGGCACTGGGGACCAGCATAGGCAAAGACGACTTCGACATGGCGAAGCTGCGCTACCACCGCATCATCATCATGACAGACGCCGACGTCGACGGCTCGCACATCCTGACGCTGCTCCTCACCTTCTTCTTCCGGCAGATGCTGGAATTGATCGAGCGCGGCTACCTCTACATCGCACAGCCGCCGCTCTACAAGATCAAGCGCGGCAAGAAGGAGCAGTACCTCAAGAACGAGCCGGCCCTGCAGAACTACCTCCTCGAGGAGGGGACCGACGAGATGGTGCTGAAGCTGGGAAGCGGCAGCGACGAAAGGGTGTACCGCGGCAAGCAGATCATCCCGATCCTGAAGCAGCTGATCGACCACAACTCCCTGTTCGACAAGGTCGTGAAGAAGGGGATCAACGAGCAGCTCTTGGTCATGCTCCTCAAGTGCAACATCAAGAAGAACATCGAGGAGGTAGCGGACCTGGCGCGCCACCTGCCGCGGGTGAAGGAAGCCTTCCCCGAGATGGATTACGACGAGCAGGAAGGAAGCATCCTCTTCAGCTTCGGCAACATCCGGGTCAGGGTGGACCAGTCCACCATCAACCTGATGGGCTCCTACGAGTACGGCATGCTGTTGGACAGCTATTCCAGGGTGAAATCGGTGATCGGCGAGGGGCAGGCGAGCGTCCTGGCCGATGAGAAGCTTCTGCTGCAGACCGAGCGCCAGGAGGAGGTGGTTGCCTTCTTCCTGGAAACCGCCAAGAAGGGTCTCTACATCCAGCGCTACAAAGGCCTGGGCGAGATGAACCCGGAGCAGCTCTGGGAGACCACCATGCACCAGGAAAACCGGGTGCTGCTGCAGGTGAAGATCGAGGACGTGGTGGCCGCCGAGGAGATCTTCGTCGTGCTGATGGGAGACCAGGTCGAGCCGCGACGGGAATTCATCGAGCAGAACGCTTTGAACGTCTCCAATCTTGACATTTAATCGGACGATCGGTCGGATCCGACTGATTTTAAATCAGACCGATCGGTCGGATAGGACCGATGTTGAAGCTATAAAACACAAAAAAACGGCGCCTTGGCGCCGCCCTAGGCCCAGAGAAGAGGTTTTATGCTTGATCAATTGAACAAGGTTTCGGTGAACATAGAAGACGAGATGAAGCGCTCCTACATGGACTACGCCATGTCGGTCATCGTGGGGCGCGCGCTTCCGGACGTGCGCGACGGTCTGAAGCCGGTGCACCGGCGCTGCCTGTACGCCATGTACGACATGAGCAACGACTGGAACAAGCCGTACAAGAAGTCGGCCCGCGTCGTCGGCGACGTCATCGGTAAGTACCACCCGCACGGCGACACCGCGGTCTACGATACCCTGGTCCGCATGGCCCAGGACTTCTCGCTGCGCTACCCGCTGGTGGACGGCCAGGGTAACTTCGGCTCCATCGACGGCGACCGACCGGCAGCTATGCGTTACACCGAAATCAGGATGGAACAGCTGGCCCACGAGCTGCTCCAGGACCTGGACAAGGAAACCGTGGCACTCGGCCCCAACTACGACGACTCGCTGAAAGAGCCGCTGGTGCTCCCCTCCAAGTTCCCGAACTTGCTGGTGAACGGCTCCTCAGGCATCGCGGTCGGCATGGCGACCAACATCCCGCCCCATAACCTCTCCGAGGTGATCGACGGCATCGTCGCGGTGATCGCCAACCCGCAGCTCTCCTTCGAGGAGCTGGTGGAGTGCATCCCGGGACCGGACTTCCCGACCGGCGGCTTCATCTACGGCCTGGATGGGATCATGTCCGCCTACCGCACCGGCCGCGGCATCATCCAGATGCGGGCCAAGGTGCAGATAGAGACCCAGAAGAAGACCGAGCGCCAGTCCATCGTCGTGGTGGAGATACCTTACCAGGTCAACAAGGCGCGCCTGGTGGAGAAGATCGCGGAACTGGTCAAGGAGAAGAAGCTGGAGGGGATTTCCGACCTGCGCGACGAGAGCGACCGCGAGGGCATGCGCGTCGTCATCGAGCTCAAGAAGGACGAGAACCCGACCATCATCCTGAACCACCTCTACAAGCAGACCCAGATGCAGTGCTCCTTCGGCATCATCATGCTCGCCATCGTGAACAGCCGGCCGCGCGTACTGAGCCTCAGGGAGACCATCGACTTCTTCGTAGAGCACCGGAAGGAAATCGTCACCCGGCGCACCATCTTCGACCTGAAGAAAGCCGAGGCGCGCGCCCACATCCTGGAAGGCTTGAAGATCGCCCTGGACAACCTGGACGAAGTCATCGCGCTCATCAAGGCGAGCGCCTCCTCGCCCGAGGCGAAACTGGGGCTCATGAAGCGCTTCGCGCTCTCCGAGATCCAGGCCCAGGCAATCCTCGACATGAGACTGCACCGCCTGACCGGACTGGAGCGGGAAAAGATCATGGAGGAGTTGCGCGAGGTGATGAAGTACATCGCGAGACTCAAGGAGATCCTGGCCTCGGAAAGCGAGATCCTGAAAATCATCGTGGGCGAGCTGATCGAGCTGAAGGAGAAGTTCGGCGACAAACGAAGAAGCGAGATCGTGCTGCAGACCTCCGAGATTTCGCTGGAGGACACCATCGTCGAGGAAGACATGGTGGTAACCATCTCCCACACCGGTTACATCAAGCGTAACGCCGTCACCCTGTACCGCGCCCAGCGCCGCGGCGGCAAGGGTAAGACCGGCATGAAGACCAAGGAAGAGGATTTCGTGGAGCAGCTCTTCATCGCCTCCACCAAGGACTACATGATGTTCTTCACCGACGCTGGCAAGGTCTACTGGCTCAAGGTGTACGAGATCCCCGAGGCAGGGCGCGCAGCGCGCGGCAAGGCGATCGTGAACCTCTTGAACCTGGCCGCCAACGAGAAGATCACCACCATCCTCCCGGTGAAGGAGTTCGTGGACGACAAGTTCATCATGATGGCGACCCGCAACGGCGTGGTAAAGAAGACCAACCTGATGGAGTACTCGCACCCGAGGGTCGGCGGCATCATCGCCGTCAACCTGGACGAGGGCGACAAGCTGATAACGGTGGCGCTCACCGACGGCCGCCAGGACGTGCTGCTCGCCTCCAAGAACGGCAAGTCGATCCGCTTCAAGGAAGAGGACGTCCGGACCGTCGGCCGCGTCTCGCGCGGCGTGCGCGGCATGACCCTGGAAGATGACGACGTGGTGATCGGAATGGCGATCCTGAACGAGCACTTCACCGACTCCACCCTCTTCACCGTGACGGAGAACGGCTACGGCAAGCGTACCGAGATCGGGGAGTACCGCTGCCAGTCGCGCGGCGGCAAGGGTGTCATCACCATCAAGACCACCGAGAGAAACGGCTGCGTGGTCGACGTCAAGCAGGTCTCCGACGAGAACGACCTGATGCTGATCACCGACCAGGGCAAGATCCTGCGGGTCTCGGTGGCAGGGTTCTCCATCATCGGGCGCAACACCCAGGGGGTGCGGCTCATGGTGAAGGAGGAGGACGAGAGGGTGGTCGCAGTGGCGCGCCTGGCGGAGAAGGAGGAGCCGGAGGAAAGCGAGGACCTCGACCTCGAAGAGGGCGAAATGGTCGCCAGCGACGACGAGGGGAGCGACGAGTAAGTGTTACCTTGAGCCTCGGCGCGGGGTCCGATCTGTCCGGTCGGTCGGATGAATCCCGCGCCGGAACTGGTGCTCACAGCAGCTTAAAGGTCGAAAAAAAGGGCAGTTATGCGGCGCAGCGCGAAGATAGATACCTCCCTCCAGGAGCGCCACGGCATTCTCGAACTGCTCGGGAGACTGAGGGGCGAAGGGGTGACCCTCCACGAGATGGAGGAGATCGGCCTCAAGTTCCAGAAGGCCGGCAGGAGAGCGCTGCGTCCGCTGGTCCGGGAGCTCTGGCGCGAGAGCTCCGGGGACCTGATATCCAAGTACGCCTACATCCTCGATTTCTTCGAGACCCAGAGCTGGCTGGACCAGCTGATCCAGATTGCGGTCAAGCGCCGCGACCTGGGCGACGACGGCAAGGCCGCCCTGCTGATCATCCTCGAAGGGTACGGCGTGGATGTGCACGCGCCGCCGCTCAAGGGGGTCTTCGCCGGGGTTGGGACTCCGCTGCGCCGGGCCGCGCAGGGCGCCCTGCAACTCGGGGAGGAAGGGATAGTCACCTTCCTGGACGAGTTTCTCGCCTGCCCCATCGACATCCAGAAGGTCGTGATCCGGGAGCTGGGGGAGGGGGGCGACCCCAAGGGCGCCCGGATGCTGGAGGCGATGCTCTGGCATGACGAGCCTGGCATAGCCAGTGCCGCGCTGGAGGCGCTCGGGCGAATCCGGGATCCGCAGGCCGCCGGCATCCTGTCGCGCTTTCTGCTGGAGGGTGAGCCCGCGCTGCACGCGGAGGCGCAACGCTCCCTGCGTCGACTCGGTTTCCTCGGGGTGCGCGCCCCGCAAGCACGGGGAGTTCTTCCCTTTCATGCCGGCTACGCGACCGCCCCGGACGGCGACGGCTACCGCTCGCTGCTGATTTCCCGGTGGGTGGGCGAAGCCGGTCTCGCGGTACTCTACCTGCAGGTGCACGAGAGACGCGGCCTGCTTGCGGCCTGGGGCAGCGGCTGCCTCACCCAGGCGGAGTTCGAGGTCGAGCTGGAGGCCTTCAGCGCACAGGATGAGCTGCACGAGGTTACCCCGGACTATGTGCTGGCACTGCTTCGGGACGCGCTGCACTGGAGCCGCGATCTCTGCTATCTCCCCGCCGATTACTACCTGCGGCGCGGCATGTTCGCGGGCGAGGACCTGGCCCCAGAACCGTACCGCCCGGAATTTACCGAGTACCCTGCCGAGTCCGCCCTCAGTTACCGCGAGGGGGAGGAGGTGTGCCGCCGGCTCTTCGCCGATCCCTTCTTTGCCGGGTGGTTCATGGCGCAGCAGCGGGTCTACGATTTTGCCGAGGAGTACCGGCGCGGCGCAGAACTGGAACCGCTTCTGGCACGCTTTTGCGCCGAGTTGCTGACTCCCGACCTGGAGCTGATCCGGGAAAGGCTGCTGTCCAGCGCCGACCTGATGCGCCGCTGCGGCAGGGAAAGGACTTTCGTCGGTCAGGTGGTCGCGCTGGCCCGAAGCCTCGAAGGGTACCGGCTGCCGCACCATCTGCACCCGTTTCTGCGCGGCTTCGCCCTGGAGAGCATGGAAATCGCCCGCGAGGCGCTGGCGCACGGCGGCGAGGGCCGCCGGCCGGATGCCGAGGAAGTTTAGGGGGAAACCTCCGCTCCCGGCACACCCAACCGTTACCCTGAGGTACCTGTGGAACCTTCAGCCAGCGATGTGGTAGTCTGAAAGTCCCCCTTTGCAAAGGGGGAAGAAAAACGTACATCCCAATAGAGAGTGACCCGATGTCAGAGATAATTGCCGTAATAGGTGCCGGAAGCTGGGGAACCACACTCGCCGATCTGCTCGCCAAGAAGGGGCACCTGGTGACCCTCTGGGCCTACGAGCCCGAACTGGTGCAGGAGATGCGCGCCAGCCGTGAGAACTCCCTGTTTCTGCCCGGCATCAAGCTCAGCGAGAACCTGCGCTTCACCAACGACCTCGAGGAGGCCTACGCCGGCTGCACCATGGTGCTCTGCGTGGTCCCCTCCCAGCTGGTGCGCCGGGTCATGCGGAACTCGCTCCCCTTCATGCCGCCGGACGCGCTCCTGGTGAGCGCCTCCAAGGGGATAGAGCTGGAGACCCTCGCGGTCGTGTCCGATATCTACCGGGAGATCTGCCCTCCGGAAATCTACGCCAGCTTCGCCGCCCTCTCGGGTCCCAGCTTCGCCAGGGAAGTGGCACAGGAGATGCCGACCGCGGTGACCGTGGCTTCCCGCTCGGAAGAGGTCGCCCGGCGGGTGCAGCACGCCTTCACCACCAGCTTCTTCCGGGTTTACCGCAACGACGACGTGGTCGGGGTGGAACTGGGCGGGGCGATCAAGAACGTCATCGCGATCGCCGCCGGCATCTCGGACGGACTCGGCTTTGGCTGCAACACGCGGGCGGCGCTGATCACCCGGGGACTGGCCGAGATGACCCGGCTGGGGATCGCCATGGGGGCCCGGGCCGCCACCTTCGCGGGGCTTGCCGGCATGGGGGACCTGGTGCTGACCTGCACCGGCGACCTGTCCAGAAACCGCAGCGTCGGGATACAGATCGGCCAGGGGCGGCAACTTTCCGAAATCCTTGGCGAGATGCGCATGGTCGCCGAGGGGGTGAAGACGACCGAGTCGGCCTATAACCTGTCGCGTAAGCTCGGCGTCGAGATGCCCATCATCGAGCAGATGTACCAGATGCTCTACCAGGACAAGCCCGCCCGTGAAGCCGTGCTGGAGTTGATGACCAGGAACCTGAAAGCCGAAGGGGTGTAGGTAGACAGGCTAAGGTTGAGGTTAAGGTTGAGATACGGCATTTTCCGGGCGCGACTGTCAGCCAGGGATGCCTTCAACTGTTAACCCTAACCTCAACCTTAATCTCAACCTGCTTCAAGGACAGCTCATGCATCCACGCTTCGGCATACGAACCAAACTGCTCCTTTCCATACTCGCCATACTGCTGGTTTCCTACTCTACCCTGCTCTACTCCACCATGAATACCCTGAGCGCCTCGCTGCGCGGCGAGATGGACAAGAACCTCGAGGCCAACCTCAGGTTCGCGCGCAGCCAATATTCCGACCGCTCCGACATCGTCAGATACTCACTGTCACAGTCCAGCCATTCCCGCACCATGCACGAGCAATTGCGGCGCCGTGACCTCGCAGGGCTGAGCGAGAGGGTGCAGCGCTGGCATAGCTTGCTCCCCTTCCTGGAGATGATGGTCGTGCTCGACCCTGAGCAGAGGATCGTCGCCCGGCTCGACGGCCCGGCCGGCGGGGAGCGACTGGAGCTGGCGGGGGTAGTGGACCAGGCGCTCTCCGGCAGGAAGGTCATGGTCTCCACCGAGATCGTGCCGGCGGCGCTCCTCTGCCGCTCGGGCCTGCGGGATTACTGCGCCGCGGGCCAGGGCGAGGCCCTCATGGTGACGGTCGTCGTCCCCGTCATCGCCAAGAGTGGGGAGATCCTCGGCTGCATCGTCACCGGGGACATCCTGAACCGGCAGCCCGGCCTCCCCGCCCAGATGAAGCAGGTGTTCGGCAGCGACGTCGAGGTGAGCATCACCCAGCGCGACGTGCGCATCGCGAGCAGCCGGGCGCAAAACCTCTCCGGCTCCTCCAACCTGGCACCCCGGGTCATCGAGATGCTGGAGCGCGGCGAGGAATACCGGGGCGAGGCGGAGATCGGGACCCGCAAGTTCGAGACCGCCATCGACCCGCTGATGAACAGCCGGGGCGAGTTCGTCGGCTCGCTGTCGGTCGCCGTCTCCAAGGAGAGCTTCAACAAGATACGGCGCGAAAGCCTGGAGAACATCATCGGCTCCGCCTTCCTCGGCATAGTCTGCTCCTTCGCCCTCGCCTTTATGGCCTCGCGTCAACTGACCGGTCCCTTGCGCGCGCTGGCGGCCGGGGCCCGCAGGATAGAGGAGGGCGACCTGGAGCAGCGGGTGGAGGAGAGCAACTCCGACGAGGTCGGCATGCTCGCCTCCTCCTTCAACACCATGGCAGACGCGCTCAAGGAGCGGGACCGCATCATCACCGCCAAGACGGCTGACCTCCAGGAGCTGAACGAGCAGCTGGAGAAGAAGGTCATCGAGCGCACCGGGGCGCTCACCACCGAGATGGGGAGGCTGGAGGCGGTCCTCACCTCCATGGTCGAGGGTGTCGTGGTGACCGACCGCAACAACCGGGTGGTGCTCTTCAACCCGGCCGCCCAGCAGCTCTTCGAGCTGGTCCCTTACCGGGTGGTGGGGCAGCCGATCGAGCAGGTCTGCACCATGGGGGGGTTCATGCCCCTGCTCTCCCGGATCAAGGAACTGGAGACCCAGGGGGGGAGCACCGGGAGCAAGGAGGAGCTCGAGGTGCGGGGCAAGCGCCTGACCGCCTACCTCTCCTCGCTTTCCGACGACGCGGGGGAGTTCGCCGGCGTCGTCATGTCCATCAGGGACGTCACGGCGGAGCAGGAGGTGGACCGGATGAAAACCGAGTTCATCTCCACGGTCTCCCATGAGCTGAAGACGCCGCTCACCTCCATGAAGGGGTCGCTGCAGCTGCTGCTGACCCGCGGCAAATGGCTGACCGACACGGAGCGGCAGCTCCTGACGGTCTGCTTCAGGAACACCCAGCGCCTGATCCGGCTGATCAGCGAGATTCTGGACATCTCCGGGATAGAGTCGGGGGGAATGGTCTTCAACCTGAAGCCGGTCTCCATCGGCGAGGTGAGCGTCTACGCTATCGAGGAGATCAAGTCCTTCGCCATGGGGCGCAGCATCAGCATCGTCAACTCCATCGGCGAGCACCTGCCGCAGGTCTACGGCGACAGCGACCGGCTGATCCAGGTCATCACCAACCTGCTCTCCAACGCGGTCAAGTTCTCGCCGGAGGGTAAGGTCGTCATGGTGAACGCGGAACAGGAAGGCAACTACCTGGTTGTTTCGGTGGCGGACCGCGGCCCGGTCATCAGGCCCTCGGAGCGGGACAAGCTTTTCAAGAAATTCCAGCAGATAGACGGGCTGGAGCGCGGCCGCGCGCACGGCACGGGGCTTGGCCTCGCCATCTGCAAGGAGATCGTGGAGCGCCATCACGGGCGGATCTTCTACACCGCAGCCAAAGAGCACGGGAATACCTTCAGCTTCACGGTTCCGATCATAGGAGAGCAAGATGGAAACGGATAGAATTCTCATCGTGGACGACGAACCGGATATCGCGCTGATTCTCAAGCTGCAGCTGGAGGACGCCGGGTACCAGACGGTCCGGGCGCGCGACGGCGTGGAGGCGCTCGAGGCGATCGAGCACGAGAGCTTCGCGCTCATCATGCTGGACATCAAGATGCCGCGCATGGACGGGCTTGAGGTGCTGAGCCGGATCCGGGTTGACAAGACGCCGGTCGTCATGATGACCGCCCACGGCTCCGAGGACATCGCGGTCAGCGCCATGAAAAAGGGGGCGCTCGACTACATCTCGAAGCCGTTTTCCACCGACGACATGCTGCAGAAGGTGGAGCGTGCCATCTCCTTCGACCGCAACCGCAAGGAGAAGGAGAAGCTCTCGCAGCAGCTCGACGAGGAGCGGCGCAAGATGGAGGCGGTGCTCCAGGGCATGGCGGATCTACTGCTGGCGGTCGACACCAAGGGGCAGATCATCACGGTGAGCCGCAAGGCGGAGATCGTGCTGTGCGCCGGGCGCGAGGAGCTGATCGGCAGGACCCTCGAGGAGGTGCTGAAGGCCGAGGTCCCCGGCGGGGAGCTCCCGAGCCGGACCGTGCTGCGCACCGGCGAGCCCTGCCTGGACGTCGCCTACACCATGCTGGCGGGGAGCGCGGACCTGCCGGTGCTCTCCAGTGCCTCTCCGCTGAGAAACGGGACCGGGGAGCTGGTCGGCTGCGTCGAGATGATTCGGGACATCTCCAAGCTGAAGGAGCTGGAGCAGGAGAAGGAGGATTTCGTCTCCATGCTCTCCCACGACCTGAAGTCCCCCATTACCGCAGTGGTGGGTTCCATCGACCTGGTGCGCGAGTCGAAGCTCGGGCCGGTCAACGAGGAGCAGACCGAGTACCTGGACGCGGCGGTCGAGAGCTGCGAGGAGATGGTCGAGATGATCGACACCCTGCTCGGCATCCACAAGTTCGAGGCGGGCAAGATGCGGCTCTACTTCAGGGAGGAGGACCCGGCGGCGCTGATCACCCGCGGCATCGGAAAGTTCCTGACCCTGGCGCACAGAGGCGGCATCAGGCTCTACAGCACGGTCGCGCCGGGGACCCCGGGGGTCTCGGTGGACCGCAACTCCTTTGGCCGGATACTGGGGAACCTGCTTTCCAACGCGGTGAAGTTCACCCCCGAGGGGGGCGAGATAGAGGTGACCCTCGACCTGGTCGAAGAGGTCGGCTCGGTCATCGGGCGCATCCCGGAGCAAAGCTACGCCCAGCGCGAATTGCCGCAGACCGGTCGCTACGTGAGGATCCAGGTCCGGGACACCGGCGTCGGCATACCGCAGGACGCGCTGGGGACCATCTTCGACCGTTTCGTGCAGGCGAAGAACCGGCGCCTGGGCAAGACCCGGGGCACCGGCCTGGGGCTCGCCTTCTGCCGCAAGGCGGTGGACGCCCACGCGGGGTACATCTGGGCCGAGAGCACGCCAGGGGAGGGGAGCCTCTTCAGCATCCTGCTGCCGGCGCTCCCCGACGAGGAAGCGGAGGAGTAGGAAGAGGGAAGGTTCGGCCTGGTCCCCCCTACTGCCAAGGGGGGACTCAGAGCAGGCGGACGCCCACGGGGCTGACTGCCGCAGGTCCCGGTTACATCTTTAAAAGACATTGGTAGAATTCGCAGTAAGGTAGCTGCAGGAGGCAGAGTAGACCAAGGGGAGCAGTCGAGCAGATTCTAGTCGTACAAGGAGGGGGAAGTGGCATCTGCTGACAGCGAGGCGACGTACCGCAAGATGTTCGAGAGTAACCCCCAGCCGATGTGGGTCTGCCACCGGGAGAGCCTGAGATTCCTGGCGGTGAACGAGGCCGCCCTGCTCCTTTACGGTTACGGACGCGCCGAATTCCTGGGGCTTTCGCTGCGCTCACTCGATGCCGGTCTGGATCCGGATTGCGCGGTCCGATGCGACAGGTCGGCCAGCCGCCAGCGCAAAAAGGACGGTTCCCCGCTGGAACTGGACCTGGTCTGGAAACCGCTGGTCTTCGAGGAGGAACCGGCTTGGCTCGTGCTGCTGCAGCAGGCTGACGGTGCCGGACGTGCCGCGCAGCTGGAGCACCGGGTGGCCGAGCTATGCGCCCAGCTGGAGGCTTCCCAGCGGGAACTGGAGACCTTCAGCTACTCCATCTCCCACGACCTCAGGGCGCCGCTGCGCCACATCGACGGCTTCAGCCGGGCGCTTTTGGACGACTACCGTGAAAGGCTCGATGAGCAGGGCGGCGAGTACCTGTCGCGCATCTGCCAGGCGGTCGCCAAGATGTCCCAGCTGATCGACGACCTGCAGCGGCTGGCCCGGGTGGCCAGGAGCGAGCTGAACCGGCAGGCGGTCAACCTGAGCGTGACGGCGCAGGTGATCACCCTGGAGCTCAAGCTCGGCGCGCCCGGTCGCCAGGTGGAGTTCCGGATCGCCGAGGGAGTCAGCGCCCAGGCGGATCCCCGCCTGACCCGTGAACTGCTGGAGGTGCTGATCGGCAACGCCTGGAAATTCTCCGCAGGCGCCGCGCAGTGCCGCATCGAGTTCGGAACCGGGGAAAAGGACGGCGAGACCTGCTACTTCGTCAGGGACAACGGCGTGGGCTTCGACATGGCCTACGCGGACAAGCTCTTCTCCATCTTCCACCGCCTGCACCGGGCGGACGAGTTCGAGGGGAGCGGAGTGGGCCTGGCCATCGCCCAGCGCATCGTCAGGCGCCACGGCGGCAGGATCTGGGCCGAGAGCGCGCCGGGGCAGGGCGCCACCTTCTATTTCACCCTGCAGGGAAGCCCATGACCCAAGAGCTCAAAGTTTTACTGGTCGAGGACTCGGAAGAGGACAGCCTCCTTATGCTGCGCGAGCTCTGCCGCGGCGGCTATGCGCCGTACCAGCGCAGGGTGGAGACCGCGGGCGACCTGCGCCAGGCGCTTCAGGAGGAGCAGTGGGACGTCATCCTCTCCGACTACCGGATGCCCTCCTTCGACGCGCCCGGGGCGCTCGAGGTGCTGCACGAAAGCGGACAGGACATCCCCTTCATCATCGTCTCCGGAAAGATCGGGGAGGACCTGGCCGTCGCGGCCATGAAGTCGGGTGCCAACGATTACCTGATGAAGGGGAACCTGGCGCGGCTCGCCCCGGTGGTGGAGCGGGAGCTGCGCGAGGCGGAGGAGCGCCGCAGCCACAAGGTGACCCAGGAAGCGGTCAAACGGGGCAAGGCCGAGTGGGAGGCGGTATTCGACGCCGTCTCGGACCTCATCATCATCACCGACGCGGACGGCATGATATCGCGCTGTAACGGCCGGGTGAACGACTACTTTCCCGGCGGCTACCAAGCGATGATCGGCAGGAGGATCGACGAGATCTTCTTCGGAAGCGCCCAGCCTGAGGGGCAGGTGTTCCGGTTCCTGCACTGCATGCAAAGCGAGATGGACGAGGACATCAGCTTCCCGAACCTCAAGGGGTGGTTCAACGTGGCGAGCTACCCCATGCGTTTCGGGGGGACCGAGCGCACCGGGTTCGTCTTCATCATCAAGGACATCACCAAGCGCCGCGTGGTGGAGGAGGAGAAGAGGACCAGCGATCGCGAGCTGCTGACGCTCTACGCGGTCGCCTTCCGGCTCCAGTACACCCAGGGGGTGCAGAAGGTCATGGGAGACCTGCTGTTCCAGCTGCACAACATGCTGCAGATGGAGTTCTCCTGCATCCATCTGATGGAGGGTGGACGGCTGCGGCTCAAGGCATCGCTCGGCATCTCGGAGGAGTACGAAAAAGCTATGGGGGTGATCGCCAAGGGGACCCAGTGGAGCACGCTGACCCTGTCGGGGCGCCCCTTCCGGGGGGACCGGCCGGACCAGCGCTTCTCCTCCCGGGCCAGGACCGCGGCCCTTGAGATGGGGATGCGCTCCTGGTGCGCGGTTCCGCTCAAGATCGGGCAGGAAGTCATGGGGGTGATGAGTGTCGGGACGCGCTCCGAGCGCACCTTTTCCGAGAGGGACGTCTTCCTGCTGTCCTCCATCGCCGGGCAGCTTGCCGTCCTGATCGAGAACTACAGCCTGTACGACAGGATGAAGGAGAAGGCGGAGGAGCTCTACCGTAGCAAGGAGGAGTTGCGGGAGAACCTGCAGCAGGTCAAAAGGGCGAACCTCGAGCTGGGAAGGCTCAACACGGTGAAGAACAACTTCATCGGCATCGCCTCCCACGAGCTGAAGACGCCTATCACCTCCATCCTCGGGGGGGTTGAATTCCTGCTGAAGTATTCCGACATCAAGATGACCCCGGAGCAGCACAACATCTTCGTCTCGGTGTACGAGGGGACGGTGCAGCTGAGAAGGCTCGTCGAGGACCTGCTCTCCATCTCGCGCATCGAGGCGCAGGGGACGCTGCCCCAGAAGAGGCCAGCGAACCTGATGCGGCTTTGCCGGGAGGCGCACGACATGTTTGCCTTGCCGCTCTCCGAGCGCCACATCGGCGTGAAGATCACCGGGGACGAGACCCCCGTGCCGATGGACGAGGGGTTGGCGCTCTTGGCGGTGAAGAACCTGCTGGAGAATGCGATAAAATTCACTCCGGACGGCGGCGAGGTGGAGATTCAGGGCCGCGTGCTGAAAAAAAGTGAGGTAAACTCACTGGCCAAGATCGTGCGTCCCTTTTACCACGGCTTCCCGAACGGATTGGCGCCGGCCAGCCACTGCTACCTGCTGCAGGTAAAGGACTCCGGCATCGGGATCCCGGCCGAGGAGCGGGTGCGGATCTTCGACAAGTTCTACGGGATCGGGGACATCGGGCACCACACCTCGGGGGGCACCGCCTTCATGTCCAAGGGGTCCGGGCTCGGGCTCTCCATCGTGCACGGCATCATGGACGCGCACAAGGGGGCCGTCTGGGTGGAGAGCCGCAAGGACGGGAAGGGGAGCGTCTTTTCGCTGCTCTTTCCCATGGAGGATTAGAGGCGGTTGGTGGAAGGCGGTTGAGTCGTCGAGTCGTTAAGTCGTTAAGTGGTATACTGTGCCTCTCCCGGGGAATTCCTTTGGGTCCTTCGAGTCGTTTCAGTCCTTGTTGTCTTTCAGGAAGCCGCGGCCAGCGCGCGAGAGAGCACATATGCCTCAAGCCATCACCTTACAGGAAATGACCAAGAGCTACGGGAGCTTCAAGGCGGTGGACCGCTTCTCGCTGGAGGTGGAGCGGGGCACCGTGTTCGGCCTGCTCGGACCCAACGGGGCGGGGAAGACGACGCTGATCAAGATGCTCACCACGCTGATGCGCCCCAGCGCGGGCGACGCCCGGGTCGAGGGGTTCAGCGTGCTCAGCGACGGCAAAGAAGTACGCCGGCTGATCGGGGTGGTGCCACAGGAAAACAACCTGGACCGCTATCTGACCGCTCGGGAGAACCTCATCCTGCACGGCCGCCTGCACGGCATGAGGCCGGCAGCCTACAACCCGCGCATAGACGAGCTGCTGGAGATGACCGGGCTCGCCTCGCGGCAGCACGACTTCCCGGACACCTTCTCCGGAGGGATGCAGAGAAGGCTCGTGGTGGCGCGCGCCCTGGTGCACGAGCCGCGGGTCTTGTTTCTGGACGAGCCGACCACCGGGCTCGACCCGCAGTCCCGGCGCGCGCTCTGGGAGCACATCCGGGGGCTGCGCCACAACATGACGGTATTTCTCACCACCCACTACATGGACGAGGCGGACGCCCTGTGCGACCGGATCATGATCATGGACCACGGAGTCTGCCTGGCCGACGGGAGCGCGGCGCAGCTGAAGGACGCCTTCTCGCGCGCCCACACCTACGAGGTGGAGTTCCGCGGCGAGGCGGCCGGTTACGGGGAGATCCTGGCGGCGCTCCCCTTCGTGCGCTCCGTGGAGCGGGAAGGGGCGGCCTACCGTCTGACCCTTTCCGGCGGGGACGCCCTGAAGCCGCTGATAAACTCCGCGGTGGGCGCCGACATCCGCAGGATCTGCCTCAAGGAGCCCTCTCTGGAGGACGTCTTCATCGCGCTCACCGGAGAGAAGGTCAGGGAATAGATGATAAAGAACTCCCTCCCCCCCGGCGGGGGAGGGTAGGGGTGAGGGGGAAGGCGCCATTCAGGACTCCGTTGGCTGCTTCACCCGCCCCCCGCCCCCCTCCCGTCAAGGGAGGGGGAGGATTTTGCACAAAAAGGACCCTATGTTACGTGGCGCCTTCTCAATCTGGGGCAGGGACATGCTGGTGCTCAAGCGCAGCATTTTCTCCGAGCTCCTGGCGGTCATCGCCTATCCGCTCACCCTCTACCTCGCCTTCGGCTTCGGGCTCAGGGGGTACATCTCGGACGTGGGCGGCATCCCCTATCCGCTCTTCATAGCACCCGGCCTCATCTCCATGACCGCCGTGAACGCCGCCTTCGACGAGAGCTCCTGGAGCATGTGGTTCCACCGCAAGGTGCAGCGCACCATCGAGGAGTACCGGGTCACGCCGATCACCGTCTACGAGATCGTCATCGGAAAGATTTTCTCCGGATTCACCCAGGGCGCCCTCAAGGGGGCCGTGGTCTTCCTGGTAATCCTGGTGCTGACCCCCTTTCGCATAAATTTAAGCCACCTGCCGGCCTATGTGCTATGCCTGGCGCTCGCCTCCATGACCTTCTCCTGCCTGGGGACCATCTGCGGCACCGTCATCGACAAGCCGGAAAACATCGGCCGGGTGCAGTCGGTAGTTATCGTACCGCTCATCTTCATGGCGGGGATCTTTTTTCCGCTCTCTTCCTATCCCGCCTCCATTCTTCCCGTCATCCGCCTGTTGCCGACCACCGCTGTCTTTGAAGGGGCGCGGGGCGCCCTGCTTTTGGGAGTCGTGCCGCCCGAGTATCTGATCAATCTGGTGCTGAGCGCAGCACTTTGCTTCGTGCTCGCCGTGTACACTTTCAACCGCAAAATGGCAGAGTAGGCGATTCTTCTTGAGTTTAACTTCCCTTTCATAGTAAAGTTTCCCTGATTCTCTTAAACATTCTACTCCTGGATACCGTGTCGACGCCGATAGTGGCGCAGGGCGCGGTGACTCAAGCGTAGCCTGTTGCTTAAGCGTAAGTCAGTTTTGGTGCGAATTCCTCATTCCCTGCCCGAGCCGATGAGCCCCCCGCCACATGCAACGCTTTTTCCAGGTCCTTATTGGAGACCCCAATGGCCGAAGAGTTCATACCGAAATGGATTGCCTGGGAAACCACCCAGCGCTGCAACCTGAAATGCGTTCACTGTCGCTGCTCGTCCGAGCTGACCTCCTCCGAGGGCGATTTTACCACCGAGGAGGGGAAGAATCTCCTGAAGGAAATCTCCGAGTTCTCCAAGCCGGTCATGGTGCTCTCCGGCGGCGAGCCGCTGATGAGGCAGGACATCTTCGAACTGGCCGAGTACGGCACCTCTCTCGGCCTCAGAATGTGCATGGCGACCAACGGCGCCCTGGTCACCGACGAGGTGTGCGAGAAGATGAAGGCGGCCGACATCAAGATGGTGTCGCTCTCCCTGGACGGCTCGACGGCCGAGGTGCACGACAACTTCCGCCAGTGCCCGGGCTCCTTCGAGGGTGTCATGCGGGCGGCCGAGCTCTTCAGGAAGCACGGCCAGAAGTTCCTGATCAACTCCTCCTTCACCAAGAGGAACCAGTCGGACATCGCCAACACCTTCAAGGTGGCGAAGTCCATCGGTGCCACTGCCTGGTATATGTTCATGATCGTGCCGACCGGCCGCGGCGAGGACATCATGAGCGAGCTGATCTCCAAGGAAGACTACGAGGAGATTCTCGACTGGCACTACCACCAGGAAAAGCAGGAAGACGACATCTTGATGCGCCCCACCTGCGCGCCGCACTACTACCGGATCGTGCCGCAGAAGGCGAAGGCGGAGGGCGAGAAGTTCGAGCGCCGCTCCCTCACCTTCTCCACCGGCGGCGGCAAGGGGTGCATCGCGGCACAGACCATCTGCCTGATCGACTGCTACGGCAACGTGAAGCCCTGCTCCTACTTCCACCGCACCGCCGGCAACGTGAAGACCACCCCGTTCCAGGAGATCTGGAAGAATTCCGAGATCTTCAACGATCTGCGCGATTTCAAGAGCTACAAGGGAAAGTGCGGCCAGTGCGAGTATCTGAACGTCTGCGGTGGCTGCCGCGCGCGCGCCGATGCGGTGCACGGCGACTACATGGCCGAGGAGCCATTTTGCAACTACGTCCCGGTCCGGATGCAGCGGGAAGAGGACAAATAGCAGGTTAAGGTTGAGGTTAAGGTTTAGTGAAAAATCTTAAGTTCTTAACCGTAACCCCAATCTAAGTTTGTTCACAAGTCATAGGTCGAGGTTTAGGTCGAGAAAAATCTCAACCTCAACCTCAACCTCAACCTTAACCTGATTCTTAATACTGAGGAGGATTTTTCATGAATACACGTTTCTTGGACGCCTGTTGGGGAAAACCGGTTGACAGAGTACCGGTCTGGCTGATGCGTCAGGCAGGGCGCTACCTTCCCGATTACATGCGGGTCCGTTCCAAATGCACCTTCCTGGAACTTTGCAAGACGCCCCAGCTGGCAGCCGAAGTCAGCATCCAGCCGGTGGACATCCTCGGCGTCGACGCCGCGATCCTCTTCTCCGATATCCTCACCCCGATCGAGCCGATGGGGATGAAACTCGACTTCGTGCCGGGCCCGGTCTTCGAAAGCCCGATCCGCACCATGGCCGACGTGGAGGCGCTCAAGATCCCGAAGATGGAGACCGACGTCCCCTATGTGCTGGAGACCCTGAAGCTGCTCCGCAAGGAGCTCGCCACCAAGGTGCCGCTGATCGGCTTCGGCGGTGCGCCGTTCACCCTGGCCTGCTACATGGTAGAAGGGAAGGGTTCCAAGGACTTCGCCGCACTGAAGAAGATGATGTACGCAGAGCCGGAGATCTACGCGGCGCTGATGGAAAAGATCACCACCATGGACATGGAGTACCTGAACGCCCAGATCAAGGCCGGCGCCCAGGCGATCCAGATTTTCGATACCTGGGGCGGCATGCTCTCCCCGGCTGATTACGAGCGCTACGTGCTGCCCTACACCCAGAGGCTCATCAACGGCCTGGACCGCACCAACGTGCCGGTCATCCACTTCGTGAAGGGCGCGGGCACCATGCTCGACATCGTGAAGCAGGCGGGCGGCGACGTCATGGGACTCGACTGGCATGTTAACTTGGGCAAGGCCCGCGACATCCTGGGCGACATGCCGGTGCAGGGGAATCTCGATCCGACCGTGCTCTTCGCTCCCAAGGAGATCATCGAGCGCGAGGTGAAGCGCGTCCTGGCCGAGAACGACGACCGTCCGGGACTCATCTTCAACCTGGGTCACGGGATCCTGCCGACCGTCCCGCCGGCAAACGCCATCTACATGGTAGAGTGTGTGCACCGCCTGACGCAGAAATAGCAGAAACGAGGAAGAACCAGGGGCGGCCGCAAGGCCGCCCTTTTTTAATTCAGAAGGAGTTTTTTTAATTCAGAAGGAGTGTTCATGCAGCCTTCACTTGCCGACATTGAAGCCGCATCCCGGATCGTGTACGCCACCATGGGAGCGACCCCGCAGTACTGCTGGCCGCTTCTGTCCGAGCGCCTGGGCGCCCAAGTCTGGGTGAAGCACGAGAACCACACGCCGGTTGGCGCCTTCAAGATCCGCGGCGGCCTGGTCTACTTCCACCACCTCGCCAACTCGGAGCAAAGACCCGCAGGCGTCATCAGCGCCACCCGCGGCAACCACGGGCAATCGGTGGGGTTTGCCGCCGCCCGCCAGGGGATCGCCGCCACGATCGTGGTGCCGCACGGCAACAGCGTTGAGAAGAACGCAGCCATGCGCGCGCTCGGGGTGGAGCTGATCGAGCACGGTGACGACTTCCAGGAGGCGCGCGAGTATGCCGGCGCCGTCGCGCTGGAAAGGTCCCTGCACATGGTTCCCTCCTTTCACCAGCATCTGGTGGCCGGCGTGGCCACTTACAGCCTGGAGTTGCTGCGGGCGGTCGCGGATCTCGACACCGTCTATGTCCCAATCGGTCTGGGCTCCGGGATCTGCGGCATGATCGCCGCGCGGGACGCGCTCGGTCTCAAGACAAAGGTGGTGGGGGTCGCCTCCGCGCAGGCGCCGGCCTACGCGCAATCGTTCGCCGCCAGGCGCCTGGTCGAGTGCCCGGTAAGCACCGCCATCGCCGACGGCATGGCCTGCCGCACGCCCGACCTCGAAGCTCTGGAAATGATCTGGCGTGGAGTGGACCGGATCGTACAGGTGACCGACGACGAGGTGGAGGCGGCGATGCGGCTACTATTCGAGTGCACCCATAATACCAGTGAAGGAGCCGGTGCCGCGGCGACCGCGGCTGCATTCCGGGAGAGATCGCGCCTGGCCGGGCGCAAGGTGGCAGTCGTTATGTCTGGAGGCAATGTCGACAGAGAGGTTTTCGCCAGGGTGCTTCGGTGAACAAGGGTTTTCCTGCCTTCGCGCGGTCAGACAAACAGTCGAGTGCTATCATATTGTGATTGCAGTCCCGCGGGCTTCTCGTTACTATTAAATCATGAACAAATCTCACAGCGCCACCCTCCTTGCGATCTTTTCCGAGCCTGTTCCACTGTCGCTGGAGTGGAGAAAAATTGAGGCGCTGATCAACGCTCTAGGGGCGAGAACAATTGAGGGGAGTGGATCTTGCGTGCGCTTTGAATTGAATGGCGTTGTAGCTACCTTTCACTGGCCTCATCCGGCGAAGGAAGCCAAGCCGTACCAAGTTCGCGATGCGAGAGTTTTCCTGGAGAAAGCGGGAGTGAAACCATGAGCACAATGAACTACAAAGGGTACGCCGCTCGGGTAGAGTACAGCGAAGAGGACGGTTGCTTCATCGGACACCTGGTGGGAATAAACGATGTCATTGGTTTTCACGCGGAGTGTGTTAAGGAGTTGCGTGCTGCATTTGAAGATTCCGTCGATGACTATCTCGCCACCTGTGAAAAGCTTGGTCGCGCCCCGCAAAAGTCATATTCGGGCAAACTCATGCTGAGAGTTCCACCCGAAGTCCACGCCCACGCTGCGATGATGGCCGAGGCTCACGGTATGAGCCTGAATCAGTGGGCTGCAGATGTTTTGGCGAAAACTTCCTGGCCGAAATGCTAGACGTGAAACAACCCACGGAAACAGGGGGCCCTGAATTGAAGTGGCAGGTGTATGTCATCCTTTGCACCGATGACACCCTTTATACCGGGATCACCACCGACATAGAGAGGCGGATGCGCCAGCATGCGGACGGCAGCGGCGCCAAATATTTCCGGGGACGCCAGCCGAAGCAGCTTGTCTATCTGGAGGGAGGGCATGATCGTAGCAGCGCCAGCAAGCGGGAGCTCTCTATCAAGGGGATGAAGCGCCAGGAGAAACAGCTCTTGGTTACATCAGAAGACAATGTAATCTATCGATGTGTTGAACAGCCGCCCATGCTAGCGGTTTTGCCGTATTCTGATGTCTTGGAGGAGTCGTCTGACCAGGAGCCCTTGCAAGGTGATGGCAAATATGTCAACATGTGCTGAATGAGAAACACGCGTGTAATTTCCTGGATCAAGGCCGCCCGGAAGGATTTCGTCGAATTTCCTGCGGATGTCCAGTTGGATATGCTGAGCGCGCTCACCATCGCGGCTGAGGGGGGCAAATCGGATAGTGCCAAACCACTTAAGGGTTTTGACGGAGGTGTTTTCGAAATTGCTCTTCGACATCGAGGAGATGCATTCCGCGTGATCTATGCGGTTAAGGTTGGTACTGACATTTGGGTAATACATGCTTTTCAGAAAAAATCAAAAGCAGGAATAAAAACGCCTCACCTGGAAGTGAATCTCGTTCGCGAGCGGTTGAGGCGGTTGATGGAGGCCATACAATGACTGAAGACTTGGAAATTGTCCGCGGTAGCGGTAACGTCTTTCATGATTTTGGTCGCACAAACGCCAATCTGGAACAAGCCCGTGCCATAATCGCCAAAGAGATCATCCGCACGCTTGATGAGCTTTCCTTATCTACACGGGAGGCAGAAAAACTTACCGGCGTGGCCTATTCTGAGTTCTCGCGCATTCGCAATGCGAAACTTAGTCGCTTCACTCTAGACCGGATGATTGCGATTCTCGGCAAGCTTGACAAGAATGTTGAGGTGCAGGTAACGATTCGAGCTCGTCAACCCGACGCCTTTATTCCCTCTTCAGATACCCATCTATAGCGGCCGCAGCCTGCTTGCCGTCCCCCATGGCGAGGATGACGGTAGCACCTCCCCTCACGATGTCTCCGCCGGCAAAAACCCCCGGGATGCTGGTCTCCCCCTTCGCATTGATGATGATGTTGCCCCACTTGTTCAGATCCAGGTCGGGCGCGGTGGAGGTCAATAACGGGTTGGCACCGGTGCCGACTGCGTTGATGACGACTCCGGCCGGCAGCTCGAAGTCGGAACCAGCGATAGGCTGGGGCCGGCGGCGCCCGGAATCGTCCGGCGGGCCGAGCTCCATCTTCTGGCAGCGCAGCGCGGAGACCCAGCCGTCCTCGGTCCCGAGTATCGCGGTCGGGGCCGTCAGCATGATGAACTCCACCCCTTCCTCCTTGGCGTGCTTGATCTCCTCCACCCTGGCAGGCATCTCGACCTCACCGCGCCGATAGACGATCATGGCCCGCTCGGCGCCGAGCCTGCGCGCCGTCCTAACGCAGTCCATGGCGGTATTGCCGCCGCCGATGACGGCCACCTGGGGCCTCCTGATAATCGGCGTGGAAGAGTTCTCCCGGCGCCCTGCCTCCATGAGATTGACGCGGGTTAGGAACTCGTTGGCGGCATAGACCCCCTTAAGGTTTTCGCCCGCAATGCCCAGCATGGTCGGAAGCCCTGCCCCGTTCGCGATGAAAACCGCGTCGAATTCCTCCAGCAGTTCGTGGACGGTGAGGGTCTTGCCGATGATGACATTGCACTCGATGACGACACCCAGCTCGGTCAAGAGTGCGACCTCGCTGTCGATGATCTCCTTGGGAAGGCGAAACTCGGGGATGCCGTAGCGCAGCACACCGCCGGTGTCGTGCAGCGCCTCGAAGATGGTGACGGCGTGGCCCATCCTGGCCAGTTCGCCCGCGGCGGTGAGGCCCGCGGGGCCGCAACCTACGATGGCGACCGACTTGCCGCTGGCGGCGGGAGTCGGCTCGCGCAGCAGACGGTCCGGGTGATGCATCGCCCAGTCAGCCACGTAGCGCTCCAGGAAGCCGATGGCGACCGCCTCACCCTTGATGCCGCGCACGCAAAGCGCCTCGCACTGCGTCTCCTGCGGGCAGACCCTGCCGCAGACCGCGGGAAGCGCGTTGTCGCCCCTGAGGATCTGCACGGAGCGCGGCAGATCGTCGCAGGCAAGTGCGTCTATGAACTCGGGGATGGAGACCCCTACGGGGCATCCTGCGACGCACGGCCTGTTCTTGCACTGCAAGCAGCGGCGCGCCTCCTCCATGGCCTGGTCGGCGCTGAGTCCAAGATTCACCTCTTCGAAATTGCGGCTCCTGTCATCAGCCGGCAGTTCAGCCATGGCGACCCGCTCAATGGCCATCCGTTCCTTTGCCGTCAGCGTGTTACTCATGCCGTCACCTCCCTGCCGATCTTGCACTCGGTGGCCGCACAGCCCTCTTCTTTGCGGTAGCTGGTGAGCCGGTCATTGAGCAGGTCGAAATCGACCAGATGGGCGTCGAACTCCGGGCCGTCCACGCAGGCGAACTTGGTTTCCGCGCCGATCTGCACCCGGCAGCCGCCGCACATCCCCGTACCGTCGATCATGATCGGATTGAGGCTGACGATGGTTTTGATCCCTTGTTTGCGGGTCATCTCGGCGATAGCCTTCATCATGGGAACCGGCCCGACGGCAAAGACCGCCGCGGGGGCGCATAGCGGGTCCGCCAGCAGCTCGGCCAGGGGGCCGGTGACGAATCCCTTGGTGCCGAGGCTGCCGTCCTCCGTGGTGACCAGGAAGGTTTCGGAGAGCGGGGTCAGCTGGTCGGCAAGGATGATGTAGCGGCTGGAGCGTCCGCCGATGATGGTGGTGATCCGGTTTCCGGCCTGCGCCAGCGCCTTTACCAGCGGGAAGAGGACCGCGGTACCCACGCCGCCGCCGATGCAGACGACCCGTCCCCAATTGGCTATGTGGGTCTCTTTGCCCAGCGGGCCGGCCACGTCTCTGATGAAGTCGCCGACCTTCGTTTCGACGATCCTGCGGGTAGAGGCGCCGATGGCCTGGATGAAAAGAGTGATGGTGCCGGCTGCCGGATCCGCGTCCCCGATGGTGAGGGGGATCCGTTCTTCGCCCTGGGCGAGCCGGACTATCACGAACTGGCCAGGCTTTCTGGCGCGCGCCACGCGGGGTGCCAAAACCACCATCTTGTGGAGGTTCTCGGCAAGTAACTCGTTACTCATCACTTCAAACATGGGATCACCTGACATGGGGGGGAGAGTGGGACTTTTCTGCTACTAAACAGGATAGCAGTAGCCGAAAGGGGGGGCAAGCAAGTATACGGTAGGTAACCGCAGGCAAGGCGAGGGCAAAAGAACCCCTCGCCGTCCGGGAGAAGGGCAGGGATGAGGGAGGTGCCACGAAGTCATACAGAAGAGAGACCCGGAAATCGATCAGGTTGACCTGCGCGGCCTCATCGTCCCGATAGTTGCACATAGAATCCCTGCAAATATCAGGGCGATGCCAACCACGTGAAAGAGGTGCAAACGCTCCCCAAGAAAAAGCACCGCGAGAATGGTGCTGAAGGCGGGCATCAGGTGCACGAACTGTCCGCCCAGGTGGGCGCCTACCTTGCGCAGTCCGCTGTTCCAGGTTGTAAAGGCAATCACTGAGGCGAAAACTCCTACGTAGGCGATACTGAGAACGGTAGCCAGATTCAGTGTCATCAGCTTCCCTGATGCTATTTCCATCGCATAAAAAGGCGTCAAAAAAACAAGGCCGCTAATAGCTATGGAGAACAGGAATAGAAAGGGATTGAGCCCCTGAGGGTAGCGCCTCAGTGCAACAGAATAGAGAGCCCAGGCAACGGCCGCCAATAGTACCAGCAGGTCACCTCTGTTGAAGCTGAGCGTGCGGATGCGGGCCAAATCTCCTTGTAGGATGATGGTGGCGACTCCCGCCAATGACAGTGCAATCCCCGTGTGCTGGCGCAGCGTCACTCTCTGCCCGTAAAAGATGCGGGCAAACATGATAATGAACACGGGAATCGCCGAGTTGACCAGTGCGGCGTTGATGGCAGTCGTCGTGTGCACAGCGGTGTAGATCAGGAAATTGAAAAGCGTCACCCCGAAAAAGCCGCAGATGCAGATTAAAAGCCAGTTGGCGCGCACGATGGGCCATTCACGGCGCAGGCGGGGGAGCGCTATCGGCGCCAGGATGAAGGCCGCCACCAGCCAACGCCAAAAGACGAAACCGGCCGGAGGGATGGTGGCGTTCATAGCGCGGCTCAGCACAAAATTGCCGGACCAGATTAAGGCGCTTAAAGAAAGAAGGAGATAGGGCATTAGATGACCTGTGCTATATATCCCGGCCCAAACTAACCATTTGCTTTGCCGGTCCAACATGGTAGCATATGCTGAAGCATAGGTCACAGTAAAGGAGTTCGATATGCAAACTAATCGCCATGTACGTCTCTTCAGGAACGGCGCAAATCAGGCGCTTCGAATTCCACGAGATCTTGAACTTCCAGGAAATGAAGCTGTGATTCGCAAGGAGGGGGACTGCCTCATAGTGGAGGCTGTAAAAAAAAGGTCCCTGTTGGAGATCCTTAGCACGTTAGTGCCTCTGGCGGAAGAGTTTCCTGAGATTGAAGACCCTCCCGTAAATAACGACGATGTGGAATTTTGACATGAACAAGGCTAGATATCTGCTCGACACTAATATCCTGTCTCATCTTGTCAGAGAGCCTTCGGGAATTGTGACCGACAGGATTGCTAGCGTGGGTGAGGCGGCAGTATGTACTAGTATCATTGCCGCCTGTGAACTACGTTTTGGCGCGGCAAAAAAAGATTCGGCGAGGCTGACACTTCAATTGGAAACCATTTTGTCCGCAGTGACGATATTGCCGCTGGAAGAACCCGTCGATTATCATTACGCTGAAATCCGCAATTACCTGCATAACATTGGCCAGCCCATTGGCCACAACGACCTACTCATCGCAGCTCAGGCCAGATCCCTTAATTTAATCATGGTAACCCACAATGAGCGTGAATTCTCTCGTGTACCAGGATTGACAGTAGAAAACTGGCTGAGTTGAAAAATAACCAAATCCCCCTTCCGCAACTTAAAACTCCTGCGACATGGCCTTGACCTCGCGGGCGGTGAAGACCGGGCCGTCCTTGCATACGTAGACGTTCCCCACGTTGCAGCGGCCGCACTTGCCGACGCCGCACTTCATGCGGTTCTCAAGGGTTGTATAAATCGCGTCGTCGGAGAAGCCGAGCCGCTCCAGCACGGGGAGGGTGAACTTGATCATGATCGGCGGTCCGCAGACCAGGGCGATGGTGTTCTCGGCGCTGGGCGCCGCCTGCTCCAGGACGTTGGGGACGAAGCCGACCTGGCCGTCGAAATCGGGACCGTTGCCGCCGGGGTCGACACATTTCACCAACTTCACGTCGGGGCGCGCCTGCCACTCTGCGAGTTCCTGCTTGTAGACCAGGTCGCTCTCCGAGCGGGCGCCGTACACGATGGTGATTTCCCCGAATTTCTCGCGCAGGTCGAGGCAGTTCCAGATGACCGTGCGCAAGGGGGGAAGCGCGATGCCGCCGGCGATGAACACCAGGTTCTTGCCGTAGAACTCTTCGATCGGGAAGGAGTTGCCGTAGGGGCCGCGCACGCCGACGGTATCGCCCACCTCCAGCCCTCTGAGCGCTTCCGTGACCCGTCCCACACCCCTGAAGCAGCACTCGATATAACCCTTGCGGGTAGGAGCCGAGGCGATGCAGAAGGTCGACTCACCCGACCCGAAGGCGGAATACTCGGCGAACTGCCCGGCCCTGAAGCTGAAGTTCTCGCGGGTCGTCTCGTCCTGGAACACCAGGCGCAGGGTCCTGACGTCGGGAGTCTCGTCGACGATCGCTTCGATGGTGGCCAGGTGGGGCAGGTAGATGTTTTTCGATTCGCACATATTCGTATGACCTTTTGTCGCAGCAACGGCGAGGTTGATTTAAATTTAAGGCCTTAACGCAAAGGCGCGAAGGCGCAAAGGCGCAGAGAAAGACAAAGGCGAAACATTGGGAAGGCCGTGCTCAGCTCAGATTTCCCCTGCTTTAGGTTTTACTTTGCGCCTTAGCGCCTTTGCGTCTTTGCGTTAAAACTTTTGAATTACCGTCTGTCATTCAGCCTTGTTGTTGATCGTAGTGAGTATCTCCGCGATGTCTATTCCCACCGGGCAGGCCCTGATACATCTGCCACAGCCCGTGCACAGTGTCTTGCCGAATTTGTCGTCGTAGTACTTGAACTTGTGCATGATACGGTTTCTGTAGCGCTTGTTCTGTATGTCGCGCGGGTTGTGACCCGAGGCGTGGTTGGTGAACTTGCTGAAGCCGCAGGCGTCCCAGTGCTTGCGCCGGGCTCCGTCGTCCGGACTCCCCTCGTCGTTGATGTCAAAGCAGTGGCAGGCGGGACAGATGAAGGCACAGGCGCCGCAGCCGACGCAGATGTCCGCGATGCTCTCCCAGAGCGGATCCTCGAAATGTCCTTCCAGCCACTGTTTGATCTTTGCCAGATCGAGCTTGCCGGTAGACTGGTCCAGGAAGGGGATGACCTCGCCGGCGGGAGCGTCGCCGAAGAGGCCGGGGTGCGCCTCGATCAGGGCTTTCCCTTTCTCGGTTACCGCGGTGCAGGCGTAAGAGCCACCTTTAAGCGGTGTGAGGAAGAGGTCGCTCCCCGCCTGGGCATCAGGCGAAAGTCCCACCGCCGTGCAGAAGCAGGCGTCATCGCCCTTGGTGCAAGCAATGCCGATGATGGTGCTCTTCTTGCGCCGCTCCAGGTAGAACTCGTCATGGTAATCCCAGGAGAAGACCGCATCCAGGATGGCAGGCGAGCCGGCATCGCAGGGGGGCGCGCCGATCAGGACCGTTTCCGGGAAGCGCGAGCGGTCGATGTCCTCCACCTGCACCGCGCCGTTAACCTTGCGGAAGGTGAGGATGTCCTCGCACACCGGGAAGTAAAGCTCCTTGGCGGACCGGCGGGGGAGGGCGTCCAGGGTGAGTTCGGTTCCAGCTGCCAGCGGCTGGTAGAGCACGATGGACCCGGAGAGCTTGGGGCCCACCACCAGCTTCGCCTCCTGCACCAGGAGGTCGACGAGAGTGCGAAGGTTCGTTTCGGTTATTGATAGCGGCATAGAAGTCTCTTGGTTGGCGATCCGACGGGCTCCGATTGGGGGAGAGCACGCTGGAGCCGGTTAAGTTTTAGTCCCCCCTATGGAATAGGGGGGAAGCTGAACGTAGTGAAGCAGGGGGGTGTTCCCCTCGGGAGATGGACCCCCCTGTCTCGCTCCGCGAGCCTTCCCCCCTACTTCGCAGGGGGGATACTGCTGTTCTCAAACGCGAATCGTAGGGGCACCCCTTGCGGGTGTCCACGTCCGGAGTATTGGCCCAACCCTACTTGATGAACGACTGCTCGTCATTTTCCCGGTAGCTGGCCAGTGGGCCCTTTTCCTGGGGTGCCGTGGTCGCTTCGTAGTCGTAGAGCTCCTTCAATTCTTGCGCCATGCGCCGGTTCAACAGGTTGAGCGGTATGTCCATCGGGCAGACCCGCTCGCACTCGGCGCAGCCGCCGCAACGCCCGGCGAGGTGCATGG
>Ga0316225_1000255_pt1 | contig 74095 bp, 68 predicted proteins | sample TBH18015metaG_FD_206010 | JGI IMG/M metagenome (GOLD analysis project Ga0316225, IMG submission 206010) | Freshwater microbial communities from Trout Bog Lake, Wisconsin, USA - TBH18015 | ecosystem: Environmental > Aquatic > Freshwater > Lake > Hypolimnion/Profundal zone | place: USA: Wisconsin... | reverse complement strand
TATATTGAAGTATTTTATAACCGCCAAAGACGCCATTCTGACAATGGATATTTGTCTCCGGTTAATTACGAACCGCAGCAAATTGTTGCTTAACAACGTGTCCGGAAAAGTGTTGACACATCAAACAGGTGTCGCTCTAGTATTGGTGTTGTGGGTGATTAGCTTGCTCATCATAATGGCAGGTAGTTTTGCCTTAAGTATGCGGAGAGAGTCCGCAATTACTTCAGTTGTAAAAAGTAACGCTCAAGCATCAGCGGTTGCTGAGTCTGGTCTTGCTATTGCAGAATTGATGTTGTTAGATACGGATGCTAATAAAGCTTGGAGAACTGACGGAAGCTTGTATGAAGTTCTTGCAACCGATGCAAAAATTAGGATAAGGCTGTTTTCAGAAGCGGGCAAAGTCGACATTAATAAAGCAGATCAACGTAGCTTACAAAATTTATTGATTAATGCACCTATGGATGAAGAGCAACAAAGTAAATTGTTAGGTGCAATTCTTGATTGGCGTGATCCTGATGATTTAGTTAATATTAATGGCGCAGAAAAAGCTGAGTATCAAGAAGCAGGTCTGAATTATGGACCTAAAAATAAGCCGTTCGATTCGATTGACGAACTACAATTAATTCTGGGCATGGATAAATATGTTTACGCATGGCTTGAGCCACTAGTTACAGTTTATTCAGAGCAAGCGCTAGTTGATTTTAAAGTTGCAAGTAAAGAGGTATTAAAAACTATTCCAGGGCTCGGAGATGATATCTTAAACGCCTATTTATTGGCGCGAGTCGATAGTGCTAAAAATAATTTACCTGCGCCTGCATTACCTATGATTTCTGGAATAAGAAGTGGTTCTGGGGTGAGCAATAATGTGGTCAATGTTATTTGTGAAGCTCGGTTGACGGATGGCTCAAAGGCCTTAATTAATGTGGTAATAAAAAAAGATGAAAGTACTCATGCAAATCCATTTCAAGTTATGAAGTGGGAGCATACTTTGGCAAATAACAAATCATTATTTACAGAAATAATGAATGAATTTTTAGTGAAACGATATGCTCAGCCTGAACTCAACAATTGATCTAAATTTTAAGCTGTTTTTTCGCTGGTGGAAGCGAGAGCTAGACTTCCTGATGCCGGAAAAAATTAAACAGATTGTTAACAATGATCAAGGGGTTGTTGTTATTACTCATAATGATAGTCAATTAATTTTGTCTTATTGTACTGAGGATACGGAAGAGCTTTTACTAACCATAGATCGGACAGAGAAATCTTTTAATGTTCAAAGTCTCTATGAAAAAGATGAGCGTTTAGCTAAAGCAGAAGTACTTGTTAGGTTGTCTGGGCAAGATGCAATTCAAAAAGAGCTAAGCTTACCCGCGGCTGCAAAAGAAAATTTAGAGCAGGTCGTTGCTTATGAATTAGATAAATATACGCCTTTCAAGCCAGATCAAGTTTACTTTGCGTTAAAAAAAATGGAGGGCGCTAATGAAGCTGGACAGATCAGAGTGATGATGATCTTAACGACTCGAGAGCTTTTAGATGGCTTGTATGAAGATATAAAGCTGTTAGGTTTTGCACCAGTCTATATTGATTATGAGGGTTCGCCCAATAATCTTGATGATTTAGAAGATGGATACACTCTATTACCTGAATCATTAGGTCAAAAAAAGGCAAATATTCCACGTTTAGTTCATGGTGCTTTAATTACTTTGACATGTGTTTTATTTTTATTAGTGTTAGCAATGCCGGTGTTTTTTGAATATAAATCGGTTAATGAATTAGCGCTAAAAGCGAGTGCACTAGAAAAAGATGCAAAAAAAGTTAAGGCTATGCAGGCATCAATTGATGCGGTTATTGACGAAACTAATCAGTTGATCAAAGAGAAAACTGCTTCTCCAGATTTGGTTAATATGTTGAACAATTTAAGTACACTTCTAAAAGATGATACGACCTTAAGTTATATTCAATATTCTGAAGGTCATTTGCAAATCCAGGGCGAGTCACCTGCAGCATCTAGTTTATTGGCTGTTTTAGAAGATTCTGAATTATTTGCAAATGCTCGATTTGCCTCTCCTGTTACACAAGATAGAGTCACTTCATCAGAGCGGTTCCAAATAACGGTTGATTTGGTTAAAAACAGGGGGGGCGAGTGAGTAAATTTAAACAGATAGATTTTTCTTCCCCTGCAATTCAAAGTCGCATATTAGCGGTTAGTATTCTAATTGGAATGGTGCTGATATTTGTTTTATTGATTATTGGACCTCTAATTAGCAAAGCGATTGACTTAAATGAATCTAAAAATAATCTTGTCTCTAAACTTCAACAATATGAGCGTATTTTAGCCAAGGCTGATCTAATTGCTGCAAGCATGGAAAATATTAATAAAGAGCAGGATACTATAGGTTATTTTAATCTTCAGACAACGGACGCATTAGCATCTGCTGATATGCAAGAGTTTATAAAAAAAACAATTGTAGAAGCCGGCGGACAATTAAGTAGTACTCAAGCATTACCTGTTAACAATAAAGACGAGTTTAAACGGATAACAGTCAGCGTTAGAATGACAGGCAATAGTCAAATCTTACGAAATGTATTGTATAAGTTAGAAACATCAGAGCCTTTAATTATAATTAATCAGATTGATATAAGGCCAATGCGCGGTACTCGTAATAAAGTGACCAGACAAATGGAGGCTAGTAACGATTTAAATGTAAATTTCCAGGCTGTTAGTTTTATGAGAAATTCTAAATAATGAATACAAAATTAATTTCTTTATTAACATCCATTTGTATCGCATGTATTTTGATTGTTTTTGGAGAATGGCTGTTTGCTTTATGGGCACAGTCGTCTACGTTGGACTCTATTCGTTCAATTGAAACAAAGAGTTTGCAAGATAAAATGCCCCATATTGATCTCCATACAAAAACGGAAGAGAGTTATGCCGATTTTGTATCGAGGCCATTATTTATAAATGGAAGACGCCCAGTTGTGGAGCCTAGTCCAGAGGAGATAAATAATGCTGTTATTGCACCTGTAGTTTTTGAGTGGCAATTAAATGGCGTTTTTTCTACAAAAAAAGGTTTATCCGCCTTCTTATTTCGTCCGACTGCTAAAACTTCAAAAGAAAAGTATAGAAAAATCTCTAAAGAAGAGGATCTTGATGGCTGGAAATTAACGGAAATTTATCCGGATAAAGTAATTTTTCAACAAGGCTTCCAGCAAAAAGAATTGTTATTACGAAAAATTAAAACTAAGGATCCATTTAAGAAAGCAAATGGACATAATATCCCTAATACTCCTTCAGCTGAAGAGGGTCAAGTGCCTGCAGAATTGCCTCCTGAGAATACTAATGAATAGAAAAATGAAACAAATATCTTTAGCAACTAGTGTTGCCATTATGGGATTATCGCTAGTGGGTTGTGAGTTAATAGCGTTCAAACAATCGGCTAAATTACCACTAAACCCAGTTAAAAAAGAACAAGCTGATGAAGTTTTTCATCAATTAGAAAATAAAGCGCCTGTTCTTGAGGGTACCAAAGAAATATATTCGGGCACAGATAAATATGTATCAAGCGCGCCACAAAAGGCGAGGTCATCTGGTGTTAAAGGATCCGGTTCTTATAGCTTAAATTTTGATGATGCCGATTTGGGTGAGGTGGCCAAAGTTGTTTTAAGTGATATTTTGGGGCAAAGTTATGTTCTAAGTCCTAAAGTAAATGGTAAAGTGACTTTACAGACCACTGACCCTTTAACAAAAGAAGAATTATTACCTACGCTTGAAATGGTATTACGTATGAATAATGCCGCTTTAGTTAAAGATGGCAAAATTTATCATATAGAACCGACTGGCGATGCTTTATTTACTTCAGATTTATCGGTTAAAACGGTGGGTTATCAAACGCGTGTAATACCTGTTAAAAATGTCGCTGTACAGGATATTGTTGACATTATTAAGCCTCTGGTTCAAGACAAAACTATTTTAAATGTTGATGGTAAAAGAAATATATTGGTCGCGTCCGGCACAGCAGATGAAATAAACCGGGTGATTGATATGATCAGTACATTTGATATTGATCTATTAAAAGGGCGTTCATTTGGGTTATTTACATTAGTTCATGTTGATCCAGATACGGCGATTAAAGAGTTGCAAAGTATATTTTCTACTAAAGGCAAGGGAGAATCTGATTTCTTACAATTTATTCCGATTAAGCGTTTAAACGCAATTCTTGCCGTTACTCATCAGGCGCGTTATTTGGAGGAAGTGGATAGCTGGGTATCCAGATTAGATAAAGCGAATAGTGCCTCTGGAGGTGGCGTTAATGTCTATAAGGTGCAACATGTTGATGCTAAAAAGTTAGCAGCAACATTAAGCCAAATATTTTCAAGTTCAAAAGGCTCAGATAGTTCTGCAAAAGTGGCTCCTGGTGAAACTGCGGAAACACTTTCAAGTGAAGATTCATCAACTAGCAACAGTTCATCTATGGGATCGGGTTCTGGAAGCTCTTTAAACTCGAGTGATGGTTCGGGTTTATCGGGTTCTAATAATACCTCTTCATTAAATAACGGTGGACTAACAGGTAATTTAGATGTTTTTGCAGCGAATGGAAGCGAAGAAGATTTAAATTCTGCAAAACAAGCTTCAGGTGGGGGGAGTCCTCAAATTGGAAATATCGGAAAAGTAAAAATTATTGCAGATTCACCTAATAACTCAATTATTATTGTGGCCTCAGCCCAAGACTATGAAACTATATTGCCAGTGATAACTCAGTTAGATGTAATGCCGTTACAGGTTTTGATTGATGCGACTGTAGTAGAGGTTAAGTTAACTGGCGAATTAACTTATGGCATATCATGGTATTTATCCCATGCAAATAGTGCTTTAAATATGGGGGGGGCGGTGACTGCGGTGACTGCTGGAATGGCAACAGGTGGTCTGAGTGCTTTGTACAGTTCTGGTGCCGTCCAATCGCTACTAAATTCAAAAGCAACATCAGATAATTTAAATATCATCTCATCACCTTCATTAATGGTATTGAATAATCAAAAAGCTAAAATAAATGTGGGTCAACAAGTACCTGTTCAAACGAGTACATCATCGCTTCCTGTTTCTGGTGGTGGAGTAATATCCTCACCGAGTATAGCATTAGGGTCTTCAATTCAATATAAAGACACAGGGGTGACTTTAGAGGTGACGCCAAGAGTGAATGCAAACGGTATGGTAAATATGAAGTTAAAACAAATCGTTAGTAATGTGGCGGCAGTTCCTTCTTCGGGCGTAACAAGTTCAGCAACTTTTGATAAAAAAGAAATCGATAGTTCTGTAGCTGTTAATGACGGAGAAACTATAGTATTAGGAGGGCTAATTTCTGACTCTATAGATAATGCAAACTCAGGGGTTCCATTTTTGCATGGATTGCCAGTTATTGGATCGTTATTTGGTAATACAGATAAGAAAAATGATAAAACTGAATTAGTTGTTTTAATTACGCCACGAGTTGTAAAAAATAAGCAAGATTCACGAACTATTTCTACAGAGTTTAAACGTAAATTGACGGGTATTTATCAATATAATGAGACAGCTGCTGTCCCGCCTAGGCAGTGATATTCACTACAAATGGTTTTTTATCATTAAAAATAGTTGCCCAAATGATGACGTGAAAATGAAGTTTAATACTTTTTATATTTAATCTCATACAAAAAGGGCGAGGTATTTTAAATACCTCGCCCTTTTTTATAGGCTAAACTAAACTAATAAACAGTTTAGCGGGTAATGACTTCTGTGCCTTTACCAATCAATACTACATCGGCAGGGCGAATAGCAAAAAGACCATTGGTCACTACACCAGTAATGTTATTAATGATTCTTTCCAGCTCAATCGGATCCAAAATTGAAAGGTTGTGCACATCTAAAATTTCATTATGGTTGTCTGTAATATAGTTTTCGCGCCATACAGGTTGGCCGCCTAATTTTACTAGTTCTCTTGCTACATAACTTCTTGCCATTGGAATGACTTCAACGGGTAATGCGAAAGCACCTAATACATCAACTGTTTTTGTTTCATCAACGATACAAACAAATTTCTTGCTGGCTGCAGCAATGATTTTTTCACGCGTTAAAGCGCCACCGCCGCCTTTAATCATATGTTTGTGTGGGTTAACTTCGTCTGCACCATCAACATAAACGTCTAAAGTGCCAACAGCGTTCAAATCAAATACGGGGATGCCGACTTTTTTAAGGTGCGCGGTACTAACTTCAGAGCTTGAAACTGCACCTTCGATGCTGCCTTTGATATCCGCTAAATAATCAATAAAATGTTTAACAGTAGAACCAGTTCCCACACCGATAATCCCAACATCTTTAACGTATTCTATGGCGGCTTTTGCTACTTTTTGTTTTAATTCATCTTGTGTCATGGTGTTTCCGTATTAAATAAAATGGAATGATATTGATTTTAACTGGGCATTTTACAGCCGATTTCTAGTCAAGCGTTTAAATTTTTATAATCGTAAGTTTTAAATGATCACTAAGCTTGTTTCGCTAATTTATTTTTATAGAAAATAGAAGATAAAACCGAAAGGCCAATCATCACAGCACCGATAAGGCCGGTTATAACTTCAGAGATGTGAATACTGATACTAAGTAACATAATGGTTGCTAACGAGCCGATTGCATAATGAGCGCCGTGCTCTAAAAATACATACTCATCTAAAGTGCCTTTACGCACTAAATAAACGGTTAAGCTTCTAACGAACATAGCACCAATCGCTAAGCCCAACATAATAATGATAACGTCTTGAGTGATTGCAAAGGCCCCGATCACGCCATCAAAAGAGAAAGAAGCATCTAAAACTTCTAGGTATAAAAAGCTCATAATACTGCCTTTTTTAATGGCTTCGGAAAAATCTTCACCTTGTTCTTCATCTTCAAATAGAGCGGATAAGCTGTCAACTATGACATATAAAATAACACCTGATATCCCAGCAATGAGTGTTTTAAGGCGAATATCTTCAGGTAACCCATGTTGGCCGACTAACAAAACGCCTAAAGCAAATATGACTTCAATTGATTGTAATTTTCCAAAGCTGGATAATTTTCTTTCGATGTAACCTAACCAATGTAATTCTCTCCCTTCATCGAATATAAAAGAGAAGAAAACCATTAACAAGAACATGCCTCCAAATGCAGCAATTTGTATATGTGATTCATTAAGGTGCACCGCATAAGTATTGGGGTCATGCAAAGCCATATTAACGACACCCATAAAGTCAATGCCGGTGGCAAGATTAACGATTAAAATAGGAAATAATAGGCGCATACCAAAAACAGCGATTAAAATACCCCAAGTTAAGAAGTACTGTTGCCAGCGTTCATCCATGCGTTTTAAGATGGATGCGTTCACAACTGCGTTATCAAATGATAAACTCACCTCAAGAACACCTAAGATAAGTGCAATAAAAGCTCCCGTCGGGCCACCCCAATAGAAGGCGATGGCTAAGCATACGGTGGTAATAATAAAAGAAAGACGAAAATGCTGCATAAAGTACCTTATTTGATAAGTGTTTTTGTGGTGAAATTATAAGACTATTTAATTGAAATCAAGTAAATGAAGAACAATGATGCTTTTCTTAGTGCCGCTCAACAACTGATTGCTGCCGGTCATTATATTGACAGCAGAGGTTGGGTGCCTGCAACCAGTGGTAATTTTTCCATACGACTACCTAATGGCACCATTGCGATTACCGTTTCCGGTAGGCATAAAGGTCGGTTAGCAATAGACGATATTATGTTGATTGATGCGACTGCTCAATCTTTAGATGGCAAGAAACCTTCTGCAGAAACCTTGTTACATACCTCTTTATATAAGCATTATTCGGACATTCAGTCAATATTACATCCGCATTCGCTTAATGCTACGCTAATTTCTAAGATTTTTAACACAGAAATTGTTTTAAAAGATTATGAGCTCTTAAAGGCATTTAACGGCATTGATACGCATGAAACTCAAATTGTGGTGCCTATTTTTGCTAATGATCAAGATATTGCCCGCTTAGCGGGGGTAGTCGAAGAGTATTTGGGTAAACATAACGATTGTTATGCTTATATTATAGCTGGACATGGCTTGTATGCATGGGGACGGTCAGTCGATGAAGCGTTACGTTATCTTGAGGCCTTGGATTTTTTATTTGAATGTGAAATACGCCTACATGGAGTTAAAAACTAATGAGTGCTCTAACTATATATCCAGATACTAAACCAGAACAGGGTGAGCTTTTTGAAGATTTTACATCTATTCAACATCAACTAAAGCATTTAGGTGTGCAGTTTGAGCAATGGAGTAGCGAGCATGAATTAGCGGTTGATGCAGATCAAACCTCCGTAATAGCGGCTTATGCCACTTCAATAGACAAGTTAAAAGCGGAATGTCATTTTCAATCAGTTGATGTGATGAAACTCAATCCAGATCATCCTGATAGAGCAATATTTAGACAAAAGTTTTTAGCGGAGCATGTGCACGAAGATTTCGAAGTACGCTTCTTTGTAGAAGGACGAGGCTTATTCTATCTGCATGCCAACAATAAAGTGTATGCGGTCTTATGTGAGCAAGGTGATTTAATCAGTGTGCCGGCTAATACGCCCCATTGGTTTGATATGGGTGAAAATCCTAAATTTACCTGTATTCGATTATTCACTACGCCAGATGGCTGGGTAGCAAATTTTACAGGTAGTGAAATAGCTAAAAACTTCCCGAGTTTTGATAGTTATGTGGCAGCGTTATCATGATAAAAGCGATTGTTACTGACATTGAAGGTACCACTTCTTCGCTTTCTTTCGTAAAAGATATTTTATTCCCTTATGCAAGAGCGCAATTAGCAGAGTATGTGCATGCGCATATACAAGATGAAGCTATACAATTAATTCAGGCTGATAGTTCTAAAGAAGTCGGACAAGATCTAAGTATTGAGCAATTGATTATTCAGTTGATTCAATGGATCGACGAAGATAAGAAAGTCACGCCATTAAAATCGTTACAGGGTTTAATTTGGGAAGCCGGTTATCAAAAAGGTGATTTTAAGGGACACGTCTATCAAGATGCAGTCGATAATCTCCAACTATGGAAATCTAAAGGCTTAAGTTTATATATCTATTCATCAGGTTCAGTATATGCCCAGAAACTATTGTTTGGTCACACTGAATACGGGGATTTAAATCCATTATTTTCGGGTTATTTTGATACGCATATCGGAGGTAAAAGAGAGCCTTCATCTTATGCGAAAATCACTGAGGAAATCGGACTGCCGGCAGAGCAATTGTTATTTTTGTCAGATATTAAAGAAGAATTAGATGCCGCAAAAGCGGTGGGCATGCAAACCATCTGGCTAACAAGAGAGGGTGTTACTGATTTAGATGCTGAGCATCAACAAGTACTTAGTTTTGATGCAATAAAAATATAAGTTTTATTGCGATATAAACTTAATCAATAAAAGCACTGCGTTTTATAAAGTACGCAGTGCTTTTCAATTAAAAGTAATTAGTTTACTTTGCCTGCCGCAGTTGCTTCAGGTACTTCGATTAATCTACCAGAAGTGCAGTCATAGATATAGCCATAAACAGGAATATCAGAAGGCACTAAAGGATGGTTTTTAATACGTAATACATCTTCTAAAACACTGGCGGTTTGTTCTTTTATTGTTAGCCAGTTGATGTAACGACCTTCAGCAGAACCATGGCCTTCACAGCAATCATGCCAGCCATTTTCGTCAATTGATGCTGTTTTTAAACTGCTAGCCAACAAGTCACTCATGATCTCGTTGTTAAACAATTCCATACCGCAATTTGTGTGGTGAATAACGAACCACTCACGGGTACCTAATAATTTGTAAGAAATAACCAAAGAACGTATAGCGTCATCACTTGCACGACCGCCCGCATTACGAATAACGTGCGCATCACCTTCTGATAAGCCTGCATATTTGGCAGGATCTAGGCGCGCATCCATACAGGTTAAGATAGCAAACTGTCTCGCGGGTGGAAGTGCTAATTCACCTTTGTCACCAAAGTTATTTACATAATCCCTGTTGGCAGATAATACTTCGTTTAATATTTTGCTCATAAATCCTCACTTTTTATAATTATTAGGCAATAAAAAACCGTTTTAATTGGTCAAAACATTAACAAATTAAAACGGCGTATAACTATCTCCGAGTGGAATTGTACATTAATAGATTTAAGTGAGTAATAGGGCTGTAAATTTATAAAATATAAACTTTAAGTTTACAATATGCGCATGGATAAATTAAATAATATGCGCGTATTTTGTCGTATTGTGGAATTAGGTACTTTTGCTGCAGTAGCACGTGAAATGAATCTCTCTGCAATGATGATTAGTAAATACATGAGTCAGTTGGAAGAATCACTTGGTGTTGCTCTTTTAAATAGAACAACCCGGCAAATTAGTCTGACAGAAGCCGGTGAAGTTTATTTCCATCGCAGTAAGCAGCTCATGGATGACTTTGCAGAATTAGATGAGCATGCCTCGCAATTAGGTCAACATGTAAAAGGGACTTTAAAAATAAGTGCCCCTATAGATTTTGGTGGCCTTTACATGGTCAGTGCAATTGAAGCTTATCAGCAGAAATATCCAGATGTCAGGGTTCTAATGACATTACATAATAATCGTGTTGATCTGAGTAAGGGCAGTTTCGATTTGTCTTTATTAGTCACCGTAAGTTTAGATTTAGGCGTGGTAGCTAGAAAACTGGCAGAAACCAGATTATGTACTTATGCCTCTCCTGACTACATTGATAAATACGGTAAACCCAAACATATAGATCAATTATCATCGCACAGGTGTTTACTGTATATTGATACGCCACATCATGATTATTGGCTATTTAATGATCATGGGCAGGAAGTTAAAATTAAACCTAACTGGTATTTTTGTTCAAATAACGGCAGAGCTTTATGTCAGGCGGCAGCCTTAGGGATGGGTATTACACAAGTACCCGAAATATCGGCTGTTAATTATGTCCAGCAAGGAAAGTTAATAGAAATTTTGCCTGACTTTCAAATTCCCCCGATAACGATTTACGCAACCTATTTACAAAGACGCTTTTTGCCGGCTAAATTAACGACGTTTGTTGATTTCTTACTGGAATACTTTGCAGAATTAAAGCCCAGTGAAAAGTGGTAGGCCTATATAGTAGATAAGCGCTCGTTAGAATACTTAGCGGCGTTGATTACTACCTGATGTCTTTGTGCATTAAAATAACGCTTCTTTGTTCTTGGCCAACTTGATAGCTTTCTTCTCCAACTATTGCGTAATTCCAGTTTAAATATTTTTGTACCGCGCCATTATTACCCGTCCATACACGTAACCATAGACTGTTAAAACCTTCTTTCAAAATATGTGCTTCAGCATATTTAGATAAAAGTTTACCTGCGCCTTGATCTCTATAGGGCTTATCAATATAAAGGCGTTGCAGTTCAATGGGACTGTTAGCGGTAATACATAGAGGAGGCGGAGATTGAATTAATTTGGCATAGCCACATAGGTTGGCTTTTGAGTCTTTACATATAAAAAAGGATATTGCTGGGTCATGCAATTCAACGGCAATAGTGGCTTTTGAAAATACCCGTTGGGTATAGGCTTTTAAATCTGTTAAAGATAAGGCTTCTTTATAGGCATCAACAAAAGACTGACTTCCAAAATGGGCAATGAAATCCGTGTGCGAGTCGTCCGCTTCAATAACTTGAAAATGAGGGGTTGAAGGCGTGATCATATGAGCATTGTGTGCATGACTGATAATCAGACTGTTAATAGTGGTATGCGTAAAAATACGAATTATAAAACAAAACATCACACGTACTGTTAAGTACCTTTGTTATCAAAGTGACCTTTCCTGTACGCGTGTAAGTTGGCAAAGGCATTAGTTAAGCTCAATGTGTTATTGATTCATCCAACAACAACGTTGAGAAAACACGGTGAGACGCTCTTGAGTATTTGAACAACAATAAATAGCCGCATAAGACGTCCGGCAATAAACATACTTCAATATCATAATATGATGCGTTCTTTTTTGATGACTGTTTAAAAACTAGTAATCCTTACAAGACGATTTTGGATATAGATTCGACAACGATGAAATAACATAGGTTATCTTATAATTTTATAAGACAACGTATTCCTATTCATCAACGACGTATAGGGTAAATAAGACGTTTTATGTGCCCTATAAGAGCTCGTTGAATATACATAGGTTAATAAATGTGTATTACTCGATGTCGTATGTATACCCGAGGACGTCTTATGTATATTCAACGAGCGCTTATAAGGTCTCCCCGACGTCTTATAATATTGTAAGACGTCGAGGAACCCAATAAAGGTTGTCCTATAGCGCTGTTTGATATTGAGTAATACTTCTTTATTAACGAGTAATCCATATACGACACTCTTGAATACTTACTCGACGCTGGGTAGGGTCGATAAGCCGTCTTATTTTTGAGATTTTCTGGTGTTGTATAAGCGTTTATTGCCAATGTATATCTATTAAATAGATTGAAAATAAGTAAAAAAATAAATAAATGAGATAAATGTATCTATTTTATTTTTAAAGGCTTATGGTGGGTGTGCTCCATCATTTAAATTAACCAAGGACGCACAATGAAAATTTTTAAAGTATTGTTAGATTTTGTTCTATTTGCTGTGACCGACAAAATTACGTTTTTTAGAAGTGTAATTTCCCAATTAACCGCTAACCCTGCCTACCCAAGTCCAGAACCCACTTTAGCCGAGCTAAAAGCCGCTGTTGATAATTTTGAATTAGCCATTCTCGCTGCTAAAGATGGCGGTCCAACAGCCAAGTCCGCTATGCGGGATGCTGAAAAAGCCACCACCTCATTATTTAGAAACGAGGCTTATTACGTTGATAAAGAGGCTAATGGTGATGAAACTAAAATTTTAAGTAGTGGCTTTCATCCTACGAAACAACCTGTACTGCATGATAAACTCCCCTTAACAGTGACAGATGGCAGAAATTCGGGTGCTGTTAATTTAGATGCTAAAAAGCATGAAAAAGGGGGCGCTTATATATGGCAAAAATCTACTAAAGCGCAACCACTGCTTGATTCGGATTGGGAAGCTATAACAACCACCACTCAAGCAAATTGTTATGTGGAGGGCTTAACCCCCGCTACTTACGAGTATTTTAGATATTCTGTGGTCACGCCTGCTGGCATTACTGATTATTGCGCCCCCGTTAAAAAGTTAATCGCTTAACCCCCCCGAACCTCGCGTTCACCTCAATATTTAATCTGGCTGTCACTGTTTAGTAAAGTGATTGTCAGGTTACTTTTCTAGACGCCAATCAATTAATAAGGCTTATCACCGTATATAGTGGCACGGTGCATAATATTGACCTACATGAAATAAACTGGTTTCCAGCTCGAGACTGGAAAGTACCCAATGTGTTAATTTATCAGTTGAGCCTTTCAGCCTTTTCTCCGTCTATCGTTTTTTGAAAGCTATATTTAAATGGCATTCATCAGTAGGTTTGTTACTTCTGGAGTAAGCTAATTCGGCTTACCGCAAGATGGGCTGCTTTTCTCACGTCAGGATCTGCATCATTCAGGGTTTCGGTGAGGTTAGGCAAGGCGGCAGGATCAGCTATTTCGCCCAGTGCTAGCGCGGCTTCTTTACGTAAATTGCTGATGGGATGTAACAGTGTTAAACATAAGTACGGAACGGCTTTGTTATGTTTAAGTCGGCCTAAACTCCGAGCGGCTTTAATACGAACTTGCCAGTAGCTATCTTCCAAGGCTTTAATTAAAGCACAGACTAGCGAGTCAGCTTTTAGTTTGCCGGCGACAGTGGCTGCTTCTTCACACACTTGCCAATCATCATCACTGAGCGCCGCTTCAATCGTCGTTATGACACTCTCATCATTTGAGAATCCTAAAGCGCCAACAGCCGCCCGTCTAACTTCGGTGTCATGATCATCTTTTGCCAGCACAACGAGTTGTGACAGTGTAGAGGGCTCTTTTAACCAACCTAAAACGCCGATAGCTTCTCTACGGACACGTGCATCATGATCTATTAAGGCGTAAAGAGCGGGCGCTGTTGCTTCGGGTAAGCGAAGTTCTCGCAATGCTCTAAAAATAGCTACACGCACATCTGCATCCGGATGGCTTGACCATTCAAGTAGCAGAGTACCGACCGCAGGGTTCTTATTGGCGCTAAGTGATAGCGCCGCAACTTCACGCACAGCGGGTTCGTCATCTTCTAATGCTTTAAGTAAAGCACTAATCGCTTCTGGAGTATCTTGAGCCTCGAGTGCTTTAGCTGCTTCTATACGAACTTCTTTTACAGGGTCCTTAAGGGCAGTAATCAAAAAAGGTTCAGCCGTATCGGGATCTGTTTCATCGACTAACTCAATGATAGCAATGCGTCTGACGATCGGGTCAGGATCAGAAAGATGCGTTGTTAATGTAAAATTTAAAGTCATGGGGGGTTATCGTAATAAATAAGGAATATCAACGCGGATCGCTTGGGTAGGGCAATCTTTTTCGCAGGGGAGACAGTACCAGCACTCATCAAACTTCATACCCGCTTTGCCGGTATTGGGGTCTATTGCCAACACATCAAGTGGGCAAACATCAATACAAACCGTACAGCCTTTGTCCGCTATACAGGCATTTAAATCAACTTTGACAGGGAAATCAATATGACTAAAACTCATGAGAGTCTCCAGATAAGTTCACCGCTTCTTTAGGTTGGACACGTAGATGTTGATAAACCGCTTTTTCTACATCGTCGGGCTCAATTACATAGGGTTCCAATGCTCTTTTAAAGACTGACATAGCACCGGCTTTGTCTTTTTTGACTTGGACATGTACCGACCATTCAGCATCATTGCGTTCGGTGTAATCTTGGCGATTGTGATACAGCCCCCAACGACTTTCTGTGCGAAAGAGTGAGGTGCGAGCAGCCATTTCTGCGCAATCTAATATAAAGCCCACTTCTGCCGCGCGCATTAATTCATGAGGGTTGTTGGCGACCATCAATTCTAAATCAGCACGGATACCGTCAAAGCGCTTTAGCCCAATCTCCATACGTCTAGCCACTTTAGGTGGCTGTAAATAATCATTAACTAAGCGCCGTAATTTGTATTCGACTTGTGTAGGTGACACGCCATGCTCACGTGCCAGAGGTGCAAAAATACGTTGACGTTCAGCGTCAACTTGCTGAGTATCTACAATGGCAAGTTCTGTACTTGCACAATACCCCGCAGCAGATTCCCCGGCTAATTTGCCATAGACAAAAGCTCCCAGCATGTAATTGTGTGGGACACAGGCTAAGTCACCCGCCGCATAAAGTCCCTTAACGGTCGTTTCTGCATGTTCATTTACCCAAACACCGGATGCACTATGCCCACTGCATAAACCAATTTCAGAGATGTGCATCTCGATCATGTCAGAACGATAATTGGTGTTACGACCTTCATGAAAACGACCTCGACTCGGTCGCTCATTACTGTGGAGAATGGTTTCAATAGTCGAAATAGTTTCTTCTGCTAAATGATCCACTTTCAAAAACACAGGGCCTTTTCCACCCGCCAGTTCTTGATGGAATTCTTCCATCATTTGACCGCTCCAGTAGTCAGACTCGATAAAACGATCTCCTTGGGCATTAGCCGTATAACCGCCCATAGGGCCTGTTACGTAAGCGCAAGCAGGGCCGTTATAATCCTTGATTAGAGGGTTAATCTGAAAACATTCAATGCCCGATAATTCGGCGCCGGCATGATATGCCATGCTGTAGCCATCACCCGCATTCGTGGGGTTTTCGTATGTGCCAAATAAATAGCCCGAAGCAGGCAGACCTAACCGCCCCGCTGCACCTGTGCAGAGGATGACGGCTTTAGCGCGTATAACCGTATAAACACCACTGCGGCAATCAAAGGCCAATGCACCCGCCACTCGACCATCCGCTGCAATAAGGACGCGAGTCGCTACCAAGCGGTTGGTAATATCGACGCGGTTTTGTTTAAGCTTTCTATACAGTACTTTTTTGATATCATGGCCTTCAGGCATCGGTAAAACATAAGTACCCATGTGATGTACTTTTTTTACCGCATAGTCGCCGTTCTCATCTTTTTCAAACTTAACGCCCCAGCTATCCAGTTCCTCGATCATCCCATAGCTATTATTAGCATAAGCAAATAAGGTCTTTTGATTCACAATGCCATCATTAGCCACCGTGATTTCTTTCACATACTGTTCTGGTGTGGCATAGCCATGAATGACGGCATTATTAAGGCCATCCATTCCCATAGAGATAGCGCCACTACGTTTTACATTGGCTTTTTCTAGCAATAACACCCGTAAAGAAGGGTCTTTTTGCTTAGCTTTAATGGCTGCCATAGGGCCGGCTGTGCCACCCCCGATTACTAAAATATCGGTTTCTATTTCAGTGGTATTGAGGGTCAGCTCTTCATTGTTGTTACTTGACATACGACTTAAAAATCCAGTTTTAATAATTGAGTGGCGTTATTAAAAAGCACATCTTCCAATACGCCTTCTTTAAAGCCCAGTCCTATAAAATCATCAACGGTTTGTTGCATGGCACGAAATGGATAAGAGCTGCCAAACAACAATTGATTACGTAAAAAACCGTTGGCAGCTTCGACATACAAGTGACCGCCGGGTAAGAAAATATACATATCAGGCACCAGATAAACATTCTCGTAACGAAAAGCGACGCCAATAATTTCATTCACATAAGGATAGTAGCCGTGGTAACAAACAATGGCCAAGTTAGGGAAGGCACGAGCGATTCGGCCGACCGCTGCCGGCTTTGCATAGTCAAAATCAGGTGTGGTCGGGCCCGACATTAAGAAAACGGGAACACCCAATTGTTGGCACGTTTCGTAGATAGGGTATAACAGAGGATCATCCGCCTGCAGTGCTGGGCTAGCAAATCCGGGTTCAATATTGATGCCTTTAAATCCTAACTGCTTAACCGCACGTTCTATTTCAGCAACGGGGTTGGGTTTTTGAGGGTCGACAGAAGCAATGCCAATCAGTTCTTTGTAGGGCGCAGTGAGTTCTAAAATACGATCATTTGAGATACTTAGGCTAGGCGTGTCACGTCCGACGACTACTGATGCAGTAATGCCGACTTCTCTGACTTCTTCCACAAAAGCCTCGATGGTTTTTGAGCGCTTAAAATGTTCATCATCTTTAGAGCCTACCCGGCGATTAAGCCATTTAGCGACAACGTATTCGCCAGTGCCGGGCGTCGCACCGTAAAAATCATGTAGGAATGAAGGGCGACTACGCATATCTATTATTTTTGTCATTGATATTTCTCTATTCGGTCATAGTGTTTAAGCGTTAGCTTAAGAGTAAAAAGAAGGGGTCGGCACCTGTTGGTTAAGTTCCCAGTTGCCTAGATCACGTAATTTGTAATCAACAGGATCATGCAGGCTGTGGACACGCACGTTACGCCAATAACGATCTAGCCTTAAGCTAGCTGTGGTTGAGCGAGCGCCCATCACATCGAAAATTTTGCTGCTTACGTTTAAGCCTGTTTGTGTGGTGATCACTTTTGCCGCAGCAATATCGAGTGCACATTCCCCCCGTTCTTCAGGTGTTAAGTTGTCGCAAAGTTCCCAAGCGGCTTGGAGTCTTAAAGCGGCAGCGTCCGTTAGGGCTTTTGCTGCCCTAATTTCTGCACTCAGTTCACCGTAACGTTTTAATAAATACGGGTCTTTGCCTATTTCTTGTACGCCAGAGTTAAACCATGGGCGACCTTGGGTTTGAGTAAACTCAACCGCTTCATCCAGAGCCCCCAATGCAATACCTAGAAAAATGTTACAAAAAGAAAGCTGTGCAATCAGCGGACGTAACCCCGCAAATGTACTGCCTAATGGCCCAGGCGTGGTAAAAACTTCATCATCAAACAGCTCAACGTCGTCAAACTTGACGCTGCCACTATCGGTTTGACGTTGACCGATATTGTCCCAATCATCAAAAATAGTGATGCCTTTACGGTCACTGGGTATGGCGGCGACTATTAAGCGACCGTCTACATTTAAAGCAGATATTAGTAAACGGTCAGAATCGCGCGCACCGGAACAAAAGCTCTTTTGGCCCTGTATTAAAAAACGGCCGTCGACTCGAGTGGCTAACGTACGGGTATCTAGTGGATTTAAGGCATTACCCCAAAACAAATTGCCTTGCGCAGTCTCTGTAAAGTAGCGATCGGCTTGTGAGGGTGTGCCAAAAAGCTGGATCGTTGCCAAAATTAAATGCTGAAATCCGAAGATATGGGCGAGAGAACTATCAACGCTTGCAACCTCTCTGACTGCTTGTAAAATGGTGGGCCAAGGGGCACCGTGCCCTCCTTGGTTTATCGGCAAGTACAGTTTTAATAATCCGCTGTCTCTAATGAGTTGTCGTTCATGAAAAGCCGTGCCCCCCGCGCGGTCTCTTTCGGCCGCGGTTGCTTTGAGCTTTTTCTTTAACTCAGAAACCTGCGTTGAAATAGTCGTATCAAAGACGGCGTTAGGCATGTTTTGTTTCCAAATAATGATCAGTTGAATTAAATTGGGAGACTGTTTCCAGGTGCTCCAGTATTATTTTTTTGTAGTTAAATAGCGCTTCATCGGTGCGATTTCTGGGTTTATCGCTAGGAATAGATACCTCAGCGATAATGGCGCTCGGAATCCCTCCTAAGACAAACACTCTATCACTGAGATAAACGGCTTCATCGACATCATGGGTCACCAAAACAACAGTGACATGATGGCGTTTTGCAACACTTGCTAATAATTGTTGCAAGCTATTACGCGTTAAAGCATCCACGGCGCTAAAGGGTTCATCTAAGAGCAGTAAGGGGGGCTTGGTATACAACCCTCTTGCTAAAGAGACGCGTTGCGCCATACCGCCTGAGAGTTGTTTAGGCAGTGCGTTAGAAAATGCTTTCAGACCCACTTCGTCCAATAATTCGTCAATATAAGGATCGTTGCGTTCGTTTTTTCCGGCCGCAAAGCCTACATTTTGGTGTACGGTTAGCCACGGTAAAAGACGCGGTTCTTGAAAAACAAAACCGACTTTAGGGGATGGCCCTTGTATTGTTTTACCCAACACGGTGACAGTGCCTTTGTCATATTTACTTAAACCACCGATGATTCGTAACAAGGTGCTTTTACCGCTGCCACTGCCCCCCACTAAGCTGACAATTTCGCCGCGTTTGACGTTTAAATGAATGTTTTTTAGCACTTGATGTGTATCAAATGCTTTACTGATATTATTGATATTCAGCATTAGCTGTTCTCCATGACATAGCTATCACGCCAGGATAATAAATAACTTTCAGTCCATTTAAGAATGCCGTCCGTGGTTTTTCCTAGCGCAGCAAATAAGATGATGACGGCAATCACAATATCGGGACGACCAATTTCGCGACCATCCGTCAAAAGAAAGCCTAAGCCTCGACTCGCAGCGATTAACTCAGCCGCAACGAGAAACATCCAAGCCAGACTTAAACTACTTCTTAAGCCGGTAAATAAAGAAGGTAATGCGGCAGGTATAAAAATGCGTTTAATCAAATCAGTACAACTCAAACCGTAGAGTAGTCCTACTTCAACTAATTTTCTATCAACGTTATGAATACCCGCTACTAGATTAATGTAAACAGGAAAAAAGGCACCGATAGCAATTAACGTAATCTTGGGTGCTTCATCGATCCCCATCCACAATAATAACAGCGGTACCCAGGCTAACGAAGGTATCGCTCTAAGAGCTTGTATTAAAGGATCGAAGAAGGCTTCAAAGTTACGGCTTAAGCCCGTAATACCTCCGAGTATCAGCGCAGATAAAGCACCGATAGAAAACCCTATCAGTACCCTAGCGGTGCTGATACCGATGTGCCCCGCTAAATTATTATGCAGTGCAAGATAAGCAATCAGACTAATGACTTCTGTAGGCGCAGGCAGGAGTCGACTCTCAATAAGCTGTGTCCTGACCCCTGTTTCCCAAATACTCAGTATTACTAGAGGGATCAGCAGACCGCGTGCTGGTCTTAAAAAGTACGCGTAAAACTTTTTAATAGGAAGCGTTTTATCACTCATAACGGACTGCCTTAACTAATAATTATTTGCTAATAACAGCTTGTGCAAAGCTAGGATCAATCAAGGCGTTAAGCGTTGCATTTAAATCAATACCCGGTTTAACTAAATCTTCTTCAATCAATATCGGTGTAGCAGTGCTTAAGGCATTGATTTGATCGTTGCCGGGTAGAGGATTAGAAAAGTTATTACGGCTTAATTGTAACTCAGCGACTGGCAAATCAATCTTGGCCTCTTCGCTGATAATTTGAGCGGTTTCTTTCGGGTGATCAATGATCCAATGACGTGCTTTCTCGTAAGCGCTGATCACGCGTTTAACATATTCAGGATGTTCTTTAGCAAAGGCTTCGCGGGTGTTCAAAAAACCATAAGTATTAAAATTAACGTTTCTATAAATCAACTTGGCCCCCGAATTTAATTCGGCTGCCGCCATATGAGGATCAAGCCCTGCCCAAGCATCTACTTGGCCATTCAATAATGCGGCACGGCCATCAACATGGGGTAAGTGCACGTGTTCAATATCAGCGCGTTTTAAGCCGCTGGTTTGTAAGGCGCGTAATAAAAATAAGTAAGGATCAGTGTCTTTAGTGGCTGCAATTTTCTTACCTTTTAAATCCGCTATAGAGTTAATAGGGGAGTCCTTGCTAACAACAAGTGCCGTCCATTCGGGTTGCGAAAAGATATAGACATTTTTGATGGGGTTACCGTTAGCTTTCGCTAACAAAGCTGATAATCCTGCTGTTGAACCAAAGTCAGTTGCGTTGCTATTAAGGTATTCCAATGCTTTGTTGCTGCCTTGGCTTTGTATCCAATTGATGGTGATACCCTCTTTAGAAAAGTCCTGCTCTAACCAACCAAAACGTTTAAGGATTAAGCTAGCCGGCGAATAATAGGCCCAATCAACGCGAATCTCTTTAAGAGGTTCGGCCGCAAAACTGCTAAATGCGCTGATTAATAGAGCGAGAGTGGTGATAAATTTACACATGAGACTGTCCTTTTGTTTGAATGTAAAAGAAGGTTTTAAAAAGTTTTGGGGTTTATGACGCGATAGGTGAAGTTAAAATACGTTCTAAAATTTCTTCGCTTAAGCGATTAAGCTCTACGTCCGTTCTTTGTCTGGGTCTGGGTAGATTGATCTCGAGATCAAGGTCAATTTTTCCTTCATTTAATAAAATCACTCGGTCCGCTAAAGTGACCGCTTCAAATATATCGTGCGTCACCAGAATAGAGGTGAAGCCATGTTCTTGCCAAAGCCGTTCGATTAAGTTCTGCATTTCAATGCGCGTTAAGGCATCTAAAGCGCCTAGCGGTTCATCCAATAGTAATAAGCGAGGTTCGTGAACTAAGGATCTGGCTAAGGCTACACGTTGTCTTTGTCCGCCTGAGAGTACAGAAGGCCATTCATTAGCACGTGTTTCAAGGCCTACTTCACGGAGTGAATTTAAGGCTTTAGGAAACTGGAATTTTTTAAGGCCTAAGCGCACATTGTCGATAACGCTGCGCCAGGGTAATAACCGAGCCTCTTGAAACATAAATCGAGCATCGCCATCAATTGATTGATGGGCTTTACCATCAGAGGTAATGGTGCCTGTGTCTGCACGGTCGAGACCTGATATGAGTCGAAGCAAGGTGCTTTTACCACAGCCACTGCGCCCCACAATCGCTACAAAAACACCGGGCTTAATGTCTAGATTAAGATTTTCAAGGACTTTGATATCACCAAAACTTTTACTTAAGTTTTTTATTTCAATCTCGATACCAGAAAGGGTGTTGGATGGTTTTATTTCAAAAACGGTCATTTTGGGTTTTCTAGGGTTGAGGGTAGGCTCCGGTCTAGAATAAGACGGACCTGCTTTAAGTATATTAATGTTGGGAATAGGCATTTGTGGCTCCTAGGCAGTCTGTTTAACTAAGCGTTTTTTGTACGTCTAAAGTTGGGGTGCCATTGCAATAACTTAAGCTCAAGTAGATGTGCCGCACTGTCTGCCAACTTACCTAATAAGGCGTATATCAAAATGGCTAACACCACCACATCTGTTTGCATAAATTCACGTGCATTCATGGCCATATAACCAATGCCAGAAGTCGTGGCAATGGTTTCAGCAACGATTAAAGTCAGCCACATAAAACCGAGTGCATAACGGAGTCCCACGAGGATGGAGGGTAGGGCACTTGGAAAGATGATTTGGGTAAATAATTGCCATGGATTAAGGTTGTAGACGCGCCCCATTTCAAGCAATTGGGGGTCTGCCATTTTTATGCCGTGATAGGTATTAACGTAAATGGGAAAAAACACCCCCAAAGCCACTAAAAATATTTTTCCTTCTTCACCAATGCCAAACCAGATGATAACCAATGGAATTAATGCCAAATGAGGTACGTTTCTGATCATCTGTATCGTTGTATCTAAAAAACGATCAGCGGGTTTAAACACACCGTTAAGTAGGCCAAACGTTAAACCAATCGAGCCGCCAATTAATAAGCCTATGGCAGCTCGTTTAGTACTGATTAAAATATTTTGCGTCATATTGCCCGACAAACTTAAATTAACTGCCGCGTGGATAATATCTAAGGGCGCAGGCAAAATTTTTGACGCAATCCAGCCATTACGTGCGGCGATTTCCCAGAATGCAATTAGAAAAATAGGTAATAACCAACCGCTAGAACTTTTTATCCAGCGTAATCCTTTGGGTAATTGATAATGGGGGAACTGACTCATGACGCTGACACTTTTAATGCGGTGGTTAAATCAACGGTGCCGGTGTCACCCACAGGGCTTAAGTGCACCACATCGCCCGGTCTTGTTTTAGCTTGTGTGATCGGTAATAACGGGAACAGTAATTCCGCTACACGATAAGCTTCTTCTAGATGGGGATAACCCGACAGGATAAAGTTCTCAATCCCTAAATCCGCATATTCTTGTAAACGAGCAGCGACGGTTTGTGGGTCGCCTACTAAGGCGGTACCTGCACCACCGCGCACTAAGCCAACACCTGCCCATAAGTTGGGAGACACTTCTAATGCTTCGCGGGTACGAGAGCCACCCCATTGCGTTAATTCGGCCATACGACGTTGACCTACAGAGTCTGAGCGTTTAAAAGCACTTTGGGCACGATCAACCGCTTTGTCGTCAACATATTTGATTAATTCCTCTGCGGCTTGCCAAGCTTCTTCTTCTGTTTCTCTGACAATAATGTGTAAACGAATACCAAAAGTCACTGTACGGCCATGCTTTTCAGCTTTTTCACGCACATCCGCAATTTTTTCAGCCACTTTCGCGGGCGGTTCGCCCCACGTTAAATAGGAATCCACATGTTGGCCCGCAAATTCATGCGCCGCCTCAGAAGAGCCGCCAAAATAAAGCGGTGGGTTAGGTTTTTGTATAGCGGGAAACAATAAACGCCCCGCATCAATTTTGTGATGTTTGCCTTCAAAAGTAACATCGGTATCGCCTTTAAGTAATTCGCGCCAGATATGAAAGAATTCTTCTGCATCGTCGTAGCGTTCATCATGCGATAAGTAGATGCCATCACCGGCTAATTGCGCTGCATCCCCACCCACTACGATATTAATTAGTAAACGGCCGTCCGAAATACGATCCAATGTGGCTGTCATTCTTGCTGCTCCGGCGGGTGATATTACGCCAGGGCGTAACGCCACTAAAAACTTAAGTCTTTCTGTAGCAGCCACTAAAGAAGAGGCGACCACCCAAGCATCTTCACAGGTTTTACCCGTTGGGATTAAGACACCTTCATAGCCTAATTCATCAGAGGCACGCGCGATTTGGGTTAAGTAATGATGGTTAACAGGGCGGGCATTTTTACTAGTGCCTAAATAACGGCCATCACCGTGTGTGGGTAAAAACCAAAAAACTTTCATTGTTGACTCCACTATTTATTCGGAAAAAATATAATTATTATAATTTTATTAATGATGAGGGTTAGGTAGCATCCTTGCTCTACAGTGTCTTCCATTCCCTCTAATTGGGTTATTCAGCTGGTTTTATTTACCATCCCAAACGTTGTCTTTAACGATGATAGGTGTTGGAATTAAACCCAAGCCATGAATCGTGTCAGCAATTTTTTGTTGAGCCGTGATGACTTCTGGTGTCAATGGTTTTGGGCCATAATTACTACGTTCGATAGCGCGTAATAAAATTTTGGCATCCACTCCCGTTTGGGCTGATAAAGACGCAGCACCTGCAGCAGGGTTAGCGCTAATCCAAGCATCTGTTTTACCTACTTCAGCCACAACCGCTTTTACGGCTTCTGGATATTGCTCAACAATCGGTTTTCTTGAGATATAGAACGCATGGTTATTAACAATACCTTCGCCATTAGTTAAAGTACGTACATTGGCTTGTACTTCAGCAGACGCGTAGAAGTAATCAAAGATAGACCAAGCATCCACATGACCTTGCTCTAGTGCCGCTCTACCATCAGCGGGTGGTAAATAAGTTGGAATAATGTCGTTTAAAGTTAAGCCTTCTTTTTCTAGCGCTTTAATTAAAAAGTAATGTGAGTTTGAACCTTTAGCAACGGCTACTTTTTTACCTTTTAATTCGCTGACGCTTTTAATAGGTGAGTTAGGGCCTACAACGATGCCTTCACCTTTAGGTGAAGCGGGTTCGTTAGCCACATAAACAATAGATGAGCCGGCGGCCGCTTGCGCGAAAACAGGTGGTGTTTCACCTACGATACCAATATCTACTTTGCCGGCATTGATGGCTTCAAGTAATGGCGGTCCAAATTGAAACTCTGCCCAATTAACGGTAACGCCGTGCTCTTTAAAACGTTTTTCTAATTCGCCAGTGCCTTTAAGAATAATGAGACTGCCATATTTTTGGTAGCCCACTGTAATTTGCTCTGGCCAGCCTTTGTCCGCCGCATTAGCGGTAGCTGTAAAAATGCTGGTGGCGCTTAGTAAAGCAAGGGCCAGCATCGATTTTGAAATTAAACTGCTTTTGGTCATGGTATTCTCCAAATTAATAAAAGGACGGGTTAAAAACTTTAGTTTGGTGCTGTAAAAAGCCTGCTTAGGGTTGCCAAACAGCCTCTTTAATAGTGATGGGTTTAGGGATTAAGCCTAAGCTGTAAAAGGTGTCTGCTAGTTTTTGTTGGGCAGCTATGACAGTAGGGCTTAGGGTATGAATGCCATAACCACTTCGACGGAGGAAGGCTTTTTCAAAGACTTTTGCATCCACACCACTTGCTTTTGAAATAGCTTCTGCAGCGGCTTTTGGGTTGGTTTGTTCCCATTTATCAGTTTTATCTATTTCAGCTAATAGCTCTTTTAATAGACTGGGTGATTGGTCAACAAAATCATGTCTTGAGATGTAAAAGTAATGGTTATCTACGATGCCTGTACCATCAATTAGAAGACGTGCGCCTGTTTGTATTTCAGCTAAGGCATAATGGTAGTCCCAGATAGCCCATGCCGCGACATCACCTTGTGATAGTGCGGATTTAGCTTCTGCAGGGGCCAAATAGGTCACTTGAATATCATTGAGGGTTAAGCCTGCTTTAGCTAAGGCTTGTATTAAAAAGTAATGCGAGCTAGAGCCTTTTGCCACCGCTACTTTTTTACCTTTTAATTCAGTAATTTCTTTAAGCGTTGAGCTTTTTTCTACCAATAAGCCTTGTCCTTTAGGAGAAGCTGGTTCATTGGCAACATAAACGATTGAAGAACCTTCTGCTGCTTGCGCAATAACAGGCGGAGTTTCACCTACGATACCGAGGTCTATTTTTCCGGCGTTTAAGGCTTCAAGCATGGGAGGGCCTGATTGAAACTCAGCCCAATTAACGGTCACGCTGAAAGGTTTTAAACGTTTTTCTAGTTCGCCTGTCGCTTTAAGAATAATTAAGCTGCCTGATTTTTGGTAGCCAATGGTGACTTCTTTAGGCCAATGATCTTGAGCCGCGGCAGAGGATGCTGTCGTTAATACAGTGGCGAAACTAGCGATTAATCCAAAAAGAATAAATACGCCTGTTCTTTTAAAATTAAATGTTTTTTGTTTCATAGGGTTATCCAAAAATAAAGTTATGAGTGGGATACGTTCTTTTGCAATGAATTGACTAACGTCTCAACTTGGTCGTTAAAGCGTGCTAGGGCTTCTTCATCTAGAATTAAGCTGCAATATTTATCTCTTTCTACTTGGTCATTGGAGATATATAAACCGCTCAAAACGTGGGTAGCCCCTAATGCAAATAACACGGGTTTTAAGGCGTAATCGATGGCCAGTAGGTGTCTGTTTGAGCCACCTGTTGCGAGTGGCAATACCACTTTTCCTTCGAGAGCTTTTTGCGGCAATAAGTCTAAAAAAGCCTTTAAAGCACCACTGTACGAGGCTTTATAGATAGGCGTTGCAATAATGACAGCGCTAGCGCGTTCAATTTGCTCTACAACGTGCTTTAAATGCGGGCTGTCTTTTTCTGGGCCATAAATTAATTCTTCAGCCGGTATATCTCTTACCGATAACAGCTTGGTGCTGTACGTCAAACCTTCCAACTTTTGAAGCGCAAGCTTGATAATGTCGGTGGACTTTGAATTAATGGCTGAACTACCTGCCATAGCAACAATATGGGTCATTTTAATTTTTGCTCCTTCTGGGGTGTGATCGGAGTAACAGACGTTAATGAATGTTAACGTCTGTCATTGGTTTGATGGTGAGTAGGCCAGACGGCTTACCCTAGGTTTTAATATATAGAGCTTGTGTGTGGCTTATTTGCCGGCAGCGTAAATTTTGTCAAAGATACCATCGTCAGCAAAGAATTTTGCTTGGGCGACATTCCAGCCACCTAACTTATCCACTTTGAATAATTCTAAAGGTTGAAATTGTTTAGCGTATTTCGCGGCAATTTCTGGATCTGTTGGGCGGTAGAAGTTTTTACCAATAATTTCTTGGCCTTCTTTACTGTATAAGTGGTTTAAGTACTCAGTAGCCACTTCAGTGGTACCGTGTTTACGAGCAATATCTTCAACTACAGCCACTGGGGGTTCAGTTAAGATGCTTAAAGAAGGCGTAACGATTTCAAACTTATCCGCACCAAATTCTTTAAGTACTAAATACGCTTCGTTTTCCCACGTGATTAACACATCGCCAATTTCTCTTTCTACAAAGCTAGTTGTAGCACCACGCGCACCGGTATCTAATACGGCTGTATTTTTATACAGTTGCGTCACGAAAGTTTGTGCGGCGGCTTCTTCATTGTTGTTGTGCTTAAGCGCATAACCCCAAGCCGCTAAAAAGTTCCAACGTGCGCCACCTGATGTTTTAGGGTTAGGTGTTACAACGCTAACGTTAGCTTTAACGATATCATCCCAATCTTTAATGCCTTTAGGGTTGCCCTTACGCACTAAGAATACGATGGTTGACGTATAAGGCGCACTGTTGTTTGGTAATAATGATTGCCATTTTTCTGGGATCAATTTACGTTTTTGATACAGTTGATCTACGTCATACGCTAACGCTAAAGTCACTACGTCTGCTTCTAGACCTTCTAGTACCGCACGCGTTTGTTTACCGCCGCCACCGTGAGATTGATTAATAGTGACCGTATCGCCCGTTTTTGCTTTCCAGTATTTTGCAAATACAGGATTGTATTCCTGATAAAGCTCTCTAGTCGGGTCATAAGACACATTTAGCAGATTGACTTCTGCTGCGTTGCTGTTGTCAATTGCAAGTATCGATAGCGATGCTGCAAATAACAGTTTAAAGAAGTTATTGTTCATTAGTAAATCTCTCGGGTTAGGTTATTAGAATGCTAATTGGAAACGAGTCATAAATACTTTTTCTTCAGGGCGGTCACCAACTTTAGCAAGTGTTCCTGCACCACCTTTAAACTTGGTGTCTTCATAATCAAAACGAACGGTAGTATTTCTATTAAGGTACCAATTTGCACCGACTGCCCAAGCGCCTGCTCGATAAACTGATTTAGTTGGGTCTAAGATGGTGAATGTTCTGTTATCAATATCTAATTCACTCCAACGAGCCGCTAACTGCAATGCGCCCCATTTTCCTTTGCTGGGGTCAAAGTTCTGAATGGGTTTAACACCCGAAAAAGTAACATCTTCACCCGTAACAACATAAGAAGCTTGAATTTGATAAGCTCTATTATCCTGTTGAATGCCTTTAGAACGTGCAACACTTGATAATAAAGTTTGGTTTGAAAATACATACTCGCCTAATAAACCGGCTGAGCCTTTATACCAGTAGGCTTGTGGATAGATACGATGCGCTGTGCCGTTAGCAGTTACTGTCCCTTGTCTTGTAGCTGAATAGTCAACAATTGTATTTAAACCAGATAAAGTTGCTTGAGGTGAAAGTGTTTGATTTTTAGGATCACCGAAAGAGCCGGCAAGTCCTAAGCCTAATCCTTCTACCCAACTATAACCACTGTGCTCAAAGGGTTTAGCAAATAGTCGCGCATGTACTTCTTTGTTGTTATCAGTATCTCTTGCAGCAGTTGTGGGATTGCCAGCATCACCTGATCCATTGGTCAATCCAACTTGATAGGTAAAGGTGTTTTTGGTGTCGATAGCCCCCGCTACTTTTTCTGCTTTATAACCTGGCTTGGTAAATCCACCATGAATTTGGATACCTACGTCACGGTTAGGCGCTAAAGCCGATGGCCAAGAACGTTCTGAAAATACGGTATCCGAATCGCCTTGGAGTCTCTCGAGGCTGATTCCGGGTCTAAATTTACCTACTAAGAAGCTAGCGGCAGAGTCATGCGTATAATCTAGGTAAGCATCTGGGAGTAAGTTAGCGTTGGCAAAATCAGCTTGCAGTCTGTAATTGACATCTTTAAAGGCGTAACCATCGATTAAGATACGCGCTTGTCTTTGTTGTAAGTTATCAAAAGGAGTGCTGGTTGCATTAATAAAATTGGGCTTATCGTTATCGATAAAAAAACGTGCATCCGTTTGTAAAGAACCGCCAATTTTTATTTGATGTTCTTTATTGGAAGAAGAGATTTTATAACCTTCTGGGCCCGCTTCGAAAACGGGTAAGCTTTTTAATGAGCTAGTAGAAACTTCATCTTGTATTTCTAGTTTACGTTCTAGAGTATTCACTTTTTTGCTTAGCTTTTCTACTTCAGGTGCTACCGCAGGTTTCGCTAATAAAGGCGATGGATTGCTGATGGCACTTAATTTGTCTAGTTTTTCTAGGCGAGCTTCAAGTTCGCGAATGCGTTTTTCTAATGCTTGTGAGTCAGCCGCTTGCACGTCTGTCATGCCTAATAAGATAAGATTGATAACGCTTGCTAGCGCTGTGCGTTGTATTGGTTTCATAGTTGTTGTCCTCTTGAAGCTTTAACCTCCGGTGTTCCGGTCAGACAGCCAGTTAATTTTAATTGTGAAGCGTGTTTCGCCGTTGGTACGGTAGAGAGAATTTGATTTATTTGTTCTCGAAGCGAATTTTTTCCTTTCGCTCAATTTGAACAATCTTGCCGTCATGGACTATTATTTCTAATGATCCAAAACGAATGCCTTGTAAGATGGAGGTGATTTGGTTGATCACGTCTAACTTGACGGGGCTTGGGTTGTTTTTGTTAATCTCTTCGTTCATGGTGTGTGCCTGTATTGCGAATTTCTAACTGAGCTTCTTCGCCTAGTTTTTATCTTGGATTGCACTATAACAGCGATTATTTGGATTATTTAATGATGGTTTTTCATATCTATATCTTATTTTTAGAAACAGTGATTGTTTAGGTAGGTATATTGCAGGGTGGTTTTGAGGGAGATTGTGCTTTATTTGGCGCATAAAAAAGCCTCGTTAGGTGGGTACCCAACGAGGCTTTTTGAATGGTTTTTACTTAAATAGCGGGGCTGTCTTTTTTAAGAGAGACCTAATACATCTTGCATATCAAACAAGCCTTTAGGCTTATCTTTTAACCAGATGGACGCTCTAATGGCGCCATTTGCAAAAGTCATACGACTCGTGGCTTTGTGCGTAATTTCTACACGCTCACCTTCGTCAGCAAACATGACGGTATGATCCCCGACAATGTCACCGGCTCTAATCGTAGAAAAGCCAATGGTTTTACGGTTTCTTTCGCCGGTATTACCTTCGCGACCATAAATGGCACAGTCTTTTAGGTTACGGTCTAAGGTATCTGCAATCACTTCACCCATACGTAAAGCGGTGCCGGAGGGGGCATCTACTTTATGCCTATGATGCGCTTCTATGATTTCGATATCGGTGTAATCACCCATCACTTTAGCGGTCATTTCAAGTAATTTGAGTGATAAGTTAACTCCCACGCTCATGTTGGGTGCCAGTACGATCGCTACGTCATTTGCCGCTTTAGCAATGCTGGCTTTTTGGGCTTCTGTATACCCTGTTGTGCCGATGACTATTTTCTTACCTGCCTTTCGACACGTTTCTATGATGTCCATAGAGGTCTCTGGGCGCGTAAAATCAATTAACACATCAAATTGATCAAGTACCGTACTTAAATCATCAACAACGGCGATGCCCAAGGTGCCAATGCCAGCTAAGTCGCCTGCATCTTTATGAATAGCGGCACTGCCTGGGCGTGATACAGCAACCGTTAAGGTGGTTTTGTCCGCAAGAACGGCCGCTTTAATAAGGCATAAGCCCATACGTCCAGAAGCGCCGACGACTGCAATTCGCATCATGACTTAACCCGTTAAGTTATTAAAAAAGTTTTTAACGCCATCCACCCACGTATGTTCTTGTGGACTGTGATGTTTGCCACCACTGGATAAAGATTCACCTAGTTTTTCGATTAAAGCTTTTTGATCTTTAGTGAGTTGTACGGGGGTTTCAATTTTTACTTTACAGATTAAATCACCAATGGCGCCGCCACGGACTTGTTTAACCCCTTTGCCTCGTAATCTAAACGATTTACCGGTTTGGGTTTCTGGGGGGATAGTCAGTTTTACTTCGCCGTTTAAGGTCGGGACTTGTATCGCATCCCCTAAGCAAGCGGTTGCAAAGCTAATGGGTACTTCACAATATAAGTTAGCGCCATCACGGGTAAAGATTGCGTGATCTTTTACACGGACTTCGATGTAAAGATCGCCCGATGGGCCACCGCGTTCACCGGCTTCACCTTCGCCACTTAAGCGAATTCTGTCGCCTGTATCCACACCGGCAGGAATCTTAGCAGAGAGAGTTTTGGTGTCTTGTACACGGCCATCACCATGGCAAGCATTACACGGATCTTTGATTTGTTTGCCGGTACCTCGACAGGTTGGACAGGTTTGTTGTACTGAGAAAAAGCCTTGTTGCATACGTACTTGACCATGGCCATGGCACGTTGTACAGATAACAGGTTCTGAGCCTTTTTTAGCGCCTGTGCCGGTACAGACTTTACAGCTAACTAAGACAGGAATACGAATTTTAGTTTCTGTGCCAGCAACCGCTTCTTCTAGGGTTAAATCAAGGTTGTAACGTAAGTCTGATCCACGTTGTGCGCTGCTGCGTTGTTGTCTGCCGCCGCCAAAGATGTCACCAAATACGTCACCGAATACGTCACTAAAGCCTTCAGAACCGCCAAATCCACCCGGACGGCCACCCATGGAGGGATCTATGCCGGCATGACCAAATTGGTCATAAGCGGAACGCTTTTTGGGGTCTGATAGTACTTCGTAGGCTTCTTTAATTTGTTTGAATTTGACTTCAGCAGCTTCTGGATTGTCAGCGTTTCTATCAGGGTGATATTTCATCGCCAAACTACGGTAGCTTTTTTTGATCTCCGCATCGCTGGCATTTTTATCAATGTTAAGCAGTTTGTAAAAATCTTCTTTTGTTGCCATGTTTCAATCCGCTCCTGAGTGTTGTCAGGAGATTAAGCATTGCTGCGAGGTTATGAGAAACCGCTAGCTAAAAAAGCGCGGTAGTATGCTATACATTCTGTTTCTTTGAAGCTTAATGTAGAAAGCAGGTTAGGGCAACTATTAAAGCCCTAACCTGCTTATTTACAAAGATTGATGTTTAACACTCAATCAGAAAGCTTGCATCGGTTGAATTAGTCTTTTTTAACTTCTTCAAATTCAGCATCAACAACGTTGTCATCAGCATGTGCAGAAGAAGCGCCTTCTGCTTGATGTGCTTCACCACCTTCTGCGCCTGCTTTTTGAGCATAAGCACGTTCAGCGAGTTTGCCTGCTAATTCAGTTAATGCAGTTGTTTTAGCTTCGATGTCGTCTTTGTCTTCGCCTTTAACTGCTTCTTTTAAGGCTTCAAGACCACTTTCAATACCCGCTTTTTCGTCTGCATCGACTTGATCAGCAAATTCTTTAAGTGATTTTTCAGTTGCGTTAATCATGCCTTCTGCATGGTTACGTGCATGCACTAATTCAGTTAATTTACGATCTTCATCCGCATGCGCTTCAGCATCTTTAATCATACGATCAACTTCTTCATCAGATAAACCACTTGATGCTTTAATAACGATCGATTGTTTTTTACCTGTCGCTTTATCTTTAGCCGATACGTTTAAGATACCATTTGCATCGATGTCAAAAGACACTTCAATTTGTGGCACACCCCGTGAAGCCGGTGGAATGTCTGCTAAATCAAAACGACCTAATGATTTGTTCGCAGCTGCTTTTTCACGTTCACCTTGTAACACATGGATAGTCACGGCAGTTTGGTTGTCATCTGCTGTTGAGAATACTTGTGCTGCATTGGTTGGGATAGTGGTATTTTTTTCAATTAACTTAGTCATAATGCCGCCCATTGTTTCGATACCTAGAGACAATGGAATAACGTCTAATAATAAGACGTCTTTAACGTCACCCGCTAATACACCCGCTTGAATCGCTGCGCCTAAGGCAACCGCTTCATCTGGGTTAACGTCTTTACGAGGCTCTTGACCAAAGATGTCTTTAACCATCTCTTGAACTTTTGGCATACGTGTTTGACCACCTACCAAAATAACGTCGTTAATTTCTGATGCTTTAACGCCCGCATCTTTAAGCGCCATTTCACAAGGGCCTTTAGTGCGGTTAATGAGTTCTTCTACTAAAGACTCTAATTTTGCACGGGTTAATTTAACATTTAAATGTTTAGGGCCAGTCGCATCTGCAGTGATGTACGGTAAGTTAACATCGGTTTGTTGGCTTGAAGATAATTCAATTTTTGCTTTTTCTGCTGCTTCTTTTAAACGTTGTAAAGCTAATGGGTCATTGTGTACGTCTACGCCACTGTCTTTTTTAAATTCAGCTGCAAGGAATTCGATAATTCTTGAGTCAAAATCTTCACCACCTAAGAAAGTGTCACCGTTGGTTGATAACACTTCAAATTGATGTTCACCATCAATTTCAGCGATTTCGATGATTGAGATATCAAATGTACCGCCACCTAAGTCATAAACAGCAATTTTAGTATCGCCTTTAGGTTTGTCCATACCAAAAGCTAATGCTGATGCAGTAGGCTCGTTGATGATACGTTTAACTTCTAAGCCTGCAATACGGCCAGCATCTTTAGTCGCTTGGCGTTGTGAGTCATTGAAATAAGCAGGAACCGTGATAACGGCTTCTGTGACGGGTTCACCTAAATACGCTTCAGCATCTTTTTTTAACTTCATTAAGATACGCGCTGAAATTTCAGGTGATGCCATTTTTTTACCATGGACTTCTACCCATGCATCACCGTTTTCTGCTTCAACGATGTTGTAAGGTACCATTTTGATGTCTTTTTGAACTGCGTCGTCTTTGAAGCGACGACCGATTAAACGTTTGATAGCGAAAAGTGTGTTTTTAGGGTTAGTCACCGCTTGGCGTTTTGCTGATTGGCCTACTAACACTTCGTCATCACTGCTGAAGGCAATGATAGAAGGGGTTGTACGAGCACCTTCACTGTTTTCTATTACTTTTGCAACACCGTTTTCTAATACGGCTACACACGAGTTTGTTGTTCCTAAATCTATGCCAATTATCTTAGCCATTGAATACTCCAGAATAAATTTGTTTAGTTATGTAAAAAGTTGTTTGCAATATGGGGACTGTTTTAGGGTGTTCAAGTCTATGAATTATTTTCAGGTGCTTTTGCTACCACCACCATGGCAGGGCGCAATAAACGACCATTTAAGGTGTAACCTTTTTGGAATACGTTAATCACTGTATTCGGTTCTGCACCTTCTTGTTCTTGCATTAACATGGCTTGATGATGTTCGGGATTAAAAGCTTGTCCGATAGGATCAACGGCTACGATGTTAAATTTTGAAAATAAGGCTTCGAATTGTTTAATGGTTAATTCACTACCTTCACGGAATTTTTGAACTTCTTCACTGTCGCCAGTGGCGGCTTGTAAGCCGAGTACGACACTATCAAATACCGGTAATAGCTCTTTACCAAAATTGGTGAGGGCAAATTTATGGGTATCTTCTAGGTCTTTTTGAGTTCTTCTTTTTAGATTTTCCATTTCTGCTTGAGTGCGGACTGCTTTATCCCAAGCTTCATGTGCTTTTTGTTTGGTTTCTTCTAATTCTTGTTTGAGCTCTTCGACGGTATATTCGTGTTCTCCTACTTCTGTATGAGAATCTTCTGTTTGCTCAGATTCAATTTCAACTTCAATTTGTGTCTCAGGTAGTTCCTGATCAGTACTCATGTTATGGATCCTTAAGTGATTTTAATAGTGTGCTTAATGGCACAGATAAAAAGTTTTATCTATCATGGGGTCGTTGTTTTTGGATTCAAGGCAGCGCCTAATAATTTTGCTGTGACATCGACATAGGGAATAATTTTTTCATAAGCCATGCGCGTGGGGCCTATAACGCCTAATACACCTACGATCTCATCATTAACAGAATAAGAAGAGGTGACTAAGCTGCATTGGTCAAACGCTTGGTAGCCAGATTCTTTACCAATAAAAATTTGTACGCCATCGGCTTTCATAGATTGATCTAATAAGTGGATGACATCACTTTTATGGCTAAAGGCTTCAAAGAGGCTTCTGAGGTGGTCTCGATTTGATAATTCAGAAAAGCCCATTAAGTTGGTTTCACCGCTTAAGACATAGTCATCTTTTTGATGACCCGCTTCAAACGTTAGTTTTGCTATTTTTAGCGCATCTAACATGGCTTGGTTAGTGCGTTCTTGCTCGAGTTGTAAGTCTTTTAAAAGCGCTGATTTAACGGCCGCTAAATTATGGCCGGCATAGAGCGAGTTAAGGTAGTTAGCCGCTTGTTGGAGTTCTGCGGCGTTAAATACTTTATCGGTGTGTATGACTTTGTTGTGTACTTCTTGTTCGTTAGTTACAAAGATAACGAGTACGCGATTATGCGATAAAGGTAGAAATTCGATATGTCTTAAATAGACCGCTTCTCGTTTGGGCAGTGTAACAACACCCGCCATGTTGGTGAGGTCTGATATTAAGCGTGATGCGGCGCCAATCATGTTATTGGGGTCATCATTTTCTGACAAGCCTAAAGATATTTGCGCTAAATCTTTTGCATCTATGGGTTTTACAGTCAGTAGGCTGTCTACAAATAAACGGTAGCCGCTGACGGTGGGTATGCGTCCTGCTGAGGTATGGGGAGAATGGATTAGGCCTAGGTCTTCTAGGTCTGCCATTACGTTTCTAATAGTCGCAGGGCTTAGGTTAAGTTCGGAGTCTTTGGATAGTATGCGTGAGCCAACGGGTTGGCCGTCATGAATATAACGCTCAACTAATGTCTTGAGTAATTGTAACGAACGATCATTTAAGTCTTGATTATTAAGGCTCACTGTAATCCCTGAAAGGCTAAATTAGCACTCTTGATAGGTGAGTGCCAATTTAGAAAAATAACAGTTCAGGGCTTGCTTGTCAATGAGCGCTCAACAATATCGGTATTGAGGGCAGGGTGTGTTATTAATCGAGATATTCAAAAACAGTGACAATCTGTCTGACGCCCGGTTGAAGTTTGGTCAGATTAATAATGACTTTGCCTTCATCCCGTTGCACTATACCCATTAGGTAAACAACGCCGTTTTCAGTAATCACTTTAATGGTGTTGGGATCAAACTCATGCATGGATCTGATTTGCTTAAAGGCTTTTCTGATGCTTTGCGTGATGAGTTTGTCATTCTCTTGTACGTCTAAACTAATGGGTTCTTCTACGTTGAGATGATCTTGAATGAGCGTGACATTGGGTATGGCTTGCACTGCTGCGATGACTTTGGCTTTTAACGCTTCTGTGGGGGCTTCGCCTGTTATGAGTGCCGCGCCATTGTATGCATTAACCGCTGCATGGCAATTTTGTTGTATGTCGCTCGTGTCATTTAATTCTTCAAAGGCTTCTGACTCAATTTTTTTATCAGATACAACAACGGCGTGCGGGCGCCTGTTTTTTAATAAGTTTTGTTCTGCGGACGTGTCGGGGGGCGGTGTAACTGATGAACAGGCCGTTATTAATAGGGTGCTAAATAAAGTGATGAGGTGTAATGATCTTTTCATGGCTTACCTTTATATAGATAGACTTAACCAAATAGTTGGTGGTCAATTAAATCACATAAACAATGTGTAATTAAAATCTGAACTTCTTGAATGCGGATGCTGGAGCTCGAGTTTACTCGAATCTCAATGTCTGTTTCATAGAGTAAAGGTGATATTAATCCCCCTTCATTGCCTGTTATGGCAATCACTAAAATGTCTTTGTCGTGTGCGGTGGTGATGGCTTTGGCAATATTGCATGAACTGTTGCAATCGGTAAAGAACAGCAGGATGTCTCCACTTTGCCCTAGCGCTCTTAATTGCTTTGAGAAAACTTCATCATAATGGTAGTCATTAGCCACTGCAGTAATGGTCGCTATGTCAGTTGATAAGTTAATGGCAGGTAAAGAGGGTCTGTCTCTTTCAAACTGATTGAGCATGGCCGATGAAAATAGTTGTGCTGTGGTGGCTGATCGACCATTACCACAGGTCAGTATTTTTTTATCATTTAATAGAGCCGAAACGATTTGCTGTGAGGCATACTCAATGAGCTCAGGTAAATACGACAAGGCTTCTTGCTGTGCTTGAATACTGTCTGAAAAATTATTAATGATGCGGTCTTGTAGGCTCATGGGGCTCTTTGAGTTAAAAGGCGTTTTTTATCCATTCTATTTTGCCGTTACCTGAAATGGCAATAACGTCAAACCGAATGGCTTGATCTTTCTTTTGTGAAGATAAGTAGATTTGTGTAGCTCTTATTATACGTGATTGTTTTGTGCGCGTAATACTCTCCATGGCACTTCCAAAGCGATCGGATTTTCGATAACGCACTTCCACAATTACTAAGGCATCTTGATCTGTCATGATCAAATCCAGTTCGCCTAGTTTACAGCGAAAATTTCTCATTACGGGCTTTAGGCCTTGTTCAATAAGATAGTGATGCGCACGCTCTTCTGCATTTTCACCTGACATAAGGTGTGCTGCTTTAGACTTAAGCTCAGAAATGGACACTGATAATCTCCGAAGGGTGATTTTTATGGGGACATTAAAAAAACAAGATACTGATATAATTTGGCTTTATTTCGATAATCCTAGCTTCTTCTTTATAACACAGGTTCTATTAATGACCGTTTCTAATGTTAATGTTTTTGGCAAGCTGTATGTTGTTGCCACGCCTATAGGTAATTTAGCCGATATTAGCTTTAGAGCTGTTGAAGTTTTAAAGACCGTTGATATGATTGCAGCTGAGGATACTCGGCATGTGAAGATGCTCTTACAGCATTATGGGATTACAAATAAACTGGTTTCATTGCATCAGCATAATGAAGAGAAGGCTTCCGGTGGTTTATTAGAAAAATTACGAGAAGGTTTGTCCATTGCCTTGGTTTCAGATGCGGGTACCCCTTTATTAAGTGATCCAGGGATGCCACTTGTTAAATTGGTTAAAGATGCTGGGTTAGATGTGGTGCCAGTGCCAGGCGCTTGCGCTTTAATTGCGGCTCTGTCGGCAGGGGGATTGCCTGTTACACAGTTTTCATTTGAAGGCTTTTTACCTAGGACGTCATCCGCCCGTAAAGCTTTTTTTTCTGAGCGTCTTCATCTTACCAAAACTTGGGTTTTTTATGAGTCTTGTCACCGTATTTTAGCTTCTTTGGAAGATATGGCAGAGGTTCTACCATTAGATAGAATGATTGTTATTGCAAGAGAAATAACAAAGCTCCATGAGACCATCGTAAAAGTGCCTTTATCGAGAGCATTAGAAATGGTCTCTGAAAACGAGAATATGCGAAAGGGTGAGTTTGTCGTTATCGTGGACGGGGCCGAAGAGGAGGATAAAAAACAGTTAATGACACTTGAGCAAGAAAAAGTGTTGAGAATTTTATTGCGTGAATGTTCTATTAAGACCGCGGTGGCTATGGCGGTTGATATTACAGGTGTTAGAAAGAAAATAGTGTATCAAGCCGCTCTTTTAATTGATCAAGAGAACGACGGGTAGCCTTATTGATCTTGGCATGAATTCGCTTTGCTTTCTTGAATACAGTATACTGGGCGGCGAGAGAGTTGGCTGGACAGTCGCTGTTTTATCGATAAGATAAGATGGAGGAAAGTCCGGGCTCCATTGGGCAGGGTGCCAGGTAACGCCTGGGAGGCGTGAGCCTACGGAAAGTGCCGCAGAAAATAAACCGCCTAGCATTTTATGTTAGGTAAGGGTGAAAAGGTGCGGTAAGAGCGCACCGCGCAACTGGTAACAGGAGTGGCATGGTAAACCCCACCCGGAGCAAGATCAAATAGAGGGACAGACGCGTGGCCCGCGCGGTCCCTGGGTAGATTGCTTGAGCTGCAGGGTGATCTGCAGCCTAGATGAATGACTGTTCACGACAGAACCCGGCTTATAGGCTAACTCTTTCTTTTTATCCTATAGTTAATGAGCTACCTGACTCATTATGTTAATTTTATTAAGCGTGATGTTAATGCTTAGTTTCTACAAAAATTATCAACGTCCATCGTTGCGGTAATTTTCTTCTTTTTTTGTATCCCCCCTAAAAATAAAGTTGATGCGGTTTATTGACCCATACTTAATGTGCTTTATTAATAGTTTTGATTAAACATCTGATAACGCGCGCTATTTATTTTGCATTTTTTGCCTGTTTTTTTCTCCCTCAAAAGTGACGTAAGTCATTGTCAAAAAAGAAAGAGTTTAAGTAAAAACCTTCTTGACTATAGACGAAATGGAATTTATAGTGGCCACAAGTGGTAAAAAGTGGTGAAAAATGGTTTTTTCTTGATGATATCTGGAGTCAATTTTGTTTCGAGGAATTAGTTCAATTAATTTAGACGATAAAGGTCGTCTTGCAGTTCCTACCCGTTATCGGGAAGAGCTACAGGATTGCTGTGAGCGTCAAATGATTGTTACGGTTGCCGTAAACGAAAGATGTATTGGGGAAACAGGCTGTTTATGGCTTTATCCTTTGCCAGAGTGGGAACATCTTGAGCAAACCATCAGTAAATTACCTACTTTAAATAAAACCGCAGGCAAGTTAAGACGTTTTTTGATTGGAAATGCATCTGAATGTGAGATGGATGGACAGGGTCGATTGTTGTTACCTGAAAAACTAAGAAAATTTGCTGAAATGGATAAAAAGATCGTCCTTGTCGGTCAACTTAATAAGTTTGAAATCTGGAATGAAGATGCATGGACGGCTAAAGAACAAGAATGGCTGAAAGGCGATGATGATGAAGGTCTAGAAGAGTTAGGCACTTTATCTTTTTAACACGGGAGTTTTGATGGAACATCTGCCCGTTATGTATGCTGAAGCTCTGCAACATTTGGCGATTAAAAAAGACGGTATTTATCTCGATTGTACTTTTGGTCGGGGTGGGCACAGTCAAGGTATTTTGGCTCAGTTGGGGCAAGAGGGTCAGTTAATAGCATTTGATCGTGATCTTGATGCCGTTAATTCAGAATATGCAAAAGCCTTGCTGGTTGATCAAAGATTTAAGTTAATACACAGTTGTTTTTCTCAATTAGAAAGTCAGCTTGATAGTTTAGGCTTACTTGGAAAAATTGATGGCATTTTGATGGATTTAGGGGTGTCTTCACCTCAGCTTGATAATCCTGAAAGAGGTTTTAGTTTTTTAAGGGAAGGACCATTAGATATGCGTATGGATGAGTCGAGTGGACTCTCTGCAGAGCAATGGTTAGCCAGTGTTGACGAGAAAGATCTGGTTAAAGTTTTATTTGAGTACGGTGAAGAAAAGTTTGCGCGCCGTATTGCTAAAGCGATTGTTGAGAGAAGGGTTGAAAGCCCTATCACTACAACTAAACAATTGGCCAGTCTTATTGAGGATGTCATTCCTATGAGGGAAAAAAATAAACATCCCGCAACAAGGACATTTCAGGCCATACGAATTGAAGTGAATAAAGAGTTAGAAGAGCTTAAATTAGTACTAGAACAATCGGCAAGAGTTTTAGACAAGGGCGGTCGATTAGTTGCAATTTCTTTTCATTCTTTAGAGGACAGAATAGTAAAGCGTTTTATAAGAGATGAATCGGGTGCGAAATATGATCCGGGTAAGTTTCCAGTTAAAGAGGCAGATATTACTAAAGGCGTTTTAAAGAAGGTAGGCAAGGCTTATAAAGCGGGTGAATTAGAAGTAAAACAAAACCCAAGAGCTAGAAGTGCCGTTATGAGAGTCGCAGAGAGAGTTTAAGTGGTTATAAATCGACTATTAATTATAGCGGGACTAGTACTCCTGATTTCATCCATGGCGGTGATTTATAGCAAATACTATTCGCGTTTGATTTTTATAGATATTCAAAAGCAAGAAAAGGCGCTTGATCAATATGAGGTTGAATGGGGTCAGATGCAGTTAGAGTTAACGATGCTGGAGGAGCAGAATCGTTTAGAGTTGGTGGCAAAGGAAGAATTAAAGTTAGTGATGCCATTAAGAGAACAAATTATTTATATAAAACCTTAGATGTTAGATTTTCGAGATAGAAGCCCTGCTAAAAAAGCGAATGATGATTTTTCGGGCAGACGAAAATTTTTGAGTTTTCTCATGTTGGTTTTCATGAGTGTTTTGGTAGTGAGAGCTATCTATTTACAGGTCATTACGAAAGATTTTCTCATTCATCAAGGTGATATGAGGCAGGTTGATGATGTTTCTGTTTCGGCTTATAGAGGCGTTGTTGTAGATAGGGAAGGTGAACCTTTAGCGATAAGTACACCTGTTGAATCTATATGGATTAATCCTAAAGAACTTAGGTTTGCAAAAGAAGAGCAGCTTAAGGTCATGGAAAAGTTGCTGAGTTTACCCATCGGTAAAGTGACAGAGTGGATAAAAGAAGATCCCCATAGACAATTTCTTTATATCGCTAGAAGAGTTAATCCGCAAATAGCGGATCGCGTTAAAGAGCTAAAGTTAACAGGCGTATATACAGAGCGAGAATTTAAACGCTTTTATCCCACAGGGGGGGTATCAGCTCACTTGGTTGGCTTTACGGATGTGGATGATGTAGGACAGGCCGGATTGGAGCGTGGTTACGAGAAAATGCTGAAGGGTACAGCCGGCAGTAAACGTGTGATTAGGGATGGTCAGCGTCGAATCATCGAGGATATAGAAAATATTAAAGAGCCCGTACCTGGTAAGACGCTTGAGTTAAGCATTGATCAGCGAATTCAATATTTAGCATACAAAGAGTTACAGATAGCGGTTAATGACAATAAAGCAAAATCAGGGGCTTTAGTTGTTTTGGATGCAAAAAATGGTGAGGTTCTTGCGGCTGTTAATCAACCCTCATTTAATCCAAATACGCGTAATAATCTAAAAGAAAGTTTATATAGAAATAGAGGGTTTACTGAGGTATTTGAACCGGGTTCAACAGTTAAGCCATTTGTAGTTGCAGCCGCTTTAGATGGTGGGTATGTCACTCCAAACTCGATTTTTGTGACTAATGGTACTTATGCGGTGGGTCACAATACGGTTAAGGATACCCATAATTACGGCACTATGGATACTACTCGAGTTATTACAAAATCGAGCAATATTGGCGTCACAATGATGTCATTAAAGATGCCGCCGAAGTATTTGTACGATATTTATCACCAATTGGGCTTTGGTGTATCAGCCGGCTCGGGGTTTCCTGGTGAAGCCAGTGGTGTGATGAAGGATTATAAGAAATGGCATGATTTTGATCGAGCGACTATGTCATTTGGATACGGTTTAAACGCTTCTGCATTGCAATTAGCAAGGGCGTATACAGCCTTAGCGGATGATGGGGTTTTACACTCAGTCAGTTTGATAAAACGCGAAGAAGATGACGATACGGTGCGTGTTTTCTCTGCTAAGACAGCGAAAACGGTTAGGAAGATGATGGAAACCGTATTAACTAAAGACGGTACGGCGATTGAAGCGGTTGTTCCTGGCTATAGCGCAGCAGGTAAAACGGGTACTGCAAAAAAAGCAACCGCACATGGTTATACAGAGAAAAGTTATTTTGCGGTATTTGCAGGAATGGCCCCAGTAGAAAATCCACGCTTAATCATAGCGGTGATGATTGATGAGCCTTCAGCAGGTAAGTATTACGGTGGATTGGTTGCTGCACCTGTTTTTTCTAGGGTGATGGCGGGGGCGTTGAGAATATTAGAGATAGCGCCAGACAAGGAAGAGACAATGCCGGTCTTATTAACACAAAGGCAGCAATAGTTTGGTTATGCGATTTCGTGAGTTGTTACTAGGGCTTGTATCAGAAGAGCAACTTGATTTACAGGGGGTGAGTGATTTACAAGTCACGGGGTTGGCGCTAAATAGTAGTAAGGTGCAAGAAGGCAATTTATTTATAGCCTTAGCGGGATCACAGCAACATGGATTGACTTATGTGGCTCAAGCGGTTGAACAGGGAGCGTCGGCTGTTATTTATGACCCAGAGGGCGGTGGGATAGAGATAGCAGAACATATTGTTAATGTGCCTATTTTTGCTATTGATGACTTAGGGATGCATTTAGGGTTTATAGCCGCACGGTTCTACGATAACCCATCTCGGTCTATTGATGTGATTGGCATTACAGGGACGAATGGAAAAACCTCTTGTAGTCAGTTTTTAGGACAAGTGCTCGAAGATTGCGGTGTTATTGGTACCTTGGGTTGGGGTTTTTGGGGTGATTTAAATCAAACATTAAATACGACGCCTGATGCTTTAGAAGTACAACGAATATTAGCCGAGCTTCGTAAGGATAAAGCTCATAAGGTGGCCATGGAAGTTTCATCACATGGTTTGGCGCAGGGTAGGGTGAATGCCGTTAACTTTAAGGGTGCTGTATTTACAAATATCAGCCGTGATCATTTGGATTATCACGGAACGATGGCATCTTATCTAGCTTCAAAGCTGAAGCTTTTGACTAAGCCGGGATTGAAGTTTGTAGTCGTTAATTTGGATGATGACTATTGTGACCAAGTTATTAACGCAGTTCCTAAAGAGGTTTCAATTTGGGGGATTAGTGTTGAGGGTCGAGAATTGGCCAATATTGAGAGGGTCACTGCTGACTCTGTTATGCATACATCAGATGGGCTTAGATTAGATGTGCACTGGAAGGGGCAGAATCATAGAGTTGAAGTGCCTATCTATGGTGATTTTAATGCCGAAAATATACTGATTGTTCTTGCAGTGATGATGGCTACGGGGATTGAGATGGCAGAGGCGGTTAAGAGTTTGCAACAATTGAAGCCAGTTATGGGTCGCATGGAGCATTGGGGTGGTAATGGTCAGCCATTAATCTTTGTGGATTATGCGCATACCCCTGATGCACTTAATAAAGCATTGAACAGTTTGAAAAAACATTGCTTGGAAGCATTGTGGGTAGTTTTTGGTTGTGGTGGTAACCGTGATCAGGGTAAGCGATCTGAAATGGGACGAATTGCTCAACAGCAGGCAGATCATGTCATTGTGACGGATGATAATCCCCGATTTGAAGAAAGTGTTGCAATAGTATCTGATATTTTGGCTGGATGTGAAAAAGACGAGGTAACTTATTCAAAAGTTGAAATCATGCAAAATAGAGAGCAAGCCATACATTCAGCCATTAAAAAAGCGACGCAATACGATTGTATTTTGATTGCAGGTAAAGGTCATGAAGATTATCAAGAAATTAAAGGCGTGAGAACACCTTTTAGTGATAGTCAGATAGTTGAAGAGGCTCTTAAAGAGAGAGCGAGACTATTATGAAAATGTTATTGAGTGATTGTGCGAAAGCAATCAATGGAAAACTAGTCGGTGATGACGTGTTGTTTAGGTCTGTTAGCATTGATACTCGAGCCATTAAGCCCGAACAGCTCTACATAGCCATTAAAGGACAAAATTTTGATGGTAATGAGTTTGTAGAACAAGCTCAGCAAGCTGGAGCAGTGGCAGCCATTTTGCATGAGGGTATTAACACGTCGTTACCGCATGTATATGTAGAGGATACACGTTTAGCATTAGCAGAATTAGCAGGGAAATGGCGCCAATCATTATCAGAGATGAGTGAAGATTCCCTCTTTGTAGTCGGTGTTACAGGGAGTAATGGTAAAACGACAGTTAAAGAAATGGTAGCCGCAATACTGGCAGTTAACGCTCCCGTATTGTTTACACAAGGTAACTTAAATAATGATATCGGCGTACCTTTAACTTTATTACGTTTAGATGAAACACATCGTTATGCAGTCATAGAAATGGGTGCTAATCACGCAGAAGAGATTGCTTACACAAGTCAATATGCCCAGTCGGATGTGGTGATTATTACCAACGCGGGCGCGGCACATTTAGAAGGGTTTGGTAGTTTAGAAGGGGTTGCAAAAGCGAAGGGTGAGATTATTGAAACCCTTAAGGTAGAGGGCGTTGCAATCATCAATAAAGATGATGTTTATTTTAATTATTGGCAGTCGCTAGCAGGCAAAAAGTCGGTTTTATCGTTTGGTTTAAGTACTGATGCTGATGTAACTGCCAAAGAAATAAACACGAGCATTGGCCAAAATGGTTTTGTAACTACATTTGAGTTAGTAACAGTGCAGGGCGTTATTGATATCAATTTGAGATTGGCGGGTCAGCATAATGTGCTTAATGCATTAGCTGCAACTGCGGCAGCTTTGGCTCTGGGTATTGAATTAATACAAATTAAGCAGGGATTAGAAAGCTTAAAGCCAGTGACTGGAAGGATGCAACCTTTGTTAGGGCGGTTAGGTAACGTCATTATAGATGATACCTATAATGCGAATTCAGCTTCGCTTAAGGTAGGTCTTGAGGTGTTGAGTCAATTAAAAGGTAGACCCTGGTTGGTGATGGGTGCTTTTGGTGAGCTGGGTCCTCAAAGCGCAAAGATTCATGAAGATATGGCTGAAATGATCAAATTAAGTGGTGTTGAAAGATTATTTGCAACAGGTTCTGATGCTATTAAAACAGTTCAGGCATTTGGAGTAGGTGCTTCATTTTATGAAGAACAAGAAGAGTTAATTGCCGAATTAGAAAAACAATTAAAAGGCGATGAAACTATTTTGATTAAAGGTTCACGGGCAAGGCGCATGGAAAATGTTGCAGCGGCTTTAGTGGATAATTACAGGAACTAAGCGATGTTACTTTATTTTACTGATTATTTAATGACATTTGATGGTGGGTTTAGGGTATTTCAATATCTTACCTTTCGCGCTATTTTGGGTGCGCTGACCTCATTGATAATTTCATTCATTATTGGACCAGTGATGATTAGAAAGTTGAGCTCTAATAAAATCGGTCAAAGTATACGTGAGTTAGGTCCTCAATCTCATTATGAGAAATCAGGCACGCCTACTATGGGTGGCGCTTTGATTTTGGTTGCAATAACCATTAGTACTCTATTATGGGCTGATTTAAGCAATCGTTATATTTGGGTGATTTTGTTAGTCACAATAGGTTATGGCGTTATTGGTTTTGTTGATGATTATAGAAAAGTCATTAAGCGTAATAGCGATGGCTTATCAGCTAAAGCAAAATATTTAAGTCAGTCAGTTATTGGTTTAACAGCGGCACTTTTCTTATACAAAACAGCCGTTGTTCCAGCGGAAACACAACTTATCATTCCTTTCTTTAAAGACTTTATGTTGGATATGGGATGGACTTATGTGGTTTTGACTTACTTTGTAATAGTCGGTACTAGTAATGCGGTTAATTTAACAGACGGATTAGACGGTTTAGCCATTATGCCAACAGTAATGGTGGCCGCAGGGTTGGGTGTCTTCGCTTATCTATCAGGACACATTGGTTTCTCTGAATATCTAGCCATTCCTTTTTTACCTAATTCGGGTGAGTTAATTGTATTTTGTGCCGCTTTAGTGGGCGCTGGGTTAGGTTTTCTATGGTTTAACGCTTATCCAGCAATGGTATTTATGGGTGACGTGGGTGCGTTGGCATTAGGTGGCGCATTAGGTGTTTTAGCCGTATTAGTTCGCCAAGAAATAGTGTTGATGATTATGGGTGGGGTTTTTGTAATGGAAACCGTTTCTGTCATGATTCAAGTAGCCTCTTTTAAATTGACGGGTAAGCGAGTATTTCGTATGGCGCCTATTCACCATCATTTTGAGTTGAAAGGATGGCCCGAACCAAGAGTCATTGTGCGCTTTTGGATTATTACAGTCATTTTGGTTTTAATAGGTTTAGCAACGTTGAAATTGAGATAAACCATGAGAATTTTGAATAATTCAATAATCGGTATGCATGACAAGCGAGTTCGATCCTTATGAGTATGGATAATATAGCTATTTTGGAGGCGCTTAAAGAGCGCTTCGATTTAGATACTGAAAACTCGAAGATTTTAGTGGTTGGCTTAGGGCATACAGGCGTATCAGTCGCTTATTATTTGCAAAAGTTAGGCTTTAAATTTGCGATAACTGATAGTCGTGACAAACCACCTTTAAAAGATGCGTTTTTTGAAGCGATGCCAGATACCCCTATTTTTACAGGTGGTTTTGATGAGGCCGCTTTTGAAGTCGCAACGCATTTAGTAGTGAGTCCTGGCGTGTCTTTGACAGAAAAATCGATTGTTAAAGCGATTGCCATTGGCGTAAAGGTAATAAGTGATATAGATTTATTCGCTTGTTCTGTGGATGTCCCGATTGTAGCTATTACAGGTTCAAATGGTAAAAGTACCGTTACTACGATGGTTGGTGAGATGGCTAAGGCATCCGGTAAGCAAGTGGCTGTAGGTGGTAACTTAGGGACTCCGGCCTTAGATTTACTTGCAGATAATGCTGAATTATATGTACTGGAGCTCTCAAGCTTTCAATTGGAGCGCACTAGCGCATTAAATGCAGCTGCGGCAACCGTGCTTAATGTTTCAGCTGATCATTTGGATAGACATGATGATTTGGCAAGTTATGCACTAGAAAAACAGCGAATATTTCGTGGTAATGGCGTATTAGTGCTTAATGCTGATGATCTTGTTGTTAGTAAGATGGAAGAGAAAGGTAGATGTGCATTTACTTTTACCACTAAAGATACTAATGCAGATTTTTATATCGGTATTCAAGACGATAAAGAATGCTTAATGCATGATAAAGAAACGCTAATGTCGTTAGCGGAATTACCACTTGAGGGTAGGCATAATGCGGCAAATGCTTTAGCTGCAATAGCATTAGGAATGGCTGTAGGCTTAGATAAATCAGCTATGTGTAATGCCCTCAGAGAATTTAAAGGCTTGGATCACAGAATGCAAAAAGTCGCTAAGATTCGAGGTGTGACTTGGGTCAATGATTCTAAGGCAACTAATATAGGTGCCTGCGTTGCAGCATTGGAAGGATACGATACTAAAGTTATTTTAATAGCCGGCGGTGATGCTAAAGGTGCCGATATGAATGAGCTAGCGCCTTATATTAAAGATAAAACTAAAGGCGTAGTGTTACTCGGTAAAGATGCTCAATTAATCAAGCAAGCGATCAATGAAAGCGTACCCACCTACGCGGCTAAAAGTATGGAAGAAGCTGTAAAAATTTGCGCAGAGATTGCGGAAGGTGGCGACAGTGTATTGTTATCACCGGCATGTGCCAGTCTTGATCAATATAAAAATTATCAGGATAGAGGGAATCAGTTCTCAAAAGCAGTATTAAGGTTGTTGGCATGAAAGTAATCATGAAGCCTTCGAGAATTGGACGGTTTCATTATGAGCCTTACTTAGTAGTGGTCTTTTTTAGTTTATTGTTAATTGGTTATGTGATGGTTGGTTCAGCTTCTTTACATAAAAGTGCTGATGCTTTTAATTATATAAGAAAGCAATCACTCAATATTAGTATAGGGCTTACTGCAGGGTATTTTGTAACAAGAGTTCCGATAAGAACTTGGGAAAAATACAGTCAAGGATTGTTTTTATTCGGCTTAGTTTTATTAGTTATCGTGATAGTCCCGGGTATTGGTGTGAAGGTTAACGGTAGTACACGCTGGTTGTCATTAGGTGGGTTTAGGTTTCAGGTTTCGGAGATTGTTAAGTATTTCTCTGTAATCTATATGGCGGGCTATGTAACAAGACATCAAAAGGCAATTAGGGATTCTGCATTTAGTTTGTTTAAACCGATCGTTTTATTTGGTATTGCTTGTTTGTTATTACTTTTAGAACCCGATTTTGGATCATCTGTAGTCATTATTACTATTGCGATGGGAATTATGTATCTAGCGGGTGCTCGACTGATTCAGTTTATAACCTTGTTGGGTATGCTGTCTTTTTTAGCCTCAGTACTTGTTTACATCGCACCATACAGAATGAAAAGGGTAACTAGTTTTTTAGATCCATGGGCAGATGCAAAAGATACTGGATATCAATTGGTACATGCTTTGATTTCTTTTGGCCGTGGCGAATGGTTTGGAGTAGGTTTAGGAAGTGGCATTGAAAAATTATTTTATTTGCCAGAAGGTCATACGGATTTTCTGTTTTCGGTTATCGCTGAAGAATTGGGTTTGGCCGGCGTGCTAACCGTTATAAGTTTATTTGCGGTATTCGTGTGGAGAACATTTTTAATAGCTGAGGCTGCTGAGCAATTAGGTGAAAGGTTTTCGGCTTATATAGCTTATGGATTAGGTATTTGGTTTGGTTTTCAATCTTTAGTAAATATGGGCGTTAATATGGGAATATTGCCTACTAAAGGATTAACTCTACCATTAATGAGTTATGGTGGTGGCAGTATGCTCATCATGTGCTGTGCAGTTGCGCTATTGTTTAGAGTGAATAGCGAGATTGAAGAAATTAAAGCGAATATGCCAAAAGAAAGGTCAAAATGGGTAAACGCATAATTATCATGGCGGGTGGCACTGGCGGACATGTATTCCCTGCATTAGCGGTAGCAGAATTGCTATCAGAAAAAGGCTGGAGTGTAAGTTGGCTGGGTACTCAAAAAGGATTGGAAAGTAGGGTTGTGCCAGAGCAAGGCATAGAAATTGATTGGCTCTCAGTCGCTGGTGTTAGAGGTAAAGGTTTATGGTCAAAAATTACTGCCATATTCAGTTTGTTCAAAGCTTGTTATCAAGCGGCTAGGGTTTTGCTTAAGCGCAAACCAGATGTCGTGTTAGGAATGGGCGGCTTCGTAGCAGGACCTGGTGGGTTAATGGCAAAATTATTAGGGATTCCTCTGATTATTCATGAGCAGAATCGGGTACCAGGAACCACAAATCGCTTGCTCTCTAAATTAGCTAATCAAGTTTTAGAAGGGTTTCCAGGTAGTTTTAAACAGCAGGTGAAGGCGAAGTCTACCGGTAATCCGTTAAGAAAGAAGTTTTTAATTGCACATAAAAATCAGCGTCAATTGCCAGTAAGTGAAGTAAAGCTTTTGATTTTAGGTGGTAGTCAGGGCGCAAAGATTCTAAATGAAACGGTTCCTGACGCTATTGCTAAGTTGGGTGGGCTAATAGAAAGCCAGCTTCAGATATCTGTCAGGCACCAAACTGGTGAGTCGATGTTAGTGGAAGTGAGGCAACACTACAAAAAGTTATCAATTAAAGCAGAAATTAATGCTTTTATCGAGGACATGGTTGATGCTTACCAATGGGCGGATTTAGTGGTTTGTAGAGCAGGAGCTATGACGGTCAGTGAGGTTGCTGCTATGGGTGTTCCGGCAATATTTATACCCTTACCTAGTGCTATAGATGATCATCAAATGGCAAATGCACGTTATTTAAGTGATGCGGGAGCTGGAATAATTTTAGTACAAAGAGATATGAATCCAAAGTCTTTAGCTGAATGTATAAATAGCGTATTAAGTGAATTACCGCAGATGAGTAATGCAGCTAAAGAATGCGCTTTATTAGATGCTACTCAATTGGTTGCTGAATATTGTATTTCGGAGGCTGTGTAATGAACGCATCTGTAACTTCGCAATTAACGACAAGTTTTGGAAATATTAAGCGTATTCATTTTATAGGAATAGGCGGTACAGGCATGTGCGGTATTGCCGAGGTTTTATCTAACTTAGGCTATCAAGTTTCAGGATCAGATATTAAAGAAAGCGCTGTCACACAAAGGCTTGCTGACTTAGGCGTTAAGATAGCAATTGGGCATAAGAGAGAGAATGTAACAGATGTTGATGTGGTTGTTGCGTCCACTGCTATTGATAGAACGAATGAAGAAATTGATCAGGCTTACGTAAATAGAATTCCAGTGATACCTCGTGCTGAAATGCTAGCTGAGTTGATGCGATTTAGGTTTGGAATTGCTGTTGCTGGTACGCATGGAAAAACCACGACCACAAGTTTAACGGCAAGTATGTTAGCAGAAGGTGGCTTAGATCCAACCTTTGTAATTGGTGGGCGACTAAATAGTGCTGGAAGTAATGCAAAATTAGGGTTAGGCAATTATTTAGTTGCAGAAGCAGATGAAAGTGATGCGTCTTTCTTATATTTACAACCCATGATTGCAGTGGTAACAAATATAGATCAAGACCACATGGAAACCTATCAGAACAATTATGAAAGGTTAAAGGATACATTTATTGAGTTTTTACATCATCTTCCTTTTTATGGTCTAGCTGTATTGTGTATGGATGATGAGGGTGTAAGGGAAATCATACCAAACATATCGAAGCCTGTAATTACATATGGTGTTCATGAAGATGCCGATGTTCGTGCAGTCAATATTAAACAAGAGGGAATGTTAACAACTTTTGATGTGCTTCGACCCGGTTATTTTGCACTGCAAGTAACTTTGAATATGCCTGGTTGGCATAACATGCTGAATTCACTTGCTGCTATTGCGATAGCAACAGAATTAGCGGTATCAGATGAGGCGATTGTTAGAAGTTTAGCTGCTTTTAAAGGTGTGGGTAGACGTTTTCAGGTCCAAGGTGATTTGGCAATCGGTCAAGGAAAGTTAACATTAGTTGATGATTATGGGCATCATCCTCGTGAGATTGCTGCAACATTAGAAGCCTTAAAACAAGCTTGGCCTAAAAGACGTTCAGTTGTCATTTTTCAACCTCATAGGTATACCCGTACAAGAGATTTATTTGAAGATTTTGTACACATATTATCAACGGTTGATGTTTTGGTACTAATGGATGTTTATTCGGCCGGCGAACAAGTAATTACGGGTGCAGATGGCAGGGCTTTAAGTCGTGCAATTAGAATGCGTGCACAAGTAGATCCCATATTCGTTGAAAGTTGGCAAGAGCTGCCGAAGATATTGGCAGGGATCGTTAGACCTGATGATGTGATATTAACTTTGGGGGCTGGAAATGTAGGACATTTTGCAACGCAGTTGCCAGATTTATTAACGCAAGCTTTAGAATCCAGAAGTACTGCTTTCTCAGAAGCGAGTATATGAAAGGACAGTTATTAATTAACGAGAGTCTATCTAAATACACCAGTTGGCGAGTGGGTGGCCCAGCGGAGAAACTTTACATTCCTTTTGATAAGGATGATTTATGTGAATTTATGAAAAAGTTGCCAGCTAGTGAGCCTTTATTTTGGATGGGTTTAGGTAGTAACTTACTAGTAAGAGATGCTGGCATTGCTGGAACGGTTATTAATACCAAAGGCCGTTTAAAAGGATTGCGTTTAATAGACAAAGATACAGTCTATGTTGAGGTAGGCGTTCCATGTGCGCATGTTGCACGATTTTGTGCAGATCAAGGGTTGGTTGGGGCGGAGTTTTTGGCTGGCATTCCGGGTACTATGGGTGGTGCTTTAAAAATGAACGCAGGCGCTTTTGGCGGCGAGACTTGGAGTATTGTTAAGTCAGTAGAGGTTGTTGACTTATCAGGGAAAGTAATGGATCGACTTGCTACGGAGTTTCAAGTGAGTTATAGGTCTGTTAAGTGTTTTGAAAATGAATGGTTTTTGAGTGCTCTCTTGACTTTGAATAAAGGTGATTCTGCAGAGAGTCAGCAAAAAATTAAGGCACTGCTAGAAAAAAGAGCTCAAACACAGCCGACAAATCAGCCAAGTTGTGGATCAGTATTTAAAAATCCGCAGGGTGACTTTGCGGCGAGATTGATAGAGGCTAGTGGGTTAAAAGGATATGCTATTGGTGGTGCACAAGTTTCTGAAAAGCATGCTAATTTTATAGTTAATACGGGCAGTTCAACAGCCGCAGATATAGAACATTTAATTCAATATGTTCAGACAAAAGTGAAGGAGCAGCAGGGTGTGGAATTGCAGACGGAGGTATGTATGGTAGGCGAATTTGCAGAAACTAAGCTGAAAGAAGAGAGAGTGAAAAAGCCTGAAGTGTTTGGTCGTGTTGCTGTATTAATGGGAGGTTCTGCAGCAGAACGTCCAGTTTCACTAAGAAGTGGGGCGGCTGTATATGAAGCCTTGTTACGTAAAGGTGTCGATGCGATAGCTGTTGATGTAACAGCTAGTCCTATAGATGCTTTGACAGGTATGAAAGTTGATCGCGTTTTTAATATCATTCATGGGCGCGGTGGCGAAGATGGAGAGTTACAAGCGTTGTTAGATGTTATGGGATTGCCCTATACAGGTAGTGGGGTATTAGCATCCGCACTAGCAATGGATAAATTGAGAACAAAACTATGTTGGCAAGGGTATGGCTTAGTTACACCTAAATGGTTTTTGCTAAAAGATGAAAATGATATAGATACTTGTATAGAGACATTAGGCTTTCCAGTTATTGTTAAGCCTGCGCAAGAAGGATCAAGTATCGGAATGAGCAAGGCAAATTCTAGAGAGGAGTTAGTAAAGGCTTTGCAAGTGGCCTTAGAGTTTAATTGTGATGTTTATGCAGAAAGCTGGGTTACAGGGAAAGAATACACGGTTGCTGTAATAAATGATCAGGCATTACCTGTCATTAGATTGGAAACGCCGAACGCGTTTTATGATTATGAAGCAAAATATAATGCAACCACTACTCAGTATCATTGCCCCGCGGGTTTAACAGAAGAGCAAGAGCAATTTGTTAGAAATTTAGCTGTTACAGCGAGTCAAGTAATCGGGGCAAAGGGTTGGGCTAGGGTAGATGTTTTTATAGATGACTTAGGACAGTATCAGTTAATTGAGATTAACACAGTGCCTGGAATGACTGATCATAGCTTGGTTCCTATGGCAGCAAAGCAGGCTGGGATTGAGTTTGATGAATTGGTCTGGCGTGTATTGGAAACCAGTCTAGGGTAATGAGTAAAGTAGGACAAAAAACCTTATTAATTGGATTAATGATATTTAGTCTATTAGGATTTATTGGGTATGAATTTGTAGTAAAATGGCACGTTAAATTGCTGCCGATGAAGAGCATTTCTCATCCCATTAAATACGTAAGAGTTGAAGGTGTATTTCAATATTTAAGTAAAAATGAAGTACAGGCTGTGGTGCAACCATTGGTTATGAGTGGTTTCTTTGAGGTTGATATACAAGAAATACAAGCGACAGTTGCTTCATTACCCTGGGTTGATAGTGTCAATGTAAAGCGTATTTGGCCAGATGCCATTGATATTAAAGTATTTGAGAAAAAGCCCTTTGCTCGTTGGGGTGAAAATAGTTTGATTACTGAGCGAGGTACTATATTTACACCGCCTCAAATCGAAGCGTTTGTAAATATGACTTTGGTGCATGGTCCTGATATGCAACAGATTAAATTATTGGAAATTATGAAGGGCATCAGATTAGCTTTGGCAGATCAATCTATGGAATTGTCAGAGTTTTATATAAATGATCGAGATGCTTGGAAAATAAAACTATCGAATAACTTAGAAATATTGTTAGGTCGAAATGAGCAATTAAAGAAGTTGCAGAAGTTTTTAAGAACGTTAGAAGTTTTAAAGCAAGAACAAATTGAGCAAATGGCATTAGTTGATTTGAGATATCCAAATGGCTATGCAGTGTCATGGAAGACTGGATCGCTAGAAATTGATTGGAAATCCATTGCTAACCCTAATAATCAGTAAGTTTACGAAATGTCTATAAAGAGTAAATAAAATGGCAAAAAAAGCAGAACGTAATTTAATAGTCGGATTAGATATTGGTACGTCAAAAGTCGCTGCCATTGTTGGGGAGCTTACTAATGACGGCAATATAGAAATTATAGGGTTTGGATCAACTCCTTCTAGAGGACTTAAAAAAGGTGTTGTTGTAAATTTAGAGTCAACAGTTCAGTCAATACAAAAGGCAATTGAAGAAGCTGAATTGATGGCGGGATGCCAGATTAGATCAGTTTTTGCTGGTATTGCAGGTAGTCATATTAGAAGCCTGAATTCTCATGGCATAGTAGCCATAAAAGATAAAGAAGTGACTCAGTATGATATTGATAGGGTTATAGATTCTGCGCGTGCAGTAGCTATACCAGCTGATCAAAAGATTCTACATATTTTGCCTCAAGAGTTTGTAATCGATTTACAGGATGGGATTAAAGAGCCAATCGGGATGTCTGGTATCCGGCTTGAAGCAAAAGTGCATATGGTGACTGGTAGCGTAAGTGCTTCACAAAATATAATCAAATGTATTCGTCGTTGTGGACTAGAAGTAGAAGACATTGTTTTAGAGCAATTAGCTTCGTGTAACTCTGTATTAACAGAAGATGAGAAAGATTTAGGTGTGTGTTTAATTGATATTGGGGGCGGAACAACTGATATCGCTATTTTTGTAGATGGCGCTATTAAACATACAGCTGTAATTCCAATAGCGGGTGATCAGGTGACTAATGATATCGCTGTCGCTTTAAGAACGCCTACAGTAAATGCCGAAGAAATCAAACGTAAGTATGCTTGTGCATTAACTCAATTAGCTAATACAGATGGCGTGATTGAGGTGCCGAGTATTGGTGATAGAGCACCTCGTAAGATTTTTATGCAAAATTTAGCAGAAATTATAGAGCCTCGATATGAAGAACTCATGTTGTTGGTGCAGTCTGAGTTAAGACGAAGTGGTAATGAGGAGCTAATTGCGGCAGGTGTTGTGTTAACAGGTGGTAGTTCAAAAGTAATGGGTTTAATTGAACTGGCAGAAGAAATTTTTCATATGCCGGTCAGAATGGGTGGGCCTCAGAATGTAACGGGCTTAACTGAGGTAGTTAGAAATCCAATTCATTCAACAGGAGTTGGCTTGTTAATGTATGGTAAAGATCATCATGTTTTGGGTAGAGGGTTTGACCCTGATGGTCTAAGTGTGTTTTCAAGATTTAAAAGCTGGTTTCAAGGTAATTTTTAATCAATGTTCTTTTTGTAACAAAGGGGTAGTGTCGTGAAATATGAATTAGTGGATACACATGCGCAGTCTGCAGTCATCAAAGTTATTGGTGTCGGTGGTGGTGGTGGAAATGCGGTAAACCACATGGTGGGTTGCCACATTGAAGGTGTTGAGTTTATATGTGCAAATACCGATGCACAGGCCTTAAGAAAAGTAACTGTAGATACCGTTATTCAATTAGGTGTTGAGTTAACAAAAGGTTTGGGAGCTGGAACTAATCCAGAAATTGGTAAATTTGCAGCAGAAGAAAACAGAGAGCGCGTTAAAGAAGTATTGCAAGGTGCTGATATGGTTTTCTTGACTGCTGGTATGGGTGGTGGAACAGGTACAGGTGCCATTCCTGTTATTGCTCAGCTTGCAAGAGAAATGGGTATTTTGACAGTGGCTGTCGTTACAAAACCTTTCTTGTTTGAAGGTAAACAAAAACAATTGGTTGCTGAACAAGGGATTATCGAGTTAGAAAAATACGTTGATTCATTAATCACTATTCCTAACCAAAAATTATTACCTGTATTAGGTAATAACGTCTCTTTAATGAATGCATTTAAAGCAGCTAATGATGTGTTATTAGATGCAGTACAAGGGATTACTGAGTTAATTATTCACCCTGGTATGATCAACGTTGACTTTGCTGACGTTAGAACTGTTATGTCAGGCATGGGTGCGGCGATTATGGGGATGGGTTCGGCTTCTGGTGAGCATCGCGCAAGAGAAGCGGCCGAAAAAGCAATTGCTTGTCCATTACTTGAAGATATTAACTTGCAAGGTGCAAGAGGCATCTTGGTTAATGTTTCAGCAGCAGATATGGGTGTAGCTGAGTTCAATGAAATTGGTAACATCGTACATGAATTTGCTTCTGAAGATGCTGTTATCAAAATTGGTATGGCTGTTGATCCAAGTTTGGGCGATGAAATTAAAGTAACTGTTGTTGCAACAGGTATGGGCATTCCTCCTGTAGCCGTTGTTAAAGCACCTGTGAGCATTGTTCGTAAACCAATTTCTGGCCCAATTAGTTACGAAGAAACTAATGCTAAACAAGGTGTTAAATTAGAGTCTAGAGAGTCTCGTTTTGGTGCTCAAGCTAAAAAAGAAGTGGATCTAGATTATTTAGATATTCCTGCTTTTTTAAGACGTCAGGCAGATTAAGTTTAATTCGACACTACACTTAATTAGATAGATTCAGGGCCGGCATAATTGCCTGTCCTGAAATCTGTTTGATTTAGGTTAAATCAAAGCATCCTCGGTACTATAAGCATTAGCTTAGTGTATAAGTTTCCTGCCCCCCTATGATTTTAGGTGGTTAGACAATTGACCTCAAAATTTATTATTCTTTATTAATCATGTGGGTTGCTAAATCTTGCAAAGCAGTTTGCAGATTTGTTTTTAAGCGCGGTTCCATAGGAACTTCTTCTATGGCTTTATTCATACAAAACATCCACTGATCACGTTCCGATTCACCAATTGCAAAAGGTAAATGCCTTGCACGTAACATGGGGTGACCGTATTCCTCTATGTATAAATTTGGTCCACCTAGCCAACCTGTCATGTATTTAATTAACTTAGATTCAGCTGATGTTAAATCCGCTTGATGCATATCCCTAATGCCTTTGGCTTCTGGCAAGGTGTCCATAAAATAGTAAAATTTTTCTACCAAAGTACGTATGGCTGCTTCTCCACCGATAACTTCATAAGGCGTAATGATTGTCATTCTCTATTCTTACTAATAGCTATAGCTCTATGCTTTTCTAAAGATAATATCCCAAACGCCATGGCCTAAGCGGATGCCGCGTTGCTCAAATTTTGTGAGTGGGCGGTAGTCTGGGCAGGGGCAATAATCTTTAGTGGGGCTAGTATTTGCTAAGCCTTTATGGGCAGATAGAATATCTAAGATCCATTCGGCATAGTTTTCCCAATCGGTTGCAGCATGAAAATAACCGCCCACTTTTAATTTTTTATCTAAAAGTTCAACAAAACTGGGTCTAACGATACGTCTTTTATGATGTTTCTTTTTATGCCAAGGGTCCGGAAAAAACAAATGTAAACCGGCTAAACTATGGTCGGGGCATTTTTTTTCTAAAACTTCAATGGCATCATGACAATAGATTCTGACATTAGAAATGCCTTGCTCGTGTAATAACATCAATAGATGTCCTACACCGGGAGTATGTACTTCTATGCCAATATAATCATTGTCTGGATTAGCGGCTGCCATTTTGGCTAAGCTATCGCCGTTACCAAAGCCTATTTCCATAAATAAGGGCGCTTCACGGCCAAAGACTTCGGTAAAGTTATAATCCGTTTTAGGATCTAAGCAATAAGTTGCCCAGTGATTATCAATAGCATATTGCTGACCGGGAGTTAACCGGCCTTGTCTACGAATAAAACTGCGGATTCTTTGTGGTAGAGATTGCGCTTCTTCTGTCATTGATTTTAAAAGAACAAACCGTCAATCGGTGAAGATGCAGAGGCAAAACGTTTTCTGGGCATACGGCCAGCTAAGAAAGCTTCACGACCAGCTTCAATACCTTTACGCATGGCAGATGCCATTAATATAGGGTTTTTAGCTTCCGCAATCGCAGTATTCATTAATACGCCTGCACAACCCAATTCCATAGCAATCGCCGCATCTGATGCGGTACCTACACCAGCATCTACTAAGATAGGCACATTGGCGTTTTCAATAATCGTTAAGATGTTATATGGATTACGAATACCTAAGCCAGAACCAATCGGTGCAGCTAATGGCATAACAGCGACACAACCAATATCTTCTAATTTTTTAGCGGCGATAGGATCGTCGTTGGTATAAACCATCACGTCAAAACCATCTTTTACTAATAATTTAGCGGCGGCATAGGTTTCTTCTACATCTGGAAACAACGTTTTTTGATCCGCTAACACTTCTAATTTAACTAGATTATGCCCCCCCAATAATTCTCTTCCTAAGCGACACGTTCTAATGGCATCTTCAGCTGTATAACAGCCTGCTGTGTTAGGTAATATAGTGTATTTATCTGGTGAGATAACATCTAATAAATTGGGTTCACCTGGGTTTTGACCAATGTTAGTTCGACGAATAGCGACGGTAACAATTTGGGCGCCACTCGCAGCTATCGCTAAGCGAGTTTCTTCTAAATCTTTGTATTTACCTGTGCCCACTAGCAATCTTGAGTGATAGGTTTTGCCGGCCAGTACAAAAGAATCATCTTGACCGCCACCAATGGCGTGAACAACTTCTAAACAATCACCTGCTTGCAATTGTTGGGTTGCGTAGTTCTGAAAAGGTAGGATTTCTTTATTTAACTCAATGGCAATTTTTTTGCCCGTTAAGCCCATGGCGTCAACAACCGTAGCAACAGAGCTGTTATCTGGGTAGTTTTTTTCTTCACCATTAACATAAACATTCATTAATTTGCGCCCTCTTTAGTGCTGTTTTGTCTGCGAGTTTTAACTGCGGCGGCTAATTTGCGTAACAAAGGATCAGTGTCTTCCCAAGAGATACAGCCATCAGTAATACTTTGTCCATAAACCAAAGGTTGGCCTTCAATGACTTCTTGGCTACCGCTTTTTAAATGACTTTCTATCATAACGCCCATAATTCTGTGGTCGCCATTAGCAATCTGGCCACACACATCTTGCCCAACGATGAGTTGGCGTTGGCATTGTTTTAAGCTGTTTGCATGGCTAAAATCAATCATGATATTCGCTTTTAAATTTGCAGCCACTAAGCCTTCTGCCACTTGCTCAACACTCACTTCATCATAATTAGGGCGGCCATTACCACCTCTTAAAATGATATGTACATCTTCATTGCCAGTAGTTGAGAATATGGCAGAGTGACCAGCTTTAGTCAGCGATAAAAAGTGATGTGGGCTCATGGCCGCTCTAATGGCATCAATAGCAATTTTGATAGTGCCATCGGTAGAGTTTTTAAAACCAATTGGGCAAGAAACTCCAGAGGCTAATTCTCTATGGCCTTGGCTTTCTGTAGTGCGCGCACCAATAGCGCCCCAAGCGATAAGGTCAGAAATATATTGGGGTGAAATTAGGTCTAAATATTCTGTGGCAGCGGGTACGCCCAGGTTTGTAATATCAAGTAACACTTGTCTAGCGAGGCGTAGGCCTTTGTTGATATTAAAACTAGAATCTAAATCAGGATCATTAATTAAGCCTTTCCAGCCTACAGTGGTGCGAGGTTTTTCAAAGTAAACTCGCATGACGATAACTAAATCTGCTTCTAGTTCGTCTTTAATGGCTTTTAAGCGTTGAGCATATTCAAGAGCGGCTTTAGTATCGTGAATTGAACAAGGGCCAATGACGACTAATAATCTGTCATCATTACCGCTGAGTAGGTCATGAATTTCTGATCTTGCCTTTAGCGTTGTTTCTGCGGCTGAGTTGCTGATGGGCATTTCATCATGAACTTGGACTGGTGGAATCACTTCTTTCATTCCACAAATTCTCAAGTCATCAGTGTTATATTTCGTTTGCATGCGGCTACCAAGTTGTTACTTTTACAAGGTGATCATAAATCGGGGTATTTTAACCGTTTTAAGGGGCTTCTTGTGGGTTTTTGAAGGTTTTGTGTTAGTTTGTCTTGCTGAGTTTTAAAAAACTATAGCTAAAATTAACCGATGGGTCGTCAGAAATGTCTTCTCTTGATGCTTCTGTCCATGTCTTAAAATCAATCTCGGGAAAGAAGGTATCTCCATTAAAATCTTGGTTAATTAAGGTTAAATACAGATTATCTGCGTGTGGCAAAGTAGCTTTATAAAGTTCTGCTCCGCCAATAATAAAGATTTCTTCGGCGTCTTTACTACTCGCTTCTATGGCGGCTTTAATATCATTAAAAACTAAGCAACCTGCTTGTTGATAGTCTAAATTTCGGCTGATAATAATGTTGCTGCGGCCGGGTAAGGGTCTGCCGATGGATTCATAGGTTTTTCTACCCATTACAATCGGAGATCCCATGGTGATCGCTTTAAACTTTTTTAAATCGGCTGATAAATGCCAAGGCATTTTGTTATCAAGGCCTATGGCTCTATTCGCAGCCATGGCAACAATCAGTGATATTTTCATTTTTTAGAACAGAGTGTTTTAATAGTTAGCAAGAATTAATAATTTGAATATCATACTATGACTATGAAAAATATTTTGCTGGTATTTACTGGCGGCACTATTGGCTCTGCGGTGTCTGATGGTGTTATTGATATCACAAAAACCCAAGGTTTTAAGTTATTAGAACTGTTTCATAATGAAGATCCGCAAGCTGAAGACATTAAATTCACCTCCTTACAGCCCTTACAAATTCTAAGTGAAAATATGGCTCCTTCTGCATGGCAGATATTATTTAATGCTATCGAGTCACAAAATTTAGCCAGTTATGATGGCATTATCGTTACCCATGGTACCGATACCTTAGCGTATACGGCAGCCGCTTTAAGCTATTATTTTAATGCGCTTAAAGTGCCGATTTTATTAGTGTCGAGTGATTATTCTTTAGATGATGCTAGAGCCAATGGTTTATCTAATTTTAGATGTGCGGTAGATTTTATTCGGCAAAGGATTCAGGCGGGTGTGTTTGTGCCTTATGCTAATCAAAACCAAACGATGCAAGTGCATCATGGTGCGCGTTTAACGTGTTCTTTACAGTTAACCGGTGATTTTTATAGTGTGCAAAATAAGCCCTTTATGCAATATAAAAATCAAATATTTACGCAGTTAGATGCAAGTTTATCGGTAGAGCCGGGTATTAGTTTGTTGGCTAAATTTTCTGAAAACGTCATCATGCTTAAGCCTTATCCAGGTTTAAATTATGCAGCTATTAAATTGGCGAAAGGCGATGTGGTATTACATGATTTGTATCATTCAGGCACTGCTTGTGCATCTTACGAATGGGGTGAGCAATATTCGTTAGTGGCTTTTATAGAACGCTGTGCAGAGCAGGGTGTAAAAGTCTATTTAGCACCGGCAATAAAATCAACATCGGCCTATCAAAGTACCCGTTTGCTTTTAGATAAAGGCGCAGAAATGCTTTGGAATATGTCGATAGAATCAGCCTATGTAAAATTATTATTAGCTTATGGTAATTTTAAAGAGCCACAAGAAATACAAGCATTCTTAGAAACAAGTATTTCGAGTGAGCTGGTTCAGTCTGATAATTGATAGTGTTATGTTATTCTAGTTATCTGTTTTAAATCGATTTTATAAATAAAGGCAAAATTTTGAAACGTATTTTATTGGGTGTTACTGGGGGTATTGCGGCTTATAAGTCAGCTGAATTAGTGCGCTTATTAAGAAAACAAGGTGCTGAAGTGCAAGTGGTGATGACAAAATCAGCAATGCAATTTATCAGTCCGTTAACATTTCAAGCCTTGTCAGGAAATCCTGTCCATACAGAGTTGTTAGATGCCGATGTCGAAAATGCCATGGGTCATATTAGTTTGGCGCGTTGGGCGGATGTGTTACTGATCGCTCCTGCGACTGCTAATACCTTAGCAAAATTAGCGCATGGTTTAGCAGATGATTTATTATCGACGCTCTATTTAGCGGCTACTTGTTCGGTTTATGTCGCGCCGGCTATGAACCAGGCGATGTGGAATAAAGTAGTCACTCAAGAAAACAGACAGACATTACTTCGTCATGGCGTTAAGTTTATTGGCCCAGAACAAGGTGACCAAGCGTGTGGCGAAACAGGTTATGGACGGATGTCTGAACCGACGGCTATTTGTGCACAATTATTAGCAAATGATAAGCCTGATCTTTTAACAATATCACAATACTTAAAAGGGCATAAAATTTTGATAAGTGCCGGCCCCACTCGTGAGCCCTTGGATCCTGTGCGCTATCTAACGAATCGTAGTTCAGGAAAAATGGGTTACGCTTTAGCAACTGCGGCTTTAAAAGCGGGTGCAGAAGTAACCTTAATAAGTGGCCCCGTTGCATTATCTGCACCTGCCGGTGTTGAATTAATTAAAGTAACAACAGCAGAAGAAATGTATCAGGCTGTGATGTCAAAAGTTGCAACGCAGACTATTTATATTGGCGCGGCAGCAGTGGCAGATTACAGTCCAGTACTGAGTCAGCCCGAGAAAATCAAAAAACAAGCTGATCAATTAACGATTGTTCTGCAAAAAAACAAAGATATCTTAGCCGCGGTAGCAGCGGATACATCTCGGCCTTTTACGGTAGGATTTGCGGCAGAAACGCATGATCTTGAGAACTATGCGCGCAATAAATTAAGTCGAAAGAATTTAGATATGATTGCGGCAAATTGGGTAGGTCAAGAGCAGGGCGGTTTTGACAGCGAACAAAATGCCTTACATGTTTTTTGGGCTAATGGCGATAAATCCTTTCCCATGACAGATAAAACTCAATTAGCTAAACAGTTAATGGCGCTGATTGCTGAGCGTATACAAGCCGTTTAAGCGTTTTATTTCCTGGCTTCAATCAGCTTTATGAGGTGGCTGCTTCTCTGATCAACGATCACCCATGCAAAGCCCGCAGCTTTAACATTTCTTATGGTGTTTCTATTAATGTTCGCACCGACTAAGGTGAGTACGATAGGATTAAGCAAGTTCATGACTTTAGCTAAAAATGGGTGCGTACTAATCACATGTTCGAGCAACAAAACCTGACCTCCGGGTTTGCAAACACGGTAAAGCTCTTTTAGGCCTTTAAGCGCTTGAGGAACTGAACAAAATACAAAAGACGCGATGACGGTGTCAAAACTATTATCGGCAAAAGCGAGTGATTGAGTATCCATTAAATCCAACTCCACTTTTATGGCTTTAGTAGTTTTTCTCTGCGTTGCTTGTTTCAGCATTTCGGGACTAAAATCAATCGCAGTCACTCGCGCTCCGGGTGGGTAATATTCAAAATTCTTACCGGTGCCTACCCCCACTTCAAGTACATGGTGGCCTTCAACCTTGGACCACAACTTCTTTCTCCAAGACTTGAAAAATAAGCCTTCCATCATCGCCTCCATGATTTCAAAATAAGGTGCAATTCGATCGTATCTTTTCCTGATGAGGTCGTTTTCTGTTTTCATAATAGTTTTAGCATGTGAGTTAACTAGTTGAATATTACAGTGAGATATCGAGCTTCATCAACATTAATCTTATCGGTCGTGTAAAATAGCATCAACAAGCAAGTTTTATTTTTACCCAATCATTGGGTGACTGTATTTTGGATTTTTATAGACGTGATAGAACAGGTACAAGATTTAGTTCAAACTAGACTCCCGACTGAGCAAGGCGAGTTTGTCTTACATTACTATAGCAATACGCTAGATAATAAAGAGCACATGGCTCTAGTAAAAGGTGATGTAGCTAATAAAGAAAATGTGCCTGTGCGTATTCATTCTGAATGTTTTACAGGGGACGTTTTAGGTTCAAGACGCTGTGATTGTGGTGAGCAATTAGCAATGGCGATGCGATTGATCAATGAGTTAGGGTGTGGTGTTTTAATTTATCTTCGACAAGAAGGTCGAGGGATTGGATTATTAAAGAAGCTCCAAGCCTATAATCTTCAAGATGAGGGTATGGACACCGTTGATGCAAATATTCATTTGGGTTATTTGGCGGATGAAAGAGAATATAACATCGCAGGATTAATACTAGAGAGTTTGCACATTAAGTCAGTGCAATTACTGACTAATAATCCCGAAAAAATAGAGTCTTTAACTCAGTTAGGTATCAATGTAACTGGTCGTATTCCAGTACAAGTTGCCGCCCATGATGAGAATGTAGGCTACTTAAAAACCAAAGCTAACAAAATGGCGCATATGCTGTTTGAGCCTAAATCTTAGAACCCAAAGAAATCTCCACTAATTTAACCCAATAAGCGGCACCGGTAGTTAAAATATCATCGTTAAAGTCATAATGTGGGTTATGCAATAAGCAACTGTTTTCAGATGAGCCGTTACCAATCCAAAGGTAGCAACCGGGTTTTTCTTGAAGCATAAAGGCAAAATCTTCAGAGCCCATACTAGGCGTGGGATGAGTATTTACCCCCTCTTTTCCGGCTATCGCTATAGCGGCTTGTAAAGCGATAGCTGTTTCTTCTTCTGTATTAAAAGTCACGGGATAGCCTGCATTTTCAGGGTTAAATTCTAGGGTGGCTTGGATGTCAAAGCCAGTACAAATATGTTGTACAAGATGGTTTAACTTATCAGCTATTAAAGTTTTCACTTGCTGACTAAAACATCTAAAAGTTCCCCTTAATACGACCGACTCTGGAATGGCATTCCATGTATTACCTGCATGAATCTGCGTAATACTGACTACCGCAGCATCAGCTGGGTTAACGTTTCTACTTACAATACTTTGTATTGCGGTAATAAGTTGTGCCGCCGCTAAAATGGCATCATTACCTAAATGCGGCATGGCAGCATGGGTGGCTTGCCCAGTCAGCGTAATTTCAAAACAATCAAAAGAGGCCATCATTGCCCCTGTTTTTACGGCAAAGTGACCGGTAGGGATATCAGGGAAATTATGCATGCCAAATACGCAGTCAGCAGGAAACTGTTTAAATAGACCCTCTGTTATCATGTGTTGAGCACCCGCTCTACCTTCTTCTGCAGGTTGGAAAATAAAATAAACAGTGCCATTGAAGCCTTTATTTTCGGCTAGATATTTAGCAGCACCCAGTAACATGGCAGAATGCCCATCATGACCGCAAGCATGCATCTTGCCGTCATGACAAGATTTATGGGCAAAAGTATTTTGTTCTTGAATGAATAAAGCATCCATGTCGGCTCTTAGGGCAATCTTTTTGTCGCTATCGCCTACTGAAAGTGTTCCAACTACTCCCGTTTTTCCTAGGCCTTGATGAACTTCTAGGCCAAAGCCCTTAAGTTTTTCAGCAATAAACGCCGCCGTTTGGGTTTCTTCAAAAGCGGTTTCAGGAAATTGATGCAAATGCTGACGCCATTGGCGCATTAATTTAAAGTATAATGAATACAATTGGTTACCTATGATATAAATGTAGTGTGTAATTTTTGTGTATATTGTTGTTTCAAATGTGCTCACTCTTTGAAATTAAAAGATATTTAATTTCAATAGCTTAGTTTTTAACTGTTACGCATTGTGTAACAAGGATTTTTGGGCATTTAACGAGAAGATAGGTCAATAAAATGACATACAATTTCGCCTTAATCTATCTAATTATAGTGGTTTAATTAGCAAATATTTTAATACTGCAAAGCTTAATACCTTGTATTAGACTTTAACCAACTGATAAACATAAGAGCGGGTAATGCCGTATTTGTCAGCAATCTTGGTTTTAGCCATACCACTATCAAAATCAGCTTTTATCATTGCAATCTGGTCATCTTCAATCTTTGGTTTGCGACCTTTGAATTTGCCTTTCTCTTTTGCAAGTGCAATACCTTCCCGCTGACGCTCTAATATGATATTTCTTTCAAAGGAACTAAATGCCGCAAGTATGGTTAGCATTAAATCGCTATATAAATCGGCCTTTGTGCCATCAAATAAGAGATTTTCTTTGTGGAATTTGATTGAACAACCTTTATCTTTAATGTCCTGAACAATTTTTAGGATATCAGCAGTATTTCGCCCTACGCGGTCTAGGGAATGGCAATTGACTTGGTCGCCTTGTCGTAATTGCAACATCATTTCTTGGAAGGCGGGTCTATTTGTGTCTTTACCACTTGCCTTATCAATAAATTCTCTATCACAAGGAACATCCAGTAATTGACGTTCTGTATTTTGCAGAACAGTTGATACGCGCAAATAGTTGAAAACAAGCGGTTGGTATTTTGGGTTCATATCAGCAAAGGTGTGTAATTAGCATTTAAGACTATAATACACTAAATGTGTAATAAATCAAATTATATGTATATTACACACATTATTTTAACTATATGACTGTATAACTAGAGTGTAGTCAATTTACACACTCTAATCAGAAAGTCCTTCTATCGTTGTTTCGTGCTCGCATTGCACTCTGGATTTCTTTATCAGTTAGTTCAGGCTTTATATTTCTGTCATTTAATTTGAAGTTGTTGCCCATTGTAAAATCAAGATTTGAGTTTTGATTATTTGGCAAAATGGATTTATTGACCGTCTTTTTTATTACGGGCGCTACTGTTGGTCTTGCAATAATTTTTGGAGATTGAGCAGATTTTTTGGGCGTCGAAGTTGTTCTTTTGTTCGCCATCCTTGATGCATTCCTTCTTGTCAGTGGCCTGCCCTGATATCTATAAAACTTCTCAAGTAATTCTGTCGTTAAAACTTCATTTATCTTCATTGTGTAATACCTCTATGGGTATTTATCAATCATACTGAAAATTATCCAATTTCCTTTTCACCAAGAGACCAATAAGAATTATTGGTGTGGGTGCGCATAGCTTCTTCGATTGATTTTTTTAATCCATCATCTAATTTATCTCGTAAGACTATAGCATCGTGAATATTAGCTAATATAGTTAGATTGTTTTGTTTGGCTATACCCCTGAAGATATCCATAACTTCAGTTTCTGCGTGTTGATAGCGATGAGCCAGTCTGCACTTTTTACTTAGCTTTTTTCCAGTCTTTCGATGCTTTTCAGAAAATAATTTACACTTATTTTTTTTAGCTTCCCATTCTATTTGGTCATCTAATAATTTCATTTCATCCCGAAACGCGACGACCAATGGGTGATTTACGAAAATTCGACAAGCGACCTCATCATCAATTTGCATTGCCAATGCTCGCTGAACAGGAACTCTGGTTTCATCCAAGTATTTCTCATCTGTCAATGTGGCGCCAAAATTTAACGCTGTAAAGGCTGCTTTAATACGCTTTGTTTGCTCTTTATCACTGATGGAACTAAGTCTAAACATTTCAGCTTTAATTTCAGTGAATAAGGCATTTTTATCAGTCAAGTATTGAAGACACTTTGGAAAATAGTCTTCTACATTACCTGTTAGTTTTTTTCTTTTAATATAAGCTTCTGCAAACCCTAGTTTCCACGCCTGAACACTACTGGTAATGTCGTATTCCCAGCACTTACCAAGCATTGCACATCTAAGCTCTTTATTCACATTTTGAACGCTGGAACCTTCATAGTATGTTCGCCCAAAGAAACTAGGTTCTTTTTTCTTTTGATAAAACAGTCCATTTTTATAGATAGCTGCCGCCAATATTTTACTGGCTTGGGTGTGTTTCTTTCGCTCTTCTAAGTCTGTAGGTATTCCATTTGGAAAGTGTTTATTGATGTAATCGCCAATACCATCTATATCAACAATCAAACTATCATAATCACTTTCTAATTGTGCGGGTGTAAGTTTGTCAAAATTTGGATGGCGTAAATCAAAAGTGGCTTTGGGGTCTAATCCAACTTGAATATCAACCAAATTTGCTAGCTTTTTATTGATACTGACTTTTGCCCAAGTCTTTTGAATGCCACTGCCTTTTTGTTCTGTTTTTAGAATTGGAACACCCAGTTCCATCAAGACAGTGTGAACTCGCTTTCTGTTGCCTTTTTTTGGCGAACCAATTTCACACTTATCGCGGGATAATACGGTCAGTGGAATAGTATAAAGCTTGAGTTTCTTATCGTATGGTTCAATGCCTCTCTCAACGGCATCATTGATTAGATTAGATGCTACTTCTAAATATTTTTTTAGTGCGTTTTCAGCTGACTTTGGTGGCGTTGGATAAGCTTCTTTTAACTTTTGAAGCACTATTGGATTGATGACTTCCAGTTTATACATTTATGCTCAAAATGAAAAAATCCCCACACATATGATAATAATAAAATATTTCTTTTAATTGTTTATATGTCATACATCTATTTATGTAATACAAATATCTTCATAAATAAAAGAGAGAGAAAAGCAGGGGTTTTTTAGTTAGAAGCTGAGCTTGTGAAGCTTCTATAAGAAAAAATGACTGCTTTATGTGCCGGTGAAACCGGCCATCTATAATTATCCATTCATAATCAAACCTCTATAGACATCTATCTAATGACCTTTCATATCAAAGCATCACTAATTGGTCTTTGAGATTTATGCCGTGATTTCCTCAGCAATCATTTCTGCTTGACGCATAACAGTCTCAGTTGCAAGCAATTGCATATCTGGTGGATATCCATATTGCCGTAATGTCCTTCTGATAATCACCTTTAATTTTGCCCTCACATTTTCCTTGATAGTCCAATCAATACTAGCATTTTCTTTTACTCGTTGGGTTAAGACCACTGCCAATTCCCTGAGTTTGTCGTGTTCCAATATTTCTTTGGCGCTATCATTATTCGCAACGGCGGTATAAAAGGCATATTCATAATCAGTTAAACCCATTTGTTTTGCCGTGTCATCTGAGGCCACAATTTCTTTACTGATTTTAATCAGTTCGTCTATGACTTCGGCGGCTGTGAGGATTTTATTTTGGTATTTGTTGATAGCACTTTCTAACATTTCGAGCATCGATTTGCTCTGAACTAAATTGCGTTTTGCTCTTACCCGTAGCTCATCTGTTAGCAGTTTCTTCAGTAATTCCAACGCAACATTCTTGTGTTGATGGTCTTTGAGTTCAGACAAGAACTCATCCGATAATATGGATATATCAGGCTTTTTAATACCAGCGGCATCAAAGATATCCACCACTTGTTCTGATACTAGGGCTTTATCAATGACCTGCTTCATTGTGGTTTCTATATCTACATTGCCTGAGCCAGTTCCAGTGCTGTCAAACTTTGTTAGGCGAGCTTTAATCGCTTGAAAGAATGCCACTTCTTCTTTAACAGCCATCGCTTGTTCGTGAGGAATAGCTATGGCAAACGCTTTAGATAAAGCCATTACATTATCCATATAGCGCTTTTTGCTGTTATTGCCTTTGTTATCTGGTGCTAAGATATGTTCTTCGGCAGCCAAGATAATAGAAAGTTTTTGGCCTATATCCGCATCAAAGTAATTCTCATAGGGGAAGCCGTGGAATAATTGGCTAACCACTTCTAATTTTTCTAACATCATTTGCACAGCTTGTTCTTGTGCCAAGGTAGGGTCGCCCGTGCCGCCGGCATCTGAATAAAACGATAGAGCTTCTTTTAGGTCTGAGGCAATACCCAGATAATCCACCACGAGGCCAGCGGGTTTGTCATTGAATACCCGATTGACACGAGCAATCGCCTGCATCAAATTATGGCCCTTCATAGGTTTGTCGATATAAAGCGTGTGTGTGCTGGGTGCATCAAAGCCAGTCAACCACATATCCCGCACAATAACGAGTTTTAGCTCATCATTGTTGTCCTTCATTCTGTCTGCTAAAGTTTTGCGTTGGTCTTTGGTCGTATGATGTTTCGCCAGTTCTGGCCCATCACTTGATGATGCTGTCATTACGACTTTAATAACGCCTTTGTTTAAGTCATCTGAATGCCATTCGGGTTTGATAGCAATAATTTCTTTATACAATTCGGCGGCAATTCTGCGCGACATTGAGACTATCATACCCTTACCGGTAAAGACTTCTTGCCTTGCTTCAAAGTGCGCGACAATATCTTTGGCCAAGTTATGGATGCGCTCACTATTGCCCACTAAGGCTTCAATGCGTGCCCATTTTGATTTGGCTTTTTGGGTTTGGACTTCATCATCTGATTGACTAATCTGGCTGTCCATATCAGCAATCAGTTGTTTACCTTCTTCAGTCAAACCAATTTTAGCTAAGCGGCTTTCATAATATATTCTGACAGTGGCACCATCTTCAACCGCCTGAGCAATATCATAAATATCGACATAGTTGCCAAAGACCGCTGGCGTATTCACATCAGTTTTTTCTATAGGTGTACCGGTAAAGCCGAGATATGTTGCATTCGGTAAAGCATCCCGCAGATACTTAGCAAAGCCATACACTAAGCGTTGGCCAATAATCTCACCCTCTGCATCTTTTTCGTTGACGGTTTTACCGGCAAAACCATATTGGGTGCGGTGAGCTTCGTCAGCAATCACAACGATATTGCGTCTTGCCGATAATTCTTCAAAGATATTGCCTTCATCCGGCTGGAACTTTTGAATAGTAGAAAACACCACACCACCAGAACCCACCCGCAATAAATCCTTTAAGGCCTGTCTATTTTCAGCTTGTACCGGCTGTTGTCTGAGTAATTGGCTGGAGGAAGCGAAGGTTTCAAATAACTGGTCATCTAAATCATTACGGTCTGTAATAACCAATACGGTGGGGTTATTCATCGCCAAGACTATTTTACCGGTATAAAACACCATAGACAGTGATTTACCGGAACCTTGAGTATGCCATACCACACCGGCTTTTTTGTCGCCTCGTGGCTGTTGTTTAACGCTGGGCAAGTGGTAATTGACAGGGTCTTCACTGACATTCGCTGGAGCACTGATATCAGCTGCTCTGAGTGTTGAAGCAACAGCGGCATTCACCGCATAATATTGATGATAAGCCGCTATCTTTTTGACAGTTTGAATACTGATTAAACCGGTCTTAGGGTCTTCTTTACTGTTCTTTTCAAATACAACAAAATGTCTCACCATATCCAGTAATGTAGTCTTGTTCAACATCCCTTTAATCAGTGTTTCTAATTGACTAACAAGGTGCGAGGCTTCGGCTTTGCCATCGGCGGTTTTCCACGCCATAAAGCGCGTTAAACCCGAGGATATTGAGCCGGCTTTAGCTTCTAAGCCATCGGATATCACTAAGAAAGCATTGCTGATAAACAAACTTGGGATGGTTTGTTTATAAGTCTCTAGTTGTTGGTAAGCACTGGTGATGGTGGCATTTTCATTCGTTGGGTTCTTTAGCTCAATGACGACCAAAGGAATGCCATTCACAAACAAGATTAAATCAGGGCGTTTGTTTTGATGGTTCTCAATGACGGTGTATTGATTGACGACCGTAAATTCATTATTCTCTGGATTAGCAAAATCAATGAGTGAAACTAAGCTGCCTCTTTCAACACCGTCTTGATGATAGCTAACATTGACGCCATCTGTAAGCAAATAATGGAAGGTCTCATTATTCTCAAGTAGATTAGGCGAATGGGTACGTTGAACTTCTTTTAAGGCGGTTTGTATGTATGTTGAGGCTATCGTTGGGTTGATTCGATATAAAGCACGCTCTAGGCGCCCAACTAACAAAACCTCATCATAGCGTTGTCTTTCGGGTGTTTCGCTGTCAGGGGCGATATTTGGGCCATACACATAAGTAAAACCAACTTCTTCAAACAGCTTGATGGCATAATCTTCAACAGCACTTTCAGTTAGCTTATTCATAACCACTTAGGCGGCATCGTGTTGGTCATAAGCAACTCTAACTTCCCCACTCATTAGCTTGGGCAATAGGTTGTCGCGGAGTTTTTCTAGGGTTTGGATTTGAGCAGAGTTGTTTTTTATTCGAGCATAATAGCAATCTGTGTAATTACATATCTTGTTGAGAACTTCATCGGGTGGATTTACCATCGTCAATTTTTTAAGATGGGTTGGGCCAAAATTTGCCTGAACACTGCCACTTGCTTGTGTTTCTAATTGTTCTACAAATAACTTTGAATTTAGATACTGATAAGTGAATGAAAAGCTTTTGCCATCTTTTGGTCTAAATCGAATAACACTTGTATTCAATACTAATGGCAAATGATAACTTCTAACAATTGCATTTTTCCCCAGCGTCCCAGAAGTTGATACAATCATATCTCCTTCCTTCAACTTGAAGTGGTTATATTTAACGTTTGCCTCTTCATCTGAAATAAAACTAGCTTTACTTATATCAATATCACCTTCATTTATGAGGCGTATATTTATGAACGGTGTTCCGGTATTTGTATATTGCCAATTCCTGATGCCCGGCCCTTCAAGGAAATCAAAGAAATCTTCAAAAGGAATAACCCCCCAATCCTCTTTCGCCTCTTCAATAAACCACTGTCTAAAGAGCGTTTCAGCCATTGCTTCTAGGGTTTTGTTTTGACGGTGTAGCAGGTCAATTTTGTCATCTAAACTACTAAGTACATTGGCAATGGCTTTTTGTTCTGGGAGTGGTGGAAGTGAAATAAATATTTCGTTGAAAGTTTCCCTTGTTATTGTGTCAAACACTCCGCCGTGTGTTATTTGTTTAAGTTCTGACACACAGTCCTTTAATAAATAAAAGGTGTATTCGATATCAGAAATATTACTAATATTTCTTATTCCATAACAAGATTGATTAAAACTCATTGGTTTAGCTAATCTAGCCATAGCACCAACGGTTCCTCTTGCAGAAATAATTATATCCCCGCTATTAAGAATTTTTGTGCTACTTTCGACAAGCCCAAGATTAGTAATTTTTTTTTCAGTATCAGAGACAAACTTCAACCCTGTATTAAAATCCACAACTGATAACCACGGTATTTCACCATTCCAATATTCTGGATTTGATGTTTTAGGCGTGCCTCCCCCAATGACTTCTATTATACTTCCCAGTGAAACTTCAACCCATCCACTCATATCTGCACCTTTGCCAAGTTTTCAGCAATCGCTTGATTAAGGGTAGCTTCTTCTATCAACTGCGCTTCAAATTCTGCCTTCAATGCCATAAAGCGTTCAGCAAAGTTAAAGTCATCTTCTTCATCCGGTAGACCTACATAACGGCCTGGGGTTAGCACATAATCCAGTTCAGCAACACGCTCTATGAGTGCAGAAGAACAAAAGCCTTTGATGTCTTCATAACTGTCATCACCACTGCGCCAAGCGTGGTATGTAGAGACAATTTGTTGTATATCTTCGGGTGATAATTCTTTGGTTCTTCGATTGATTAAATGACCTAAATTGCGGGCATCTATGAATAAGATTTCATTCTTGCGGCGGCCATTATTTCTGTTGCGGTCAAGAAACCAAAGCGCTGCCGGTATTTGGGTATTCAGGAATAATTTAGCCGGTAAATTGACGATACAATCAACTAAATTACCATCAGCAATAAGACTTTTACGAATATCACCTTCACCAGACGTTTTACTGGTCAAAGCACCTTTTGATAACACTACACCCGCTCTACCGGTAGGTGCTAAGTGATAAACAAAGTGTTGTAGCCAAGCAAAGTTGGCATTACCTACTGGTGGTGTACCGTATTGCCAGCGACCATCTGAACGAAGAAATTCACCGCCCCAATCACTGATATTGAAAGGAGGGTTTGCAATAATATAATCGGCTTTTAAGTCTGGATGGGCGTCATTAAGGAACGAACCTTCACTATTCCATTTCACTTGCGAACTATTGATGCCTCTAATGGCTAAATTCATTTGTGCTAAGCGCCAAGTAGTTTGATTACTCTCTTGACCATAAATAGATATGGCTCTATGTGAAATAGAGTGGGTAATCGAATTTTAATTTACCGCAAAGAAAATAAATCATATTGATGAAATTATTAATATTGCGATAGCCTCTGGCACGACGTTTAGCCAGTTGAATCTTGCA
>Ga0316225_1000247_pt1 | contig 74604 bp, 85 predicted proteins | sample TBH18015metaG_FD_206010 | JGI IMG/M metagenome (GOLD analysis project Ga0316225, IMG submission 206010) | Freshwater microbial communities from Trout Bog Lake, Wisconsin, USA - TBH18015 | ecosystem: Environmental > Aquatic > Freshwater > Lake > Hypolimnion/Profundal zone | place: USA: Wisconsin... | reverse complement strand
ACTATAACCACTGATACCTGAATAACCGCTGTAACCACTGAATCCACTTACACCTGAATAACCGCTGTAACCACTGAATCCACTTACACCTGAATAACCACTAAACCCAGAGATACCTGAATATCCACTGTAACCACTAAATCCACTTATGCCTGAGTAACCGCTGAATCCGCTGAATCCAGAGATACCTGAATAACCGCTGAATCCGCTGAATCCAGAGATACCTGAATAACCACTGAATCCGCTTGTTCCGGGACCAGATGATGACGCAGTTGCTTGAAAAGTACCGTCTGAAAATTGTATGCCGCCCAGTTGACCAGCAGCATTGCTTATCTGCAAAGAGCCACTTACAAATATATTACCGCCTAAGACAGCTAATGCGTTACCGGCTGATACAGACGAAGTGCCTATGCCAACATTACCGCTTATAATTGCCCCATTTGTAATGGGAACGATACCAGGGGTAAGCGTATAAGAACCTACAACTAAATTAGCAGAGACCTGTAGACCATTTTTGACTATAAAGTCGTTGTTGTTTGCCACTTCCGATTTCCCTTTCCATCGTTAGCAAATTATGTAAAGGTATTTATGGCACCCTATTTAGATGTCGACCCCGGTCCTAACTACTCTTATCGATTTATTTGTTGCAGCATATGGTGTAAAGAATAAACTAAAGACGCCGCCGGAAATGCTTGAACTAAACGCACCTAAAGGTTGTACACTGAAGACCAAATTGAATTCTGTTTGGTATGCTGTGGTCCCGTCTTGTAAAATCATTAGCTGTTCGCTGTGGAACTGACCAACGTTGGTATTATCCGTTATTTGTGCTAGATAGTGTACAGTTCTATAAGTAGAAGTTGGGAAGGTATCTACAGTTACAGTGCCGGTAGTGCTAATAGTTGCAAGGTTACCATTCATTACAAAGCTGTTGCCTGTGACGCTTGTATTACTGACAATTGCAGCAGAAGTTAATGTTCCTACAGCACTAATTGGTCCTGAACTATATATGCTGGCACCTTGTACATAACCATTGCTTGTTAAATTATTTGTTGTAATGGTACCGCTGGTATTCAAGCTGCTGGCAAAAACGAAACCATTTGAAGTCATATTTGCCGCAGTTAGAGAGCCGGTTGCATTAATTGTTCCGCTAGCATACAAACTTGCGCCTTGTACATAACCATTTGATTGTATATTTGCAAATGTAGCAGTTGATGCGCCGTTTATTGGACCAGTTGCATAGAAATCTACAGTTTGTATTCCAGCATTGCTGACTAAATTGGCAGCAGTAATAGTTCCTACAGCCGATATTGGGCCAGAACTGTAAACACTTGCACCTTGAACAAAACTGTTGCTGACCAAACTATTGACTGTAGCACTGCCGCTTGAATTAATAGTTGATGCAAAAACGAAACCATTTGAAGTAAAGTTAGCAGCAGTAATAGTTCCTACAGCAGATATTGGGCCAGAACTGTAAAAACTTGCGCCTTGTACATAACCATTTGATTGTATATTTGCAAATGTAGCAGTTGATGCGCCGTTTATTGGACCAGTTGCATAGAAATCTACAGTTTGTATTCCAGCATTGCTGACTAAATTGGCAGCAGTAATAGTTCCTACAGCCGATATTGGGCCAGAACTGTAAACACTTGCACCTTGAACGTAGCTATTACTTGTGATGCTGGCTGCGATTGCAGCACCAGAACTGTTAATACTTGAACCAAATATGAAGCTATTACTGGTAATTGTTGCACCAGTTATTGCGCCAACTGCTGATATTGGTCCAGAGCTATAAACACTTGAGCCTTGAATGTATCCATTACTTGTGATATTTGCAAATGTAGCAGTTGATGCGCCGTTTATTGGACCAGTTGCATAGAAATCTACAGTTTGTATTCCGGCATTGCTGACTAAATTGGCAGCAGTAATAGTTCCTACAGCCGATATTGGGCCAGAACTGTAAACACTTGCACCTTGCACCGCTCCATTGCTAACCAGTGTGTTAACAGTTGCAGTACCACTTGTGTTCAAGCTTGAACCAAATATAAAGCCGTTACTGGTAACAGTTGCGCCAGTAATTGCATCTGCTGCACTTAATGGACCACTTGACGCAATACTTGTGCCATTTATAAAGCTGTTTGAAACAACGCTTGCGCCAGTAATTGCATCTGCTGCACTTAATGGACCACTTGACGCAATACTTGTGCCATTTATAAAGCTGTTTGAAACTACACTAGCTACTGTAAGTTGACCGCTACCGCTAATAGTAGAGCCGCTTATACCGCCGTTTGATACCAGATAATTAACAACCGCTGTTCCACCTGTGTTCAGACCAGTTGTAAAATAACCGTTGCCGCCTGCGTTAATACTTCCGCCGAGGCCAATGCCACCTGACCCGCCAATTACCAATGCACCGCTTGTGGTGCTTGTGCTAGGCAGAGGATAAGCTTGGTTGTTTGCACCTGCGGAACCAATTGTAATATTACCAAAATAGGCATTACCAGGTTGTCCGTAGAAAATGTCTGCATCGCCTTGTCCACTTGGATAGCTTGCATTGGCAACATATATAAATGATTGACTGCTTTTTTGCATACCAAAGAAGCCAAATGTATTATTATTGCCAATGTTGTCAAAGTAATGAAATTCCACACCGCGATCTTGATTGCCGTCATAGGCTACTTCATTGTTGCCTGCACCTATTTCAATGATAGGCCCTGCAAATACATATTCGGTTGACGCAATTGAAATGACATTACCTAGTACCGTAAGATTTCCCGAAATTACCATGCTGCCATTGGTACTTAGATTGCCTCCTACGTTAAGATCTTGCCCGATACCTGCACCACCTTGAACAACTAACGCTCCGTTTGTATAACTAGTGCTTTGTTCGGTACCGTTAACCAACACTGTAGAATTACTAGTCAATCCGCCTACGTTTGCACTTGTACTGACACTCAATCTTGGAGTGTAAATTGAAGTATTGCCTGTTAGATCGTTAGCAATTACACTGCTTACAAAGTTCCCAACACCGGCCTGGACGAACATGCCGCCTGCAACGACATTTGCACCGTTGCGAATAGTTGCTGCACCATTTACGTCAAGCGTAGTTGTTGGTGTAGTTGTGCCTAAACCAAGTCTATTATTTGTATTATCCCAATAAAGCTGGGCGTTATTTTGCGCAAAGCTAGAAGAGCCTGCAAAAATTAAAGATCCTTGAGTCCACGACGTATTGGCATTAGTACCGCCATTTGCATAAGGCAATATACCGCTCACATCAGATGTTAGTACTACCTGGCTAAAGGTAATTGTGGTTCCATTACTGCGTAATACTGTGTTGGCAGCACCGGTTGTCCACTGAGGCGACCCAGTAACACTGGTAACCAATGCACTTGTAGCTGACGAACTAAGAAGGTTCCAGTTGTTAGTTGCACCCCCAACTAGTAACTGATACTGACCTATGGTATTTTGGCCAGTACCACCGTTACCTGCTCCTAGCGTGTTAGTAACACCGTTAGCAAGATCTACCTTACTGAAGCTTAGATTGCCGCCGCCGGCACCTGGGCTGAGATAGGTGTATGGACCGCCTGATACTGCAGAAGGAGCACCGGTATTAGAGAATACAACTGCTGCATTTACAGAGCTTACAAGCCCTGTCATTGTTGTAGAGTTTGCGGTGTAAACTATCGCCTGACTTGAGAACGAACTTGCATTTGTGCCGCCGTTAGCAAGAGGCAAAATACCAGTTACATTATTGGAAGCAAGATTTACTTGTCCCCAACTTGGAATGCCGCTGTTTACCTGTAATACTGTGCCAGTTGATCCTATGCCAAGTTTGGTTAGAGCTGCTATAGAGCCTGTACTACCAGCGTATAAAATATCTCCCGTTGTAAATGAAGATTGACCAGTTCCGCCGTAGTTAGCAGCAATTACATTGCCTGTCCATCCGCCGATACTGATGTTACCAGTTGCATCAACTTGGAATTTGGTATTACTATTGCTATCTTGGAATTGTTCAAAAACTCCAGCGGTTGCGTTAGCAGATACAATCAAACCAGTCTGACCAGCACCTGCTACAATACTTAACTTAGCAGTAGGGTTAGTAATACCTATACCTACACTTCCACTAACTATCAATCCATTTGTAGGTGCAGATTGACTGCCTGCATAACTGCCAACAGATAGTCCGCCATTGACGTCCATTTTACTTGCAGGGTTGCTAACTCCTATACCAACATTTCCGTTGGCTAAAATATAAACATTGCTATTTGCAACACCACTTGCTGTTCCAATGTACGCATATTCCGAAGTATTATTATACCCTATTACAGCCGCATTACCTGCTGGCGTGTTATTGCCTACAAAAATTTGATAGTCCGTACCAGTTTTTGTGGCAAAGCTGGCAATGCTTGAGCTTGATTGCACGTCTAAAATATGAGCAGGATTGCTTGTGCCTATGCCAACGAAATTGCTAGAAAACACAAAATTGCTAGATCCACCAAAACCGCCTAGGCCATTGTTATACTGCACGCTATTAGCCGGGCCGCCTGATGGCGTTGAATAACTGGCTGCGCTAGTTGCCTGATAGGTACCGTCGGCAAAATATATTCCGCTTAGACTGCTGGCATTGTTGGTAATTTGTATATTGCCAACAACTTGTAATTTTTGTACAGGACTTGCTGTACCTACACCAACATTCCCACTAACAATTAAACCGTTTGTTGGAGGAGTTGCTACGTTTAGTGTATAAGACCCTACTACAACGTTTGTCTGTACTTGTAAACCCTGTCGTACAATAAAATCAATTGGTGTTGACATCGACTACTGCCCTATCTGTAAATTTGCTGATCATCAGATCAATAATGTTACAGGTATTTATGCAAAACCGGTATAAGTAACCTTACGGTTCTATACTAGTACGAATAACTTTGATATTTTTATCGGAAGCATAAAACGGTGTGAAAAGCAATTCAACGTTGCCGCTACTAACCTGACAGGTAAGTTCTCCTAGTTTGGCTTGCGTGACTATGATGTTATATTCGGATTGAAATGCATTTAAGCCGTCTTGTATCAGCATAACCTGGCTAGTCTGATACCAACTGTTATTTTCATCTGTTATTTGCACAATATAATGGCAACTTCTGTAATAAGGTACCGGAAAACTGTCAAGCAAGACAGGGTCTGTTGTAGATGTTGATGTATTTGTGCTTTCATAGCCCACATCTATAATTTGAAAAGTTGCTCTAGGTGTATTCGTGCCGACACCTAATCTTAGATTTACGCTGTCCCAGTACAGATTTGTTTCGTCGCCTGCGAATATGCCATTATTATTAAATTGTATAGCGCCTGTGCTACTACCTGGAAAAACAACGCTGCTGGCACTAGTAGTCTGCTCTGTACCATCACTAAAGATTATACCACTTGTAGAGCCAAATAGCGCTAAATTGCCATTTAGTGATAACGGATAAGAAGGCGATGATGATCCAATACCAACATTATTGTTTATAACTACTAATGTCGGTGTTGTTGTAATGCTCTGAGTAGGCCCAGCAATAACTGCCTGTCCTTGTGCTGTATTTTGAGCTCTTAGGTAATTAATATCTAGTAATTTAAGATTCATACAATATTTATATAGAAATTAAAGGAATTTCTGTAGTGCAGCTACTACAACAGCAGGCTCGACAAAGCAATCAGTTCTCAACGGTATAAGGTCCCATGATAAAAATTGATTATGAAATAGATATGTTCTATCTTTCAACAGATTAATATTTTCTGGGTGACCAAAAATAAGAGGGTCTGACTGCCCCCATAAAACTATTCCAGGTTTACCGAGGTCCCAACAAAAATGTTGGAAAAAACTATCACAGGATATCCAAGTTGTACAAGCATTTACTAGTTTTGCTAGATCAGTTAGCGAAAGATTTTTTCTAAAATCTTGTGTCAGCTGTTGTTCACCGTCTACCCCAATTTGTACAACCGGTACTGAGATATGTGCAAGCAATTCTGACCAGAATGGATAATTTTTTGGATTGACTGTACCGTTAGGCAGAATTTTCGCATAAGGACTTATAAGGATCATTTTACATATAACTTTCTAAATGCATTTTCTAAACTTTCTGTCCATTTCCACTCGTCCATCTTACGATATATATTAAATTGTTCAATATCACCAAACATATCAATGGCTTCTTTGATACTTTTTCCTGGCACTATATCTGGATAGCAAGAATATATTATTGGATTCGCAATATCAGGCAGAACATGTTTGAATACTATATGATCTCCCATACCGTTATTAAGAACTACTATCGTGTGATTTTTTAAATTTAATGTATTTTGGAATATCTGTTCGTCATGCTCGAACAATGACATAATATTATTATCGCGTATACCACCAGACGGGCTTTTGAGATGCCATGTTGTTGCATTTGGCACAGCTAATAATTTGAAACCTTTTTGTTTTAATCCATATGTAAACAAGGTTTCTTCTCGATGTGCTACACGACTTAGACCCAAATTATAATCACATATTCCAGCTCTGTACAAAAATGTACAATGCAAATGGTCTACCTCTGTGGTATTATGAATAGTGCCCCATTGGATATTTGGTTCAGTATATATGTTTTCTATTTTACCAGTAGCATTGCTGTTTTCAAATATCAACGGAGGGGTCAAAACAGCTCCTCCAACTGCGCCAATATTATCATCTGTAAAAGCATACAGTGTGTCTAAAACATTTGGTTCGGGTATGGTGTCGTCATCGACCCGCCAGACCCATTTGAAATTCATTTTGTTCGCTTTTTGATGATTGTAGTGTTGTCCTTTTTTGTCAGCCCATAACCATTCCCATTCTATACCTTTTATATTCAGAATTTGAAACAAATGTTGATATATAGGTTCTTTGCGCATATCCTCTGGTTCGTCATTGTCATCAAATATCACAAGACGATCTGGTTTAAGTGTCTGATTAATTACTGCAGATATAGCAAGAGGCAAGGTAGTAAGATATCTACCTTTGGTGGAAATAGAACAGAGTATATTAGCGGGCATAGTATCTGCAAACCATTAGATTATATGTATTTGTATTAGGTTGACTGAGTAAATTTCCATCTTGATCTATATACCAAATTTCAAAATCTGGAAAATGGGATTCATTTAGCATGTGCAACTTATGATGTTGACCCCAGAATCCTGGTTGTTCTTGATAGGGAACAGTAATCAGCAATTGATTACAACAAGATTTTAAATTGTGTACTATATCTAATCCATTGTCTAGGTGTTCTATAACTTCAAATGCAATTATTGTATCAAAAAAACCTAGTTCTACAGAATTTATGTCTGCGTGTATGAATTTTGATAATGCTCTCCAATTTTGTTCTCTAGCCACTTCAATAATTGTATTATCATAATCGACACCGATGTATTCTATGTTTTCTGGTAAAAACTGTAAACCAAATCCTGTAGAACAACCAATTTCTAAAACAGATCCTCCGTTAATATAAGCCGCTGCCCACTTATACCTAGCAACTTCTCTTGGATCGACAACATCGCCTTTAAGAAATACAGCCCTTTCGAAATTGTTACAAAGTGCGTTTTTATAGTAGCTTGGATTGTATTTCTTAGCAAGTATCATTCCGTTTCTATAGAAGATATTATTCCAATCTGGAAATAAATTGGTATCATGATAAGTACCTTCGCCTTTGTGATAAATTGGAACTGGCCCAACATAAAATGCAGAACCTTGATCTAGAACCTTTTCTCCTACTTGGCAAATTTCATATCCAGCTTTTCTAGCTTCAATACAAAATTCCGTATCTTCTCCTGCACCTGCACCATACTCTGTATTGAGAAGACCAACAATATCAAACAATTCTCTAGCAATCATTACACAGAAGAAAATTGCAAAATCAGTGCCAGCTGGCGCTGACCATTCTTTTATAAGACATGACACTCCGCATTTAGGATTATTATCAAATTCTGCACTAAGCATGTCCAACCATTGATTTTTAGTTTGTTCAAGTAAAACTATGTCATTATTGAGGAGTACTATTTTTTCTCCAGTGGCTTGCTCAATTGCAACGTTGTTTGCGCCTGCATATCCTAAAGGGGTGTCGCTCCATAAAAATTTGAAATTTTTACCAAATCCTAAACTATCAAACTGGTGTCTTAATGATTGAAGGTACCATTTGGTATTGTCTGTGCATCCATTTGCAGATATAATTAGTTCAACATTTTGCATGTCGGTATATTTGAATATGGATTCCAGACAAGGTTTTAGAAGATCATCGCAGTGATTATAGGTTGGTATGATGATGCTATATTTCATGTAATCCCTTGATATTGCCTTGATTACAATTTTATATAATTGTTCAAGGCAATATCAAGATTAGGACTTTAATTAATTATAGAATCTACTTGATTTTGTAAACTATCAACTCTAGCACTGAGTTCTTTTATAGCTTGCACTAATAGCGGAACCAGTCTGTCATATTGCAAAGTCTTGTAGTATTCGCCGCTTTTGCTTGTTCCGTTGTCGCCTATATCAAACGGAGCTCTTTTGACTACTTGAGGTAGAACTTTTTCTACTTCTTGTGCAATAAGGCCGACTTTTTCAACAGTTATATCTTCACCAGCTAGATCAGCCGCTATTTGATTTGGATTATAGAACACGCCGTTGATTGCCATTACCAAATTAATGGCATTCTGTATAGGTGTTACATTAGCCTTTAGCCTTGCATCTGAGAAATAAGCTGTTATTTCGCCTGTGGCAACAATATTGCCTGCTACACGTAGATTTCCGCCAAAATCTTGCTTGAACCCTACTGTAGCATTTGACCCAGTGGTAGTAATGTTTCCAAGGCTATCAACTCTCAAACCTTCTGTAAATGTTACTAAAGCATTCGTTGTTCCGCTAGACTTGGTTACATTAAATGTTATTCCACCCGAAGAAGTTGATATTTGTTGAGCGTAACCTGATGCTGCAATAAATCTATATGAGCCATTTGCATAATAGGTATTGAAGTTGATTGCGTTACCATTAGTGACAAATGACATGTCACTGCCGTGCCAACTATTTGAATAAGAACTGCTGGATCCAAACAAGGTGAGACTTGTTGCATTTGGACCTAACCAGAAATTACCATAGCTATCAATCTTAACAGGTTTTGTAGCCTTCACAACATTGAAAATTATAGCGTCAGTAAAGGATGGACCACTAGAGTTGTTCGTGCTGTAAAGATTTAATACACCATCGCCTGACGTACTACCTAGAATATTGGTACTTATAACGTTTGTATTACTATGAATGCTTCCGCCAACGTCTAGTGTATAAGATGGCGTTATTCCACCGATGCCGACATTTCCTGAGTTGGTTATTAGCAATCTAATAAGCGGCAGTGATGTGCTGTTGTTATAAGCAGGCATAGATGCAATAAAGAATTGACCGCTGTTGTTGGTAATTGCATACAAGTTTGCGCTATTAACATCTGTGATACCAATAGATGGGTTTGTATTATTTGATGTAATCAGCAGTTGCTTACCAAGGTTGAGGTTACTCCAACTTCCTGCTGTACCACCTAATGTTAGAGATGAAAGCGGCGACGAGTTTGCAACACCTATGTTACCAGTACCTGGATTGAGATTTAGGAAACCAGTTGATATGTATTCTGCTTGCGCACCAGTGCCTGCAACAAACACTGGATAATAGGTATTATTACCGGTTTGATTGGCTATGTTAACAGTAGATGCATTACTAGAGCCGCTATATCCAGAGAATCCGCTTGCTCCTGTGCTACCAAGTAAACCGCTGTAGCCTGAAATACCACTGTAACCTGAGAACCCGCTAATTCCGCTAAAACCGCTATATCCGCTTGTACCGGTATTACCAACTGATCCGGCAACACCGCTGTAACCGCTTATGCCTGACCAGCCGCTTATACCTGAGTAACCACTGATACCTGAGTAACCACTTGTGCCAGTATTACCTTGACCTCCATTAAATCCAGAGTAACCGCTTATGCCTGACCAGCCGCTTATACCTGAGTAACCACTGATACCTGAGTAACCACTTGTGCCAGTATTACCTTGACCTCCATTAAATCCAGAGTAACCACTGTATCCAGAATATCCTTGTGAGCCAGGCATACCACTGAGCCCGCTAGCCCCACTGTATCCACTGTAACCACTATATCCACTGTAACCGCTGTATCCACTGTAACCGCTAAAACCGCTAAAACCGCTAAAACCGCTAAAACCGCTAAAACCACTTATACCTGAGTATCCGCTAATACCTGAGTATCCACTGAAACCACTAATACCCGAATATCCGCTATAACCTGAAAAACCTGTGCCGCCTATGTTACCGCTGTATCCACTAATACCAGAATATCCACTGTAGCCGCTGTACCCTGAAAGGCCACTGTAACCACTGTAACCTGAAATGCCGCTGTAACCTGAAATACCGCTGTAACCACTATAACCGCTTATTCCTGAATAGCCGCTGAATCCAGACAACCCTGAAACACCTTGTATACCACTGTAGCCACTACGTCCGCTGTAGCCGCTTATTCCTGAATAACCACTGTAGCCGCTTATTCCCGAATATCCTGATATACCACCGGACCCTGGATTACCAGAAAATCCACTTATTCCCGACCAGCCGCTGTAGCCGCTTATTCCTGAATCTCCAGACCAACCACTAATACCCGAATAGCCGCTAATACCTGAATAGCCACTAAAGCCACTAATACCTGAATATCCGCTAAAGCCGCTGATTCCTGAATAGCCACTGATTCCTGAATAGCCACTGATTCCTGAATAGCCACTATAACCACTTATGCCTGACCAGCCGCTTATACCTGAGTACCCGCTGTAACCACTGTAACCACTAATACCAGAATAACCTGAAATTCCAGAATAACCTGAAATGCCACCTGCGCCCGGATTGCCACTATAACCACTTATGCCGGAGTAACCACTTATGCCGGAGTAACCACTGTAACCACTGAATCCAGACCAGCCACTTATTCCAGAGTAACCACTGTAACCACTTGTACCACTGTAGCCACTTATACCTGAGTAACCACTAAACCCACTTGTGCCAGAATACCCACTTATACCTGAGTATCCACTATAACCGCTATATCCTGAATAACCGCTGTACCCTGATATGCCGCTGCCTGAATAACCGCTATATCCAGATTCTCCTGATGGCCCTACTATGGTTCCTACATCTTGCCACAGTGTACCGGTCCATACCCACAAGTGTCCCGTATCTTGTGCTATATAGCCATCGCCTATTTCCCCGCCGTAAGGACCTGTTGGATAGCCAGGGATGTCAGCTACCGTTGGAACACTACCGATAATTTTTACAGATGTTCCGGCTGCACCAGAATACCCGCTTGATCCGCTAAAACCACTTTGTCCGCTATATCCGCTATATCCTGAGTAGCCACTGTAACCGCTATATCCGCTATATCCGCTTTGCCCGTTGATACCACTATATCCGCTTTGCCCGTTGATACCACTGTAACCACTGTAACCAGAATAACCACTTATACCACTTAAGCCTGATTGTCCGTTGAAACCAGAATATCCACTGTATCCGCTTCTACCTGAATAACCACTGTAACCGCTTGCGCCTGCTGACCCGGTGGCTCCTGTAATACCAGTTGCTCCAGTTGGTCCAGTTGGACCAGTTGGACCAGTTAATCCTTGAATACCTTGCGGACCTGTTGATCCAGTTTGTCCAGTTGGACCTGTGTTTCCAGTTGGACCTTGTATACCGGCTCCGCCTGTTGCACCTGTTGCACCAGTCGGTCCTGTAGCACCAAATCCTGTTGGACCAGTTACTGTAGGTCCAGTATACCCAGTTGGACCTGTAACATTACTTTGTGCGCCTGTTGGGCCTGTATACCCAGTTGAGCCTGTAACCCCTGTAGGACCTGTGTAACCAATTCCAGATGGTCCTGTTGGACCTAACGGACCTGTTATTTGACTAGGAGAACCTGTAGGTCCAATTATACCTGTAGGTCCTGTTGCACCTGTGGCTCCTGTATTAGTTGCATTTCCAGGAATACCAGTTGGTCCTGTCTGACCAGTTGGACCAGTAGGTCCAAATGTACCAGTAGGTCCTGTATTTCCAGTTGGTCCTGTTCTACCAGTAGGACCGGCGATTGTGCTAGCAGGTCCAGTTGGCCCGGTGCCATACGGACCAGTAGGTCCAGTGACAGTACTTGGAGCCCCTGTGGGTCCGGTTCTACCAGTAGGTCCGGTATTGCCAGTTACACCAGTTGGACCAAAAATACCGGTAGCGCCAGTAGGTCCTGTAGGACCTACGGCACCTGTGGATCCTGTTGCACCAGTTGCGCCAGTAGATCCTGTGGATCCTGTTGCACCAGTTGGACCAGAGTATCCTGTCGGCCCGGTGACAGTGCTTTGAGCACCTGTTGGGCCTGTATTACCTGTTGGCCCGGTCACAGTGCTTGGAGCACCTGTTGGACCAGTAATTCCTGGTCCTGTTGAACCTGTTACACCTGTAGGTCCTGTTGCGCCGCCCCCTGTAGGTCCTGTTGAACCTGTTACACCTGTAGGTCCTGTTGCCCCGCTACCGCTTGGACCAGTAACACCAGTGGGACCAATTGGTCCAGTTTGTCCTAAGCCAGTAGGTCCAGTAGGACCAGTTGTACCAGTTTGTCCTAGACCGGTAGGACCTGTAGCACCGGTTGGCCCAGTTTGTCCTAGACCGGTAGGACCAGTTGGACCAGTTGGACCTGTAGTTCCGCTAGCACCAGTTGGACCAGTTGGACCTGTAGTTCCGCTAGCACCAGTTGGACCAGTTGGACCTGTAGTTCCGCTGTAACCAGTTGGTCCTGTGTAACCAGTTGGTCCTGTTGGGCCAGTACCACCGGTAGCGCCAGTTGGTGCACCAAATGGCCCTGTAGCACCTACAGCACCTGTTGGGCCGGTAGGCCCGCCAAGAGGCCCAGTTGGGCCTGTAGCACCTGTTGAACCTGCCCCTGTTATACCAGTTGGACCAGGAATGCCTTGTAATCCAGTTGGGCCTGTGGCACCTGTAGCGCCCGTGGCACCTGTAGCACCTGTAGCACCTGTAGCGCCCGTGGCGCCCGTGGCTCCTGTTGGACCAGTTGGACCAGTTGGTCCAGTCGCACCTGTAGCACCTATAGCACCTGTAGCGCCTGTGGCTCCTGTTGGACCAGTTGGTCCAGTCGCACCAGTAGCACCTGTAGCACCTGTAGCACCCGTAGCGCCCGTGGCGCCCGTGGCTCCTGTAGCACCTGTAGCACCTGTAGCACCTGTAGCACCCGTGGCTCCTGTAGCACCTGTAGCACCTGTAGCGCCCGTTGCCCCTGTTGGACCAGTTGGGCCTGTTCCGCCAGTGTGTCCTGTAGGTCCGGTAACACCAGAAGGCCCTGTTGGACCTGATAAACCTGTAGGACCAGTTTGGCCAGTCGCACCAGTAGGCTGCTTTGTCCAATAACGTACTCCACTTGGAGTACTAGCTAGAATTCCATCATTAGGTCCTATTGGACCTGTTAAATTTGGACCTGTTGGATTACCAAGATTAGGTTCAGCATCTTTAAGTGCCAGATACTGATACCTACTTGCAGGAACATTATTATTGTTGGTTTTTACTACCCGTCCGGAAAGCAGCTGAGCCATGTCGTTTTAGAACCTTAAGATTTAATTATTAGGTATTTAGCGAGAATATGAATATATTATGCTATTGGTTTGCAGTTTCTAATATGCTTGCTATAAACTGCATAGCACTGTTTGCACTGCCGACTACAGATATTTGATCCCCGGTCTCTAAAACTAATTTTCCACCTAAAAGTATAAGAGCATCATTTGGTGGAACAACTGCTTGGTAAACGATATAGGTAGTTAATCCTGTTTTATAACTGTAATGCATAAAATTAACAGTTGGAGCTGGTGCAGTAGGTACAACATTTGATACCTGTGCCATAAGGACTATACTTGTTATCCCCAAAGGTGCCGTATATATAACTTGAGTTTCTGTAGTAACCGGAACCGGAACGCTTTTAAATGTATTAAGTGGTAAACCTGCCATTTTTAGTTGCCTTTTATTGTATAGATAGAATGTAAGGAGTCATGATAGCGAATAAACTTTTTTCAAAAGTTCGTCCACTGATAGTACCCGTGTCTTGATTAATTACCAATTCGGGACCGATATTAAAATTGCCCAGTTCATCTGTAGCTGTATATGCGACAAATCCACCATTGCTCATAACTACCTGGTTAGCTGGAATTGCTACGCCGCCGCGGGCAGGAATTGCTGTCGCAATGTCAGTACCGGACCCTATATACTCGAAACAATGAGAACTAGCTATGATTCGGCTCACCTGATAAAAATTAACAGTTGAATTGTCATCTGGTGTATAAGGAACATTTTGGTCTACACTAATTACGGTCTGTCCAAACGGATTTGGTGTGCTAGCCCCTGTTATTGTAAAATAGATAGGATAGCCAACTGCTGTTGCATAAGCTTGTGCACCACCGTTTGGTGGGGGAGCTATAGTGACAAAATTTGGGTCAGACAATTGCTGCTCTGTATACATTAGTCCATTTACAATCATTTGAATTGAACTTACATAATAAAGGCCCGATAAAGGATCTTCAGCTAATACTGCTTGTGCTTGTACTGCATAACCACCGCTATATATGCTTGGATTAGGAATTGTAATTGTTGGTGGATTATTAGGATCGTAGCCTATTCCCCCATCTGTTATGGTTATATATTGCACATAATAGAATTGTTGCACACTATAACCAAAATCAGAAAGATATTTACTTATGGTTATAACTTGCCCTGCATACGGTTGCTTGTATGACCCTGTTCCATTTTCATATTGTGGTAGCCCTGTAATTAAGAAGCTGTTTGGACCTTGGTTAGCACCGTAGATATTGCATGTATATTGCAGTTCGCTAACTCCATCTGCCCACAAACCGTAGTTACCAAAGTCTGTGTTACTATTCGTAATAGAGCATTGACCCCCTGTTGTACATAATACACCAATATTGCAGCAGATCTCAAAAATAGAAACCAATTGTGCGTAACCACTATTGGTTATTACTATCCCTTGGCCGCCGTGATAAATTGCACTTTTATCAACTATACCACCATTTGGAACCTGGGGAACATATCCAATTTCGTTGTATTGTGTAAAGGCATCTAATACCATGCTGCTGAGACCTTGTCCAATGTAAGGACGAATTGCCCCAGGCGGCGAAAATGTCATAGGTCCTACCCAGTTTTGAATATTGAATGGTCCAAAAATTTGACCCCCAAGAGAACTTGCAAAGTTTATTTGCCAAGCAGGTTGATCATTTAAGGTAGTAGCTATTACATCGGACACATACACTGTTCCGTTCAAATAAATTGGTCGTTGTATGTTTGCCCCGCTTATAATTGTACTAACCCAGAGAGATAAATCACTTACAGCAGTAGCAGCAACAAGCCCGTCTGTGCTGCTGTTTGTAATTTGTGATGCAGAAACAGGATATCCATCATTTATTATTACATTTGAAATAATATCTGGCAACAGTCCACTTATATAAGACACTGTAGCTTGATACGCTGATAATAGATTTACAGATACTGTAGGCGATGATCCATTCCAGAATGACATGCCCCAAGATCTACTTTCAAAATCATCTTGGGTAAGCAAATCGCCGGCCATTGCAGCAACAAACTGTTGAATATTTAGGCTATAAGCAACTGGGTCAAATTGCAGACCAGGATAGTTTATGTTTGTATATGCAACAGCTTTTTGACCTAGGAAATTTAGGTTCGCTAGCAGCAAGATATTGGCTGAGACATAACCGTGCGGTACTAAGGCTCCTGTGTTGGTTCCGTAAATTATAATGTCCTGCACCAGTTCAGACGCAGCGGATAAGTCGTTGACAGCTACAGCACCATCAACAAAAGTAAGGTCTATATTTTGAATTACCTGTGTTTGTAAAGGGGACGCAATTACAGTGTTTGCAATAACTTTATTTGCCAAGATGGTCATGTATTGAATAGCATTTAATGTCTCACCTTGTCTGTTGTCTATTGTCAAAACAGCACCGCTGAATAACCCTGTAGCAAATACTTGTGAGTTTTGCCAACCACCGTTTAGAATGTCTTGTTGCCATGCTTCAACAAGTGAAGAGATTTGCTCTGCAAACTCTTTTCTATCATATGTTAACAGTGGATAATTTGTATTCATAAAGGCATTTGCTTCTGCAACCAAAAAGTTAGCATTAAGCGATAGCAAGGCACTAGCATCATTGTAACCTGATGGTCTTACAGCAGCTGAAAGTCCTGTATTAATTATGCTTATAATTAGATCCATATTAAGGTCGATCATGTTTATAGCAATATCTCCATGCAAATAGTCGAGATCAGTTATCTGACTCACTGCATTTTGATATGGACTTACAACAAGTGTATTTGTAACTATTGAAACCATTATACTTTGAAGGTATGTTAATGCACCTACCGTCTCTGGTTGCTCACCTGGAATTAAACTTGTAGCACCATTCCAGTATGCCGTGCCTGCGCTTAGGCTCTCCGTGCTGGTGCACAAATTAAGATCGTAACAAATACAATTCACAATGTATGCCACATCACGAGAGCAAGCTGATTGATTGTAACTAAATCCGGGGTAATTTGTTGCTATAAACGCTAATACTTCAGCCTGCATAAACTCGATATTGTCAATTAACAACTGAACAGCACTGTTTATTGACGGAACAGGTGCAGAAGCTGTTGGTCCGTATTCGATAATGTTGGTAATTGTGCTGATACTGTTTATTATTCTGTTGCAGGCTATTGCACCGTTTGTAAGAGCATAATCATATTGTTGTGGATACGCACCTTGATATATTGGGCTAACAGTAGTATTAGCTACGATATTTTGCATGATAGAACCAATGTGTTCTATAGCAGCTATGCATTGACTTAGATCTCCTGCTAAGGCGTTTTGTAAACCAGTCCAATATGCTGTCCCTGCAAGTATCGCATTTTCATTGCCACCTCTATATACGTCACGTGCAACATAATCTACTATCAGTCCTGCATCGCGTAGACATGTAGCGTTATCAAATGTAAAACTTGGATAGTAGTAATAGATAAACCATAACGCTTCATTTTGTATAAATTGCCTATTCAGCATCAAAAGTTGATATGCTTGTAGATAACCGGTATAGAGATTTTCGCTATAAGGTTTAGTTGTAGGTCCATTTTGCAGAATACTTGTTACTATATCAAATGCGTCGATAATTGTTTGAAAGGCAACACTACTACCAACTAACATAAGATCAAAAGTTTGTGGAACAACAGTTTGATAAGGAGCTGTTGTTGCAATATTATTGATTGCATTTACAGCTAAAAATTTCACATAGGCTAGTGCTTCAACAATTTGTCCTGTTTGTGTAGCGTAAATTGGGGCTAGATTTTGATAAGCGTACTCACCAGCTAAGACTGCTCCATTATGACCCCCTAATCTTACATCGTTTGTAATGTTAACAATTGCTTGATCAACAAATGTTTTTAAAACTGCTGGCACAAATTCAGAAGTTGGAAAAGTTCTGTTTAGATATGCAACAAATTCTTCTTGCATAAAAGCATTGTTTGCTAGTAGTAGGTTTGCAGCATTACCAAATGTATCAATATCTGGTCCCAGTAAAATACATTGGGTAATATTAGCAGTGCATGTAACAATCTGTGCTGAACCTATCTCACCGCCTGTTACCCATGGATAGATTATTTGCGATACTGCATTTTGATACGGCGCCGGTTGTGCTTGATTAGCAATAACGTTGAGACATAGGTCTTTTATGTAATCAATTACGTTTACACAATCTTGTCTGTCAGCGAAGGAATATGTTGTACTATTCAATAATCCATAGTATACACCGTTCCCTACTATAGTACTTTGAGTACGGCTTCCACTTAACATATCGCTTATTAGCGCTTGCACTATGCTGCCTGCATCATTGTAACATGCAGTTAAATCAAACCCTATGTTGTCAAAATTTGCCACAACATATGCTACGGCTTCACTTTGTATGAAGGTCATGTTTGCGTTCAATAATGTCTGTGCGCTGGTAAGTCCTGGGTCAGTTAAAGCATAATCTAAATCTAGATAACTTCCGAGAGAAGGATATGTGCTATCAAGCACGATAACACTTGTGTCTGAAATTACTTCATCCCATTGTGGAATTTCTACGCTACTTATTATAGGAGCATCAAGCTGTATTGACCAAGCAGGAGCACTGCCTACGATAGTCGAAGAAATGGCAATAACATTAGCGGGAGTTCCTGTAATACCCTGTTGTAAGAACCATCCTGGTGTTGTGCCCTGTTGTGCAAACATAGTGCTACCCAAAGTTGGTGCTATACTTTGATATATTGTAACAGTGTCTGCACCTATTACTGTGTCTACTCTAGGGACAGTGATGTTACTTTGCCCGCTTAGGGTCAACTTACGGCCTCTCTTACCGTCAACAATCATCCCAACACCTGGTTCATATTGCAAGGTTCCATCAGTGTTGTATTCTCCTAGAGATATACTAGAGCAGTTTTGAACATATGGACTTGTCCATTCATGTATGTTACTAATTATGCTGGTGCCATCAGCAGGGAATGCCGCAGCAGCAGCAGGGAATCTATGACCTCTGAAAGTTATTCCTGTTACATAGGTTTTTGGATTAAGCCAAAAAATATCTGCATACGGATTTTGGGGTTTTACAGTTACAGATCGTAAGTTGTCGCCTACGATAGAAATACCGCTGTTTATTAATACAGGATTTGGTTCGGTATAGGTTCCTGAACGGACATAAATTGTAGCGTAGGTCCAACCTCTAAAAAGTATTTGGTTGGTAGCTACTGCGGCAGCAGCAGCTATAGTAGCCTTTGCTCTGTCTTCAGCCAACCCGTCATTTGCATCATTACCGTCCATAGTTACATACAACACACCGGTTACATATGGAGCCGTGCCGTGCGGTTTTCCTAACACAGTTAGGTCGCTGGCAACACTTACCCCTCCGGCACCTTCGCCGCCTTTTAGTACCAGATCTCTGTTGGCCAATGAACTTTGGATGATATCATTTGCAATAGAGATGTTGAGCACTCTCGCAGCAGTTGCATTAAGTGTGGTTCCGTCCCATGTGAGGTTGGCGCTACCGCCTAGATTTTGACCATCTTTGTTAAACTGCACGGAAGTGATTGGAGGAGCTGGTCGTGCCTGAGGACCTGTACTACCCGTTAGCCCGGTTGGTCCGGTTGGTCCTGTTACCCCCGTTGGACCAGTATAGCCTGTAGGGCCCGTTGGACCAGTATAGCCTGTAGGGCCCGTTGGACCGGTATAGCCTGTAGGGCCCGTAGGTCCAGTATTACCAGTTGGCCCGGTGACACCTGTTGGTCCAGTATAACCAGTAGGTCCAGTTGGTCCAGTGGCTCCAGGTATGCCAGGCATACCCATAGGACCTACCGGTCCGGGTATGCCTCTTAACCCTTGAGGCCCTGTTGGCCCACCTAACGGCCCTGTTGGCCCTGTTGATCCCAATGCCCCTGTTGGGCCTTGATTGATGTTCTCCCATCCGCCGGCACCGTAAACCTCAATGCTATTTGAATCTCTGTTGAATCGTATTTGACCATAACCTGCAGGTCCATAATTTACTGAAGGACGTTGTGCTGTATATCCCGCTGGTATTTGTACAGCAGAGGTGCCTGGAAATGTTAATACATAACTAGAATCGCTTACTGCAAATTGCGTAACAAGCGTGCTCACCGGCCCTGTAAGTTGTGCAGGTACAGGTGTAATAACTACTCCTGTAGCTCCAATAAGGGTTGATTGTAGATTAGAGATTTCTACGTTAGCTACACCGAGTGCTGTCTGTATGGCAGCAAAATTATTCCTAAACCCTTGGCTGTCATTATTTTGATCAGCTGAAGGAAAGTTTGGATCTATTGTGCTTGGATCTATTTCAGAGGTCATTCTAGACTGTACCTTTATAACATATGCATATTCCATATTTATAATTTTAAACAGCTATAGCGATACCAGTTTGAATTTGATTCAAACTGGTAAATAGACATGAACCCTTTGTATTAAGGAGAATCAATTGAGCAGACGTTTAAAGCACGCCGGTTATAAGGCAGATCAGAAAACACGCAGCTATTCAAACAATCAATCAAAAGAAAATATAATAGATATAAACAACTATAGAAAGCCAATAAAACAAAAAGTTATTTTACTTCCTAAAAACCTAGCGCAAGAAGCTTACATAGATGCGCTTGATAATCCAAAGGTAGACATTGTTTTTGCTACCGGTCCAGCAGGAACTGGAAAGAGTTACATAGCCACACTTTATGCAATTCAACAACTCAAAGAACACGTAATCAATAAAATTGTTATAACACGTCCTAACATTGCATTAGATGACAGGGACATAGGATTTTTGCCAGGCGACATTTATGCTAAAATGGCTCCTTGGACCAGACCTATTTTAGAAATTTTCGAAGAATATTATTCTGTAAAAGAAATACAGGCTATGATAGAAGAAAATGTAATAGAACTGCTACCAATGGCGTTTGTCAGAGGACGTACTTTGAAAAACAGCATAGTGATAGTAGATGAAGGCCAAAATACAACACCTAATAGTATGGTAAGCGTTTTGACTAGAATTGGCGAAGGTAGCAAGATCATTGTTACCGGAGACATTGACCAAAGTGATCGAGGACAAAAAAACGGATTAACTGATTTTCTAAATAGATTTGAATCGCACGATCGTATTAAAGTTATAGAATTTACTAAAAATGATGTAGAACGTCATCCTGTAATTTCTACAATTTTGAAATGGTATGCAAAATCTTAGAAAGGTTATAAAAGCTTTTATATGAACAGTAAATTTTCTCAGCTGTGCGGTATTATGCCTACACAGCTACATCTAGAAGTTTTTTGGGTATTAACTGAGTATTGCAATTTTTCATGTTCATACTGTGAAGAATGGCAGCATAAAAAAGGATGTAAAAAGTCTTAATTCTCAGCCTATTGAAAAAGTCCTTGGATTTTGTAACTGGTTAAACGAACAAAAGAAACAAGGCAAGAAAATAACACTGGTTTTGACAGGCGGAGAACCCACAACCTATAAACATTTGCCTGATATAATAGAAGTGCTAGACCCAGAAATCTATACAGTTCTAATCTCAAATGGGTCAAGATCAGTGCAATGGTGGCAAAATCTAAAAAGAATACCAGATAATGTCATATTATCCACACATAATGAAACAGATATTGGAAAAATAGTTGCTTTAGGAGAATTTCTGTTGGCTAGAGAATGCGACGTGAGATTTAATTGCTCAATGGATGCAGAGGATTGGGATGCCAGTGTGAAACGATATGAAATTATTCGGGATAAATTTGGTAACAGGGCCAATAGAAAAGTAATTAACGCTCTAGATGCAAATGGAAAAAGAAAGGATCCACAGAGCTATACAGAATCACAAAGAAATTATCTAACTACACAAGACTCTACACATGACACAACTCCGGAAATAACAAAATTACACGTCGCTAAATGGAAATCAAAAACATTTGATAAAATTTCATTAATAAACGAAAGTGATGAAAAAGAAGAATTCAATCGTATATATGCTAGAAATTGGATTATAAGAAACGATCTCAATCATTTTACAGGTTGGAAATGTCATGCTGGACAGGAAACCATTTGCGTTGTGCCATCGGGTATAGTTTATGCAGGAATTTGCGGAATTAAATTGATTGGTGATTTATCTAATGTGCAACTGTTAACAGAACCTGTTATCTGCACCAAAAGTACTTGTATCGAGCCCGGCGATGTCGTTATAACAAAATACAAACAATAATTTACGATGTTGTTATTATAAATACATTGCAATGGATAATACAAACAACACAGTTTTGCAGGTCATAAAAAGGATTAGTGATAGCCCAGACCTTATAGACATCATGATTTCTATTGAAGACTACCTTGATAGAAATGATCTATATGCGTTTAAAAATTGGATGCATGGCGAGCTAATCGGTGGCCCTTATGTTAAACCTTATTGGATAGGTGTTACGTTTAAATGGCCTCACAAACAGATGCCTGACCCAATGGGCGGAGTACGATTACTAGGGCATGGAACTAAAATCAAATTCCAATTGGTAAACGAAAAAGTTCCTATTAAAGTTAAAACTCCTTCAGATTATCAACCTGGTACACACAAGCCAAAGATTAAAGTTGAAAAAGTATGGATAGTTGAAATGCTTATTCCAAGACGTTTCATAGAAGACATAGAAGATGAAGTTATGAACCTATATGATGATCGGATCGAAGACGCTGAGACCGTCGAAGATGCCAATGCAGAAGGTGCTACAGAAGAAAACGCAACAATGGGGAACAATGAGCAAGCAGAAATTTAACGAAGGGCTTTCTCGAAAATCCCTTGAATATCTGGTACAACCTGTTATCAGTATTGATGAGTTTGAAAGTAAAATTTCAGACAAAAAATGTATCGTGGTCGGCTTTTACTGCGGGGATGCCGATCCTGCACGTGATTTAAGTAATTTTATAGATAGGAGTAGCCAACCTATATTAGATACAGAAGTCAGTCCTGCTCCAACACCAGATGGCTTTTATGTCGTCTGGGTCGAAATTTCTCGCACAAAGAATTTTCCACAAATTTTAATTAACATTTTAGAAGACGTTGATAACTTGACCAATGTAGATCAATGGCAGTTTCAATCGCCTCGACAAAAATCACCAGCAGATGTAAACTTAGAAAATCTCAACAAGTCTATAGAACTTGATCAAAGCAAAATTATTGAACCAATTTCTGAACCTACGGACGACACAAATGATGATGAGCAAAACTCTATAGAAGATAAAACGGACACAGACCAAGACCAAGACCAAGACCAAGATCAAGATCAAGAACCGGAAAGCGAAGAACCGGAAAGCGAAGAATCATTAAAAGAATTTTGGATCAATAGCAATGCTGACAGTGTAATGTTAGAAGGCAGAACTGTAAGCTTTCTAAAAAATAACAACATATTCAGTTTTTATATAGCAGATAGTATTCCAGAAAATCTTGATATAAGATTAGAAAGCGAACAAGGTCGTAATTTGCAACGCTTACTTGGACCAGCGTACGGGGTTTATGCTGTAAACAACGGATTCATTATTGAAAACGAGCAAAACTTAATACTATTAAAACCCCAAGCTTGACAGCCAGCATCTTGAATGCTATACTACGATAGCATGAAAAACACTCTATACAAAGTAAAACAATATCTTAATTTACAAAAACCTGAGGCAAAAACCTGGAAAGGTTGGCGTATCTGGCACGAAAAGACTAAAGCTGAACGGCCGTTAGCATATTTTCTAGCCGAAACATTGCCTGATAAATTTGACGATTGTGTAAAATTCTTTACACGTCCGCTTAGCGAATTACGCTATGGAATTCGTGTGCGTGTTTTTGATCGGTATCACGTAATTAACACCGGACTAAAACCAGGATATGCTGACGGGGACACACGCATGCTACACGGTATGTTTAATCTACTTGTAGATTTTGTGGAAGTTGAAAAGGCCTGGATGCAAGTGGTCTTTAGTAAAGAAGAACGTAACAAACGCAAGCATCCTTGGTGGAGCTTAGGAAAAACCAGGTTTAAAGCGTTTAGAGATCCGCAAGCAGGGCTGGATTATCTCACATGGGAAATGTCATTAGATGACCCCAATCTTGATGCTACATCGCGTTGCGATCAGCAAGCACATGCAGCGCGAGAAATCTGGGAGCTCTACCATTGGTGGAAATATACACGACCTGCAAGACCAGATCCGTATGACGCAAGCGGATGGTCCGATTACTGTGATCAGTTACAGAAGAGCGGTAAGGATATTTTAGACTTTGAAGATGATTCCGAAGATGACAGAGAGCAAACTAGACAAATACTAGATAAATGCCGACAAATTGAAAATGAGTATGATCAAGAAGATCAGGATATGCTGATTCGGCTTGTAAAGATTAGGAAAAATTTATGGACCTAAAAACTAGAGTTTTTTCTTGGAAAAAGTTTCAGAATTTAACCAACAAGCTTGCTTTTGATATTTTGAAAAGCAAGTGGAGGCCTGATTATATAGTAGGAATATTACGAGGCGGCGCGGTTCCGGCAGTAATGTTGAGCCATATATTGGAAGTTCCTATGTACGGCTTAAAAGTAAGCCTGCGCGATGACAAAGATTGCGAAACAAATTGCTGGATGCCAGAGGATCTAATTGGCGGTAAAAAAATTCTATTAGTAGACGATATAAATGATTCAGGGGCTACATTCAAGTGGATTCAAGAGGATTGGTACTCTAATGTTGCAGGCGTAATGTCGCAAGAGGATTGGACAACAGTTTGTCAAAATAATCTGCGATCTGCCGTTTTAGTTGACAACCTAGTTTCTGATTTTTTTGTTGATTTTTACGGACTATCTGTGAATAAAAATAGCAACCCTAGATGGATTGTGTTTCCATGGGAGACACACTAAGAATTTCTGTGCATAGGTTTCTGCATACAATTAATTTTACTTATATCTAGTATCCCGTCGAGAAACACTACACCTCTCCATTGATCAACTGCATCAACACCATGTAGAATTTCGTATTCGTTAAGCAAATATGGCTTATTAGATGGATCGTAATAATATCTATTATTTTCAAAATCGCAAAGATATGATCTCCCTGGTTGGAGAAAATCCAATGGTATTTTTAATGCTAGATAGCCTTGCTCAGCATGAGTAAAATTATCAGGAACTGTATAAATTTTTTTGAACCATTCCTCGCCATTATATCTAAGAAGATTTGTTCCAAGTCTAGTAACGGTATCTTCATGCATCCTGTTGTACATTGCACCGGCTACTAAATCTCTGTGTGGCAAAATGGCTTTAGTCGGAATTTGAGCAAAAATTTTAACTCTTGTTAGAGTTTTATACAAAGAACTAATTGGTTCAAGTAATTTATACACCGTTTGCGTAATTGGAGTATCAACCCAATTCCAACTGACATCGGTGCGTTGTCGTAAAAAGAATTCAATTTGTGCAGGATTCAAGCTTTTTAGTTCTTCAGGTACAGTATCCATATCCACACCCCTTATTCTTTGTCCTAACCAAAATGGATCTTGTTTTCCTAGTGGCATAGACACAGAAGCATTTTGCACCAAATATTCTAATATTTTTTGAAGCAGACTATGGTCTAAATCTATATCTATGCTTGATAGGTATTTGAAATTGAAGCCATAATGGTTGCTGTCAAATAGATCATACATGTATTGTTAAACCACCATTTTCTATTATTTCAATGGTTTCACCAGAACATAAACCGGTAATTTGTAGTGTCACTCTGTCACACCTACTAATGTTAGCAGTTCTGTGCGGTGTGTTTCGCCAATCGTGCCAAAAAATATCACCAGCTTTCCATTGTTTCCAGTATGTATTACCTACTGCCCATACATGTCCAGGCTGCCAGTCAAAAATAGGAATTTCAAATCTGCAACCCCATTTAGGATGTTTATCTAATAAGCTTCCATGCCTATTATTTTTAACACCCGGTATTTCGTCAATATGAAATGGAAACGTTTGACCAGGTCTTTGTATATGAAATGTTGCACCAGCATGTTGACAATGGAAAGCTGACATAATTTTTTGAACACCTTCAAGATGTTTACAGTTCAAGTTATCAAAAAAAGTATGATTTGGGTCTAAATTTAAGTATTCTAATTCCGCTTTATCGTATTCGTACGTAAATGGTTTTTCAGTCAAACCAATTTGAACAGACAATCTATTTAAAAATCCATTTGGTTCTATTTTGCCCTGTTCTAAAGCAGAATAAAAAATGCCTGCTAAATCGCCCTCTACCCTACCAAGATATTTCCAATGGGGATCTTGATCCTCGTTTATTGTAGGATCAAAGTGGTAGTTGCTGAATTGCTTGCTGTATTCCCATCTGGTTAGTGCTTTATCATTTTGACTCATAATAATCAACTTCACTATCGTATGCTATAATTTTGCTTGACAATGAAAACAAATGCTATATATTTATGTTTGCAAGCATGGTGCTTGCAGCGCATAAGAAATGCGACAACCTCATGTAACATAGGAAAAATACACATGAGCATTGAAAATACAAAGAAGCACGACATTGTACAGCGTCAGCATGACGGCCGATGGGTTGTGTGGTCAATGATTGACAGCCCTTTTGCTGATCTTGACTGGCATCGTAAGAGCGGCCTTCCTATTCCCCAAGTTTGGGTACCGGTGTACGTTGGGTACACCGAAGACGAGGCACGCCGTGCAAGTCGTAGGTCACGTATTTAACTGATGCTAGATCCGGTGTTTGTTGTAATACGAGCACCGGACATAACTTTATCAATCTTGGCTTTGTTTTCCTCTGTAACTTGCATAATGCCTATTATCTCACAATAACCAAACACATTTGTAATTAGATTTTTGATTTCAGATAAGTCGTCTATATCAAGCACTACTCCCAAAACTAAAGCAGCAACATAATCCTTGAGAAATTTTGTGCAAGCATTACTATCTAATGAAAGAAAGATGCCTTTTACCTTGTTAGCAGATGCTAAAATGCTTAGATCGCTACGCAGTCTATACTCAGGCAACTCCTCAAATTTAGCCAAATCCCATGGACAATCAACAGTTCCTTCTGCCCATGTTTTAAATTCGCAATAATATTGTTTTTTCAATATAAATACTCCATATGAGTAAAGATGAATCCACTTTTACATTAGAAGGGCAGGTAATTGAAACCCTTCCTAATGCTTTATTTAGAGTCAAACTAGACAATAGCGCAGCTATTTTGTGCCATCTTAAAGGCAAGATGCGTATTCATAACATCAATATCAGATTGATGGATAGAGTAACTGTAGAGGTAAGCGTTTATGATGTGTCTAAAGGCAGAATTACCTTTAGACATAAATCATAATTTCAGCTGGTTTTGTTTGAATTTAGATTATTTTCTGTTATAAAATCGGCTACCAATTTTAGATTACTCTGCAGTCGTTGATCATGCGGATTTTTCTCAAGAGCTATCAGGCTTTGTTCATAACTTTCTTGAAATAATCCAAGATTCCATGCAGCTATACTCAGTAAATCATGTGGTTGCCAACCCCATGCTTCGGGAGTACAAGTATAATCCATAGGATGAACAGTTATTTCTAATGCCTTTTTAGATGCTTCATAGCATTTTGTCCAATCTTTTTTATCGTAATAGTATTGTGCAAGATTGACCAACGGTTCTCTGTGTCCTGGTGTTTCAATACTGGCCATTCTAAGCCAAAACTCTTTATTACCTGAATCAGTAATGCTTAGATTGACCATAGCCTGGCCGCGTTCTACTTTATCCCAGCTCATAGTTAAAAACTGTTTATAAGTTTCAACGCTCTTTTCATATAGACCTTGATACATATATTCTCTACCCAAGTATGCCCATAGTCTTGCATCTTGTGGCCAGTCTCTCACACTTTCTAGCAACAATGATAAATCATTCTTCTTGTCTTTGGCGTCTGGAAATTGCCAAATTTTAACATCATCTGTAAATGTTTGAACCTCGGGTATTCTACTGCATAAACCTTCGTGTGTTGCACCGACCCACCTGTAACCTGATCTAGCATGGATACGATCACTATACCATTGCCTGCCAGGTGTGCCATCTGGATTCCAGTTCCAAACGTAAGGATATCGTAATCTTGTAGTTTCTGGTGTCCAATCTCGTTCTAACGCTTCTCGCCATCCTGGCTGGAGTCGTTCGTCTATATCAAGGCGAATGCAGACATCAACATCATCTGGCAAAAGGTACATTGCCATATTAAAAGCATCGTCGAATCTCCATGGTACTATTCTTACATCAGTTACATTTACACCTAGTTCTATCAATCGTTCTCGTGTACCATCTGTACTTCCTGTATCAGCAATGCAAATTACATCGGCATTTTTGCAACTTTCAAACCAAGCATCTACATGGTGTCGTTCGTTTTTAGCCGGACCATATATTCCTATTTTCATTTCAACTCCGTATTAAACAATGTTCAAGATTTTGTAGCATTACTGGTACATGTTGTTTGGCCAGACTTGCTGCAAGAAAATTTTCAGGACAGTAATCCACACCCTCTTGAGAGTATAGTTGCGGTATAAGTGCAAGAGTATTTGTGTAACATTTCATCCATTTTGGCGACCCATAAGCAAAATGATCGTTTAAGCCGTGCATGTTGTTACCATTATAGTTAAATTTTAAAGGAATCTTATCTCTATCATACGGCAAAACAATACCATCATGATCAATTAAATCTAAGCTGTGAACATGCCAATCCATTCTGCCTCTTATAATTATATCATAATTTACGTCATGCTCAATTACCATACTATAAGCTCTACAAATACTATGCCACATACTTAAGCTGCGGTCAACATTTATATAGGGCCAGTGCCGGTCTGGGTAAGGGGCTGTGTCAATACTTATAGGCTCTTCCAGCAATATTTGTTTAGGTTTGAACACCCGGCCTAGTTGGTCATATATAACAGACATATCTGCAGGCAAGCACCATGAATGAATATAAACATCTGGTTGATACTTTCCGATAATTCTACCCCAGCTTGCAGCTGATATGGCATGTATCCGTGTCAGCCCACTTAAAGCCAGTGCTATTTTCATCAAGGCTTCCTAAAAAGCAAATTAATAAATGTATAATCCATGCCTATCCAATTAACCACTCGTTCGTTGCAGGTTAAATCAACATTGCTGGTAATTTGTAAGCCTGCTGATTGAGCAAAATTTATTAATTCAGCGATTTCTTGAGCTGTAAAAACTTTCACAGGTGATCCAAATGCAGTTTGCCCAAATGTATCAACAGTGTCTTGCCAATAATCTGTGCTTACCAAGAGATAGCCACCTGACTTGAGAATTCTTGCAGATTCCTGCATGAATTTTTGAATATCAACTCCATGTTCTATAACACTCAAACAGGATATAAATCCAAAGTAATTATCTTCGAAACTTGTGTTGGTACAATCGCCATGTTGATAATGAATTTTTCCAATTGTGCGTGGATTTGGTTCATCAATGTTTATACTGAATAAATGTTGATAGCCAAATCTTTCTAAGGCAGGAAGAAACGCACTGCCTTCTGTAGCAGCTACATCCATAACTGGACTATCGATATCAGTTGTCATAGTTGCATGCCAAACTGCTACAAGGTTATCCCAATTTTTGGCTGCATCCTCGTGACTAGATATGCCAGCTCGCAACGCAATACCAGTTGCTTTGCTGACGCTATCGCTGTCAAGCAGCGAACGGTTGGTCTGACTTATAATCCAGCTTGTATCATTTAAGTCGCCTAGTCTTGGCAGGATTACACCTGCCGGTTGAAGTATTTGACAAAGTTCGTTTTCGTCAATCAATGCCACCCAGCTTTCCTTATCAGCTAAACCAAAGCTTATAACAATTTGGCCGCTGTCTTTTTTAAAGGCCAATCCAGCTGCAAATTCTATACCAAGTGTGTGTATAAAAAAAGCTTCACTGTATTTGGATAATCGTCCTATGTTATCATACCATACAAGTCTATGCATATACCTTCTTTTGTTATCAGGCATTATATGACTTTCGTGTATTATGGCTAGCCAACCTCCATTAAACGGCAATAGTTGACTACCTCCTCTAAAACTGTCGGCTGCAATATGTGTCGCTTTGCTGCTTATCAAGTTTCCATTTACATCAATGATTCTTGCTGGATCACTGCTGTACATAAAATATAAATCTGTGCCTACCACCATTGGCATCCAATTTTTTTGATGCTCTCTACCACAAAATTGCGGCTGTATTACACAATAGTCGGAAAAATATAAAAAACCATCTTGTTCTATAATTTTAGAAAGAACAATTTCACAGTAACCTTCTGCATTTAATTCTCGAACCGTGCTAGTACACCAAAAACTATCATTCCAGTAAAACAGTCTGCAATCCTCCCATCCAATTACAGCCCCATATTGTGCTGGCGGCAGATTTAGCGGAGGTAGTATTTCTCTAGCAGACACACATTGTAATTGTTCATCTAATTGACAGAGATAATTGCGTGTTCTAATAGCACTGTCGCCTCGCATGTTATAGCTGCCATCGGGCCTAATAACATAATTTACAGTTCGTTGAATCATCCATAACTCGCTACCTTTATTGGTAATACTAGGATTCATAGGTTTATAATCATCTGGCGGAGTATAGACAAACGGTTTGCATTCAGTCTTTGGTAATAGTGAAGACAAACTTCTAGCATAGTAAGTGCTGTTCTGGCGGGCTAAATTTTTGGTATGCCAGCTGTTTTTGCGATCTAATGCTAATTCTTCACAGGCTTCTTTACCTCGTTTTTTACCATCTGGCCCTTTTGTATAAAAACCACTTATACTAATTTGTTCTAATAATTTTGTTCGTGTTGTATGATCTACAGTACGCTCTAAACCCCGTTCTGCAATAAGAACTGAAAGATTATGTAATCTATCATTTGCCAGTTCATTGCTAAATGTCAAAAGAGTTTCAGGACTATCAGGATTGTCCTCGTATTGCATAAAATCTACCATTTAAAAATCCTTGCTATCTTACTATATCTGCATATATGTTATGATGTGTAACGTTTGTTTTCGTTCTATAAAGGTGCGTGCTAAGAAAAAATTCACTAAAAAATGGACTGCCTTCTGAATAAATCGTAGGTATTGAATACAAGGTATTTGCGTACTCGCGCATGCTACTTAAATTACCATAAGCAATCATGTCGTGCCAGCCAGGGTACCTCTCGCCATTATACTCGTATATTTCAGCTGGTTTTCCGGGTATTATTACTCCGTGGTTGTTTAGGAATTGAAATTGATCAAATTCCACATCAGATCTTGCACGAATTACTATATCGTATGTTTGTTTAGATCCTAATACCAAATTAATGCTTTCTGATATACTAGTCCACATACTTAAAACGTTGTACGGATTTGAATACTGCAGACGTTCTGTATACTGAGACACATCAAAATTTCTGAAATTTTCAATACTATAAGAAACAGGTGAATAAATCTCAACCATTTTTTCAGCTGCACCATCGCCGGTGTTCCACAGGTGCATGTAGACATCAGCTGAAGTATTTTTGATTAAACCTTCCCACGCATACATAGACCTGTGATGTAACCTAGGTAACCCACTGAATGATACTGCTATTTTCAATGCTTTTAGCCTATTTGGTCTACAGCAGCTCTAATTTTTGCCGCCCCGGTTTGACTACCTTCTGGATGGCTATGTATTCCACCACCACTATTTCCCAGCCAGTCTACGCCAAATTTATCAACTATTGGCCTTATACTTTCACTTGTTAATCCGCAACTAAGCGCAGGGGTAACGTTCCTATCAGTTAGTATTTTCAGTGTTTCGCGTAGTTCATCTTCTGGATCTGACAGATAACCACCCCACATGCCAGCGTGGATAGTATCAACTCCGCACCAAGCTGCCAGCTGACAGCAAAGTTGCCACGAAATAGAAAATGGATTGTATTTGCTTGTAAATATTCTATCACCACTCTTTTGATAGTGTATGTAAAGGGGTAAGTCTAAATCACGAATGCTTTTGTATGAGCCAAGACCGCTCCATACATTAATGTGTACACCGCGCCCACCATTTTCAGCAACAAACTTAGCTCTTGGTACAATATATGCAGGGTCTGCATTGATGCAAAAACAGTATACTGTTTTGGTGTTGCTTATGTACCGGCTAATTAATTCTACACGGTCTTCAAGGCTGCAAACAGCAGGGTTTGCCATAATCTCATCTTCTTTTATAAAATCACAGCCTCCGTCGACTAACTGCTTGGTCATATCAAGTAATTGATCAGGGGTAATTCCAGTTTTTGGTTTAATAATGCCACCAAATAGTGGCTTGTTATACTGCCCGGTTAAAGCTCTAAATCCGCTTAATCCAAATTTAGGTTTTTTGAAATTAGATTCTATAAAACTTTCACTAAATTCCAAGCCTATTGCTCGGCAGCCCTTGATACGATCTATATCAACTTGTCCGCCCGCTATGGTACACAGAAGCTGAGCTATACCATCTGTTGCCCAATCAATATTAACCAAAGGAAAACCTATTTCAACTTGGCCTTCTGCTAGGTCTAAATCAGGGCTTCGTAGAATTTTTGCACAATAAGAGGCAATCATTTCTGGGGTTTCCCAAACACTTCTCATGCTTGGATTACCGATACTTTGACCAACTGCAAGATCAAACGCTGCATCGTAGAGTGAAGTTGCACTCTTAAGGAAATATTTTACATAAAAGTAATTGTCTAAATCTTTTTTATCTTGAACAATGTCAATTGTCATCGCGGCCCTTTGCTGTTACAAATAAATTTAATTTTAGTCATAAGGCTTCTTTTCTGTCAATTACTTAGGCACAAACTATTGAGATAAATAATCCTATCAAGAAACGGAGTCTAGACATGCGTATAGTTGAAATAATTGACGGAGTGATGCTTGAAAGTGTCTCTCTAGCCAGCACCTTAAAATTACTTGCCAGTGACATTGGAAATCCCGTAACCGAACTGTACAGTAAACTAGAATCCATGGCACAGAAATATGCCGAAAACAATGACAGTATGGGCGGCTTCCGTTTGTTGGAAAAGGGAGTAATTTCAAAATGGTTAAACGAAGACGGCAAAAATTTAATCTCTCACTTGCATCATCTAGCTGACCAAGCTCCCAGTCAATCATCTAGTGCATTACGTATGTTCCTACGAGAACCATCGGCTGAAAATTTAAGGCATATGGCAGAAGCACTAACACCCATTTTAGTTAAGATTGGAAAAGATACAAATTACGAACATCTGGCACGTAATGCATTAGCATGGCATAAACAGGATCTGGCATACCAAGATGTTTTAGATCGTCTAGACGATTATGCTAAATCAGACAAGAAAAGATCTAAAGATAAAACAGCAACAGGGCTAAGTATTTCAGACAAATATGCAGAGAAAAAAGACAAAGAAACTGCTGAAAAAAAGGCAGCACATGCAAAATCGCAAACACAAGCAGAACAACTAGTTAATGCTGTTCTGCGTGCATTGCCTTCGGGTGTAGCAGGTGAAATACGCAATGCTATTTCGCGCGATAACAATAAACTTGTTGCATTGAAAAGAGAACTAGATCGTCGTAATATTAAAATGTAATTTCACGACATCATTGTTCAATTCCAAAATAAGGAAACAGCAACCTATCACCTAGTGTGCTGCCTGCAAAATTATTGTCATTAACAATTTTTGCACATTCTCGGACAATTAACTCTGCGAAATTTTCCAGTACTTCTGGATCAACAGCACTCCAGCTATCGTTGTAGCCCTCACTTGCTCGCCATAACAGTGTACGGAACAGTTCTTTATTCATTTATGCAACTCCAAAATGTCAATCAAAATCTAAAAATACATCATTGAGATGATGCTTTAACTCTAACAATAATTTGTAATCACCTGATGCCACATGTAGACCTGGAATAACATCCCATTGAGATTTATCCAATTCCCGGCCAAATCCTTGTGGCGGACTCATATATGGTTGCATGGTAATGTCATTGTTTTGTGCAAATTGCTGCACATGATCTAGATACTTGCCGTTGAACTTCAAAACCAAAATTTTAGATTGATAAGGTTGATACCACGTAACATTTCGCCAGTCTTCTATAGATACTTCAATGCCTTTCATCGATCGTGCAAATTCTCTTCTGTCTTCTTTGGTTGCGAACCAAAAGCAAAAAGCAAAACCTCCCCCGCCATATCCAGACCCTGCATAAAGCATTTTTTTTATCCGATTATAAATACCGTTTACAACCATAGGTATTGGCGAGTTTTCAATTACATCAAAAATCTTTTTGTAAAAATCTCTGTGTTCATCTGTATAAAATGTTGGTCTTCCAATATCTAAACAATATTTGTGATCTTCGCGCTCTACTATCATACTGTTGGATCATCCAGATTATATTTGTCGTTGAGTGCACCAGGGACTTTGACTACAATTAGTGTTACATCTGTGTGAAATACTGGTGCTGAAACTTCTCCTTTGGGAATTGTAAAAATAACAGGTCCTTCTAACATTTGCCCGCCAACTTCCATTTTGCCGCTTATTAGATAGTTTATTTCGTCAGCTATTTTATGATAATGTGCAGGCCATTTTTCGCCTGCATAATGCTGTTTGTATGAAACTTCTACCGCACTGGTGCGATACACTGCGCCAGAAAATGCACCAACAAACCAACCACCTACTAAACTATCAACTGTGTGTATTTGCATTACGCTTTCCTCCAAAATGATCCAGATATATGGTTAGATCCTGCGGTGTACCAATAGGCCAGTGACCGTTAATGGGATAGATTTTGATCTTTTGCCCACGTTCAATATTAAGATTATAACAAGGGGCTACATAAAATTCATTGTTCGTTCGTAAATCTCTAGCAATCAATTCTTCTGCAGCTGAAACGAAATCAGCTGCACGTTTCCACACGTAAATTCCGTTTGTTGCGTAAGGACTTATAACTTTTTTTTCAGCTGTTTCTACTACAAACCCATCTTCGTCCAGCCTTGCAAAGCTATTCTTAGGGCTTTGGCTTTCAAATGTCATTATAGCGCCATCTATCTTTGTATCAAACAGCCAGGCTTTAAATACAACAGGGTTCCATTCGAGCATCTGATCGCAATTAGCGATCATTAGTGGCATATCTAAATCAAGAAAATCTTTTGCGTACAAGCAACTTTCTGCAGCCCCGCGTGTCATTCCTTCTAATACTGCTACCTGTAGCTTCTGTACTTTGTTTCGAATACGTTCATAAACCAGTCTAAATTCATCATAATGGCTGCGCTGCGTTACAAAGATATATTCATTATCAAGCCCAAGATTTTCAACCACATTTTCTATCATTGTTTGACCATGAAATTCTATAAATGGTTTTGGACGATCATATCCGGCAGCTGAAAATCTGCTACCAGCACCGCCCATGGGGATCAATATTTGCACGGTAAAACTCTCCTATTTGGTTTTTAATTATTAGCGAATTAATGTTTGGTTGCAAATACTAATGCTAGAGAGTTAGCTACTATCTTAATTTCATTTTCAATTTGATTTAAATCTTTTATATCAACCCTATCGGTAAAATCTACTCCAACAAACCCGAAAAGATCACCATTTGGCATAAACACTGGACAGCGTACAATGCTTTTTGCACCTCGATTTTGAAAAAACCAGTAATTTTGGCTGTCCTTATCTTCGTCTACCTTAGGGATGATAGCACATTGGTTCATCATAAATTTGTTGTTTATGGCCAAATTTATACTTGCAGGAATATGCTGTTCAAACTGAATTACGCGAGGCGTACCCGGACTTATCACTTCGTGCGTATTAGTTTGAAAGAAAAACGGAACGCCACTTACAGCGGCTAAGCCATTATGATATCTAAAAAGATAAGCACGATTAGCATGTGTTTTGCTAACAAGCTCATTTAGATTCGCATTTATTGCGGAATCTTGTTGCATGCTGAAAACTAAATTGGAGTTAAATTTTTGAATATTATGTGCTTCTTGATATATATCTATTAAATTAGTAAAATGAAACGATACAAGATAGGTTATGCTTAAAATGGCGCACACAATGGTAAACCAAACAAGGTGGATAAACATTAATACTGGTTTAGTATTTGATAAGTATGACAATACAAGTTCTAGAATACTAGCTTTATTGGTTGGTACTAACGAGGAATCTGACATGCAGAATATTTAGTTTTTGGACTATAACCAAAAAAACTCACTACAGTTGACAAATAATTTTGCAAAAATAAAATATACATATGGCAACACACTATGAAACATTAGGCATTAACGAAACAGCGTCAGCTGATGAAATTAAAGCAGCCTATCGGAAACTTGCAATGCAGTGGCATCCTGATCGCAATTCTGGCAATAAAGACGCTGAAGTTAAATTTAAAGAAATAAGTGCAGCATATGAAATTCTAAGTGACGAAATCAAACGTAGAGAATACGATCAAACTCGTAAGAACCCTTTTCATGGAAATCATGGAGGAGTTCATTGGAATGTAAATGTAAATGGTCGTCCTTTTGATAATCCAACTAATATTGATGATTTTGTAGCACAATTTTTCAGTCAACATGGTTTTCCTGGTTTTGGAAGAGCTCCTCAGCGTAATAGAGATGTAAATTTAAACATTAACATAAGTCTAGAAGATTCCTATAACGGAAAGCAGATACCACTTGGATTTACTACCAACAGTGGTAGAAAAATTGATTTGGTAATAGATATTCCCAAAGGTATTGACAACGGCACTAGAATAAGATATGCCGGGCAAGGCGATCATAGCAATACCAGTTTACCGCCTGGTGATTTGTACATTCATGTAGAAATCGCACCGCATGCTAAATTTGTTAGGCACGGGAATCATTTAGAACATCATTGCAAAGTTGACGCTATTTCAGCCATTGTTGGAACCAAATTGCACATTTATGCAATTAACGGTCATAAAATCTCAGTAACGATCCCGCCAGGGACTCAACATGGAACTAAATTGCGAATAGTTAATCAAGGTATGCCATTAAGAGAACATCCAGGCACCCACGGCGATTTGTATTTGATTATAGAATTAGAAATACCGCAGAATCTTTCCGCAGAAAATTTAAGTTTACTAAGTCAAATCCAAAAAAATCGTAGCATTGACAACCATTAGTAGTAAGGTTAAAAATTATACATGTTAGTTGAATCAACAAATAAAGTGTTACATACCAAAACACAATTGGTAACTCAAGAACAATTTGACACATACAAAAATACACTGCAACCAATAGCCTCGTTGCTTGTTAAAACAATTTATGAGCAAAATGCGCTTGGTGTAAGCGCATGCCAATTGGGCATAGATTTAGCTATGTTTGCTATGCTTGTTAACGATAAAATAAGAATCTGCGTTAATCCAGAGATAGTTGGAGCCAGTTTCAACATGATTATAATGGAGGAAGGTTGCCTCAGCTTTCCAGGCCTGCTACTCAAAGTAAAACGTCCAGAAGGTGTGATTGCAAGGTATTTCAGTTTAGAAGGTACAGAAACAACTGAAAGGCTAGAAGGGTTAGAAGCTAGAGTATGGATGCACGAATTTGATCACTGTCAAGGAATATGCTTTACAGATCGTGTAGGAAAATTAAGTCTTAGCATGGCTAAGAAAAAACTAGATAAGAAAAGGAAGCAGAATAAAAATGCAAAATAGTTTTGAAGATGTTGTAAAGCGTGCTTATATAATTGCTGCTGGATTAAGGCACGAATTTGTTACCTTAGAACATCTTTTGATGGCTCTGTTAGAGTTAGAGGATATTCAAGCCTTAATAACACAAGCATCAGGAGATCTTAAAAAATTAACCGATGATGTTCGTGCTTACATTCATGATGCAACTAATCATGTATTAGTGAAAACCGGATCTTATCAACCGCGTCATACTTCACTGCTGCTAACAGCAGTTAAAAAAGCCAAAACTCAGACCATTTTTTCTTCACGCAGTGATATGGGATGTATGGATCTATTTCTCGCTATGTTCAACATCGAAAATAGCCATGCATCATATTTTTTAAATGCAGCAGGTCTTGAGAAAGAAATTGTTCTATCACTGTTGCAAAAGACAAAAAGTCAGCAGCAAACAACTACAAATATTAAAGAAGCTCGCGAAATTCTAGAACATTACTGTGTGAATCTCAATGAAAAAGCAAAACAAAAGAAAATTGATCCATTGATTGGTCGAGAAACTGAGATTCTAAAAATTACACAGATCATGGCTAGAAGGCATAAAAACAATGGCATTCTTCTAGGCGATCCGGGTGTTGGAAAAACAGTGATAGTAGAGGGTTTGGCCAAGAATATTGTTGAAGGCACAGTTCCTGATACACTAAATGACAAAATCATTTATAGCCTAGATATAAGCAGTGTAATAGCTGGTACAAAATTTAGAGGTGATTTTGAAGAACGTATGCAAAACATTATTTCAGCTTTTACTGCACTTCCACATGCAATCTTATTCATTGATGAAATTCATATGATTATGGGCGCCGGCAGCGGCAGCAACGGTGCAATGGATGCAGCTAATCTGCTCAAACCTGCACTCAGCAGAGGTGATATTCGGTGCATTGGCAGTACAACACAAGAAGAGTTTCGCAAACATTTTGAAAAAGATCGCGCATTGATGCGTAGATTTCAACGTATTGATGTACTAGAACCATCAATCAAAGATTCTAAAACCATTGTAAATGCTCTAAGTGAATACTATAGTCAATTTCACGGTGTAAATTACACCAAAGCTGCTTTGGACAGCGCAGTTGACTTAAGCGTAAAATATATACATGATAAACGCTTGCCTGACAAAGCACTTGACATAGTAGATTCAGCAGGCGCACGACAGAAAATTAAACCTTTACATGAACGTGTTGAAAGCATTGGTACTGAGGAAATAGCCTATGAAATCAGTCAGATGACTAAGATACCTATCAAATCAGATAGTGAACAAGAGATAGTTGATCTTGAACAATTGGAAAACACACTAAAATCTACCGTTTTTGGTCAAGACGAAGCTGTATTAAATCTAACAGATGCTGTACTGATCAGTAAATCTGGTCTACGCGAAGGTAACAAAACACTTGGATCCTTTTTGTTTGCCGGACCAACAGGAGTAGGAAAAACAGAAATTGCAAAACAATTGGCAGCTACTCTTAATATCCCGTTTATAAGATTTGATATGAGTGAATTTATGGAAAAACACAGCGTCAGCAAATTTATCGGATCGCCGCCCGGTTATGTAGGTTACGGCGACGGTTCGGCAGGATCTGGAATTCTCATAAATGAACTAGAACAACATCCTCATGCAGTTATTTTATGCGACGAAATTGAAAAAGCCCATCCAGATATTGTATCTATTTTCTTACAAGTAATGGACAACGGAATGATATCCAGTCAAGCAGGTAAAACTGCAAGCGCTCGCAATGTCTTTTTGATTTTTACATCAAATCTCGGTGCTTCAGATATGGAAAAAAATTCAATTGGCTTTGGTAATTCAGAACGCAATGATGCAGGGCAAGAGGCAGTCAAGTTGTGGTTTACTCCTGAATTCCGCAACCGTCTTGACGCTACTATTCATTTTAACAGATTGACAAAAGATAGCATGGTCAAAGTGCTAGATAAATTTATCAATCAGCTCAATGACCTAAGTCAAAATAAGAGTGTAACTATTGCATTTGATGCACAAGCCAAGCAATGGTTGATTGACAAAGGGTTTGATAAAAACATGGGTGCACGCCCATTGGCAAGAGTCATGCAGGAGCACGTTAAAAAGCCTTTGAGCAGAGAAATTTTATTTGGTAAACTTAAAAATGGCGGCGGAGTTTTATTCACAGCTGATAATGGAAATCTAGTACATCACATAATTGAAACCAATTTTCAACAGCAAGATATTGAATTAGTAAACAACGAGATTTAAAACAAAAGGACAACGTATGCAGATATCATTAATTTCAGCACTTGTAAGAAAAAATGCGTTAGCTACAGATACTATTGTAATCGCAGATTACAATAGTACTGATGTTTCTGGCAGGGTTTTTTCAAAGCTAGGTGAATTTAAAATTAGGAATATAGTTCTTGAATCTGAAGAACCAATTTTTGAACTACAACTAGGTGATGAAACCAAAAAAATTGTCAAATCAAATGGAAGCAATATAAAGTCTATAGAAGGAATGGATCCTGTTCGATATGCAGACATTTACGATCTTCTTCCAGATGGGTCAAATAAAAAAATTGGAAGAAAACGCGGTAGGAAGCCAAAACAAACATTAAATACCTAGATAATAGCTAAATACTTCTGCATTTGCAGGAGAAAATATAAATGGCAAGAGTTTTAGAACAGGTTTTGGCGATCAAAATAAGCAAAATTGTAAAAGACAGTGACGGTGTTACTAGTGTTTTAGATGATGATGCAAAGCAAACTTTGATAAACAGTATACCAGAATTAGCGGAAAGTGTAATAAACGACAGTGCAGTTGTAGTCGAAGTTATGGAATTGGAATAACGTATAGTACATAGCTAAATAACTCTATCACATAGAGGCTTGGCATGTTCAGCGTAACCTTACTTGGTTCTACAACTACACAGATTAACGCAATAGGCGTCCAGCAAAAGGGCGCCGGTTATAGCAATACCATTGGCTGTAATCACACGGTTAGTATATCAGTAGTTAATTTTATTGGCCGTATATACATACAAGGATCATTGGCTTCCCAACCGGGACCTAACGATTGGTTTAATATACCGCTGGTAGGTAATATTCCGTTTGTTCAATTTCCTTTAAACCCTGCAGCACCATCTGGTACAAACAATGGTGATACAGGAGTTTTCGTTTATAGTTTTAGTGGAAACTATATCTGGATAAGAGCTGCACTGGATCGTACGTATCTGGTTCCTCCACCAACTGATCCATATCTTGTAGGTGCAGTAAGAACTATATTATTAAATTATGGTGCAGTGAGTCCAGCAGCCACTAGCAACGGCGGCGGCCAAAACACAGTTATAAATGGTTTACCAGCCGGCGGCGCCGCTGGCCAAGTCTTGGCTAAAAATAGCGATGCAAATTACGATACCATTTGGATCACAGAAACACAAACTTATGTTACGAATGTAGCACCTGTCAGTAATAGCCTTATTACAGGTGATTTGTGGTGGAATGATACTGATGGCAATCTGTATATACGCTATCAAAACACATGGGTACCTAGCGTAGTTGGACAACCCGGTCCTCCGGGTCCACAAGGACCGCCTGGTCCAGCCGGAGGTCCAACCGGTCCAACAGGTAATGCATCAAATATCACTGGACCAACCGGTTCTACAGGCCCAATGGCCACAGGTCCTACCGGGGCACCCTCAACGGTTACTGGACCAACTGGTATTACTGGACCAACTGGTCAACAAGGACCATGGGGTTATACCGGTCCAACTGGTTATACAGGTACACAAGGAGCAACTGGGCCACGAGGCGGCCCACCAGGACCTATAGGACCAACAGGACCTATAGGTGTTAATCAATATGAATTCACTGTAAATTATTCCAGTGCTGGTGCAATAGATTCGATAACAGATTTACCTGATGGTTGGCAAGCTACAATTGGGTCTAATTATATAACAGTTAGTTATACTATCTCTGGTCTACCTCAAAACTTCATAGCCTACGGGCAGACAACAGTTGGAGGTACAGTATACGTTAGCAGAGGGCCAACTGCGATCATGAATATAAGTTATGATACAACAATACCTGGCCAATTTGTTTTAAGCGGTATAACTGCAAATAACGTAGGAACAGTCTATGGTGGACAAGCTAGAATTGCAGTCTATATTCAATAAGGACTCTAAATGACAGCTCAAAGTTTTCGTGTCCCTCTAACTCTTTTTACAAATGTTTCAAGTATTGTTCCGTATGCCAATTGGAACGACCCTCTCAATCCATCCGATCCCTGGTCGGGTTATCCTTATCAATGGCAAGTAACCGTTGATGTTCAATCGCAAACTCACAGCGATCCAAATACACCAATACCATTTACCTATAATGGTCTTGACGTAACAGTTGGTAATTGGTTGGTTTTCGCATCATCTAGTATAGCTGTTGAAATTATAAGCATTGTATCGCAAACAGATTCGATACTAACTTTTATTGTAGAAGATGTGGGACTCAGCAATATTGTTAACGATCCTACTCAAAGCGGTATAGGGATTGGCAATATAAGCGACCTTGGTGTGTATGATAATCTGATTATCAATCTTAACAGCGAAGGTATTCCTGTATTCGCTACGATACCTGATTACGCTGTGCCAATTAATCTAATACCTGATATTGTCAATCGTTTCCAATCATATAACTATATCCAAGATTATATTCAGGCCACTCAATTTGGTAACAATTTCCAAATTGGAGACTTTATCTACTTAAATGAAGATGGATCTTATTCTCTTAGTGTTGCCACCGAGATGAGGTCTACTCAGAGTATTGGTACAGTAACAAGTGTAAATCAGCCAGATATTGGAGATTTTACCTATAGACCCATTAACCGTTATGTAACAAATCTTCCTACCTTACCAGGGTATCCTGGTGATATTTTATATATCAGTAGCACATCCCCCGGTGGCGTATCTAATGTAATTACATCTGGCGATCAAATACCTGTTTACATAAAAATAACCGACAACAGTGCAATTTTCACATCGGGTACAGGTGGCAGCGCATTCAATGTTACGCAGGGTCAAATAGCATTTGGTGCCCCTGATGGACAGCTTGTAGGTAACAGTGCCTTAACTTTTAACGCAGTTGAATCAACACTGTCAGTTGGTCAAGTTCAAATAAGCAGCGACTATATTACCACAGGATCACCTGGTCAAAATTTAGTATTATCTGCAAACGCGGCTAACGTACAAATTGTTAACACATTGGATATGAGCAATAATAGAATTATAAATGCTCAGGATCCTATTAATTCTCAAGATGTTGCAACTAAATCTTATGTAGATACTGTAGCAAGCGGACTTAACGTAAAAGCTACTGTTGTTGTTGCTACAACAGATAATCTGGATGCATCTTTTAACCCTTTAATAGCTTATGGTGCATTAACAAGTAATGCATATGAACAACTAATAGTAGACACTATTGCACCGGCGATTAGTGACAGAATTCTTGTTAAAAATCAAATAGATCAAACACAAAATGGCATCTATGAAGTCATACAAACAGGCGGCCTAAGTGAAAACTGGATTTTAACAAGAACCAGTGATTTTAATGGGCAAGGTACCACAGGTAAGATTTCAGCAGGTGATTTCGTATTTGTTGAACAAGGATATACTAATCACGGTACCGGATGGGTAGAAACAACACCAAATCCTATTACAATAAATGTATCGCCTATCGTATGGACACAGTTTAGCGAAGCAGGTGTAATTCTTCCAGGTTTTGGACTTACCCAAAGCGGCCAGTATTTCAATGTCAATGCTGCTGCCTTTGTTGATACAACATCGGGTCTAAAAACCATTAGTGGACCAGATGGCTATCCAATAATAGAAATTCAGCTTGATCCAAATAGTGCGTTAATTGCAAACAATAATGCAATTAGTATTTCAAGTTCAATAGCCGGAACTGGGCTTAGTTATAATATTTCTACCGGCGCAATAAGTATTAACAGCAATCAGCCTACAATAACAGGGCTAGGTACCATCACATCTGGTGTATGGAATGCAACAACAATTGATTATCCCTACGGCGGTACAGGAAATACAACTATTGGAACACCGGGACAGGTTTTAGGTGTAAATTTAGACGGTAACGGCTTACAATATCTAAATCACAGTCAGATTACTGAAAGTCCTGTGCCACCTGTTTTTCCAATACCTGTTGACGGCGACAGATGGTATAATACAGTGTCAGGTGTTTTATTCACTTATATTACAGATGATAACGGTGATCATTGGGTACAAATGGGCTAATGTACAAACTTGATTGATGCCCAAACTATAATGGAAATATAAATGAGGGCTTTAGCTGTATAAATTACAACAGCAACAAGCCCCCATTTTTTAATTAAAGGTTTATGTTCTGTAAACCACTTCTTCATTTAGCTTTAGGATTAGGAAGACGCTTTTCTATAAAAATACAATGTTTTTTAAGAACAGGGTCGTATTTACGAAATCTCAATTTGTTTCCAGATTTAGTACCTTTGGTACTCTTTTTAACAAGGTATTTTGTGCCAGTTTCTGGATTTTCTTCGTTCACTAATTGAACTGTTATAGATGCCGGTTTTGCCATAGTAATCTCCGCTGTATTTTATTTATTACCAATTTCAATATCTTTGAAAACGCTGTCAGCTATCTTTTGAAATGCTCGGCCTGACAACGCATAGATTTCTTCAAAAATCCATAATTGCAAGTATCGCCCAGAACCCCCAAGTACCTAACGCTACGTATTCAAATAACCACATTAAATTTTCCTTCAAAAATGACTATCTTAAATCTAAAGTTTTTTGAAAAATTTGTCAATCGAATATGCTTTGAATTGTTTTACAGTGATATTTTTAATGCCATTCCTAAATTCAACACTGCCTTGTCCTTCTATTACATCAACTGCGACCAATTCCATGTTCCTTCATAGATTGGAAATTTGCTCGTATGTGGATTCGTTCCGTGTTCATTCATAATCAAAACTCTATATGTATCATCGTGTTTCCATATACTAGGGTCATACGCAGTAACATCGCCATTTGTGAGATTGAATGTTTTTGCACGGAGTTGATTACTATCTATTGACCGCTCTAAAAATTTTTTGGCACTAGGACTTAACTCTAGATCACTAAGGACTGGTACATTGGAAATATTAATGACTGATTTAATGATAGACAACGCAGTTTTTCCATGATCGTTTGCCCAGGAATATAGATTTTGAGGAACTATATAATTTTGGATAGTTGTGTATTTTAAATTATTTTTTATTACACATACCGCGTATCCAAGTAATTCTGTATCGGTTTTTGATGCTACTACTAAATGTCCATCAATATTGTTGTTATAATATATGGTGTCATGATGATGAACGGTGGTGTTATCATAAATGTATTTTTTAATATAGTCAAACATAGATCAAAGCCTTGGTTAGGTAAACTACTGCGCATCACCACATCCTACTATTTTCACCCATCTGGTGTTTCCTGAATCCCAAATTCTATCGTAACCTTGCTCTTGCATAATTTCCCATTCAGATTTCATTTTAATCTGCTCGTCAGTCAAATTAAACATTTTTTGCAATTTGTGTTTTTGATATTTAACTCTTGATTCTAGATGTAGATAGTCACATGTATAAAGATATCCTGGAGCAGTATTACCGTCACATGTAAATCCACACGCTCTATAAACCTTGCCATCACCGTGATTATTACTAGAATAACTCAATAGTTTTCCAAAAAATCCTGTTTCTTGAATAAATCGTTTAATCATTCTTGAAAGTAGACCTGGAAAACTGAAATTTATATTTGTAGCAAATCTAACTAACTCTGCTTTATTACCAATATATTTCCATGTACTGATTCCAATTAAATTGTTCTCATAATATGCTCCGATGATGAAATTGCGATTAGTTGTTGCACCTTGTAGGTGCCATTGATTTAAGAATTCTCGTTCAATTTTAGTATCAGACAATACTTGTATAGATAGTTTTCTTGCACCTATTACTTGTATTGGTACACCAATATGCCTTTTTATTTTTGATTCTACAATATGCCAGTTATTCTCGATGTCGATACTATTGAACTGTAATAGTGTGATATTTTTTTCGTTGCAAATCTTCCATTTATTTATATGATAATTTCTATCACGTGATGCACCACCTAGTTCACTGTGCCAGTATAATCTATTGACTTCAATTGCTAATTTATAACGGTCTATATAGAAGTCTAATTCTTTTGGCGGAATTATTGATTTACTGTTTCGTATATATCCGGTATTTCCGAGATGTTCAAATAGTAGATTGTCTATTTTAGCTTCTATTAATGTTGTTTTAACTCTAGAGAATATATGTCTAAGACTGTATTTCGATGCAAAATTTAATATTGTTCGTAACGATACCTGTAATAAATCTCGCGATTCATCTAATGTTTTTCCTGACAATGTTATTTCAAATTTTGAAGGATCAAACAATATTTCTTTTGTATAATCGGAATATAAAGTTTGCGTCCAATTATCAACACCATATTTGGCTTGATTAGAAGTCGAAATACTCTGTCTAACTGCTGATGATGCGATAGCTTCTTCACAACCAAATTTTTCTAAATTTGTCCTTTTACGTTTATTATTCAATTCTGGTACTAATAGTGCATGCGAATTGCCATATAAATCTATCATAGTTGCATGTTGCTTATCCTTTATCAGATCAGATTGCATAGGATGTTCAGTGCCATATCGTTTAATACTGGTTTTTGTTCGTTTATCTATAAGATTGGTATGATTTTCACTGCCCTTTTTGTGATTTTCTTTAAAAGTGGTTGCAGCCTTAGTCTGCACTTCTAAATTTTGAAATGGATGCTCTACTCCATATCTTTCTAGATTTGTCTTTTTTCTTTTTTCATACACTTCGGTCCGGCTTGTTGGACAATCGGTGCCATATTTTTCTAAACTATTTTCCTGACGTTTTTTCAAAGCTGCTGCAAGTCGATCTGGATCGTTATAATACAATCCTTTTAGAAATTTAGGTTTTCTAGGTTTCTTTTTAGATTTCTCAGCGCCTGCACATTTTGGGCCACAGGTATATCTATAATCATTATTGTTTTTAACCCATTTACGTGGGGAACCACACTTACATAATGCGGGGGCAATGTTTTCGTGTATAACATGCCACATCAACTGTCTAGGTTCTGTGGTATGTAGTAAATCAGAAAGGTATTTGAAGAATGGTCCAAACGGACCATTCTTCAAATTATCATATGATACTCTTAGTTTTGTATTTTCTGATATTACCCAATTAATACAATCACAGGTGAGGAGCAAGTTGTGTTGCATCTCCTCCGAACTTGTAGTATCCTGCGTGATCAAGTTTGATGGTAAGATCTGCCCAGATTTTTCCTCCCATCTCTCTCCACAATTTACAGAAATAATAGTCTTCACTTAAATACTCCTTTGTTACAGGATCGATAAGAGTATCGAACAAAGCATATTTATAAGGTGAATATTTTTCGTCAAGACCAATCGCATCTTGATAATGTAGTTCTGGTTTTGCACGAATTAGTGTTTCAATAACTTCACGTTTAATTAACATAAATCCTGTACCAAGATTAGCAACTTCAACTAAATTGCCTTCTTTTGAACTGTTTGGAATTTTGTTCACCACATACTGCACCGGAAGAGCCTTTTTTGGATAAAGTCCTCCAGCAACATCTTTCTGAGCTAACATTAGTTTTATCACTTCTTCTGGCTCAAACCCGATATCGCTATCAATAAACATAAGGTGGGTGCTTTTTGGTTCAAATGCTAGAAATTTAGCTACCAAACTATTACGCCCTCGGGGAATTAGGCTTTCATTGACCATTGTGTCAATTGTAAATTGTAAATGCAATTGATTAGCTGCTGCCATGAACTTTAGCATGCTAATAAAAAAACATTCATTTAGCATACCGCCATAACAAGGTATGCAAAAATGTATACGTAATGTGCGCAAGTAGTCTAATTGACGTTGATCAATATTCATTCTAAATCCTTGTAATCTTACATTATTAATTATAAAATTATCAAGGAGATAAAATCAAATTAGTCCACTAATAAATTTAGTATTTTGAAAAATTCTACAGTTTCTTCCCATGAACTACGTGGCTGCGTATTTCTTAGACTAATACACCAACGTGGTTCATGATCTAAAAAAATTGCGTGGGGAACGTCGACACGTACTAAACTTACTACACCATTTATATTAGTGCTGTGCTGCTCAGTAATTCTATCAAAAGGTATATAAACAAATGGTATACGGTTTTCAGTGTATCTTAGTTCATAATCTTTCTGATCACCACGGTACCATTTCATTACACTATCTCTACCGCCAATGATCCAGTTTAATGCAGCTACTTCAACTTGTTTGTCAGTAATGTCTACATGCGCACTTGCATGTTGAAAGCCAGCTGGTCTATAAAACACAAGAACAAACTCAACCGGATACCCTATATTTTTCATATAGTCCAGCCATTCTGATTGAAATATTTGCTGCGCATTAAATGTCCAAACTCCGTTGACATTACCGGCACCAGGCAGAACCCAATCTGGTTTAAAAGCGTTGTCTATGTTTATATTGGTTTTATAACAATAATCAGGATGAGGAGTCATAGCGCAATTATTTAACAGTCTTCCAACATCCAATTTGAACTACTGTTGATCAATTTTTCAGCTAATCTTAAATTTAAACAATGCCCGCTTTGATGTCCTATAAATTTTCCAATTACTGGTTTTCCAATTAACGAAAGGTCACCTATAGCATCTAGTATTTTATGTCGCACAGGTTCGTTATCCCATTTAGACATATGTGGATTTAATAGTCCTGTCTCCGTAAATACCAAAGTATTTTGCAGATTAGAACCGTTACTTAGATTTTTTTCAAGTAGGATATGATAATCTGATAGCAGTCCAAACGTTTTCGCATCTGCTATTTGTTCTACAAAATTCTTTTTGTTCGGTACAATTTTAAAGTGTTGAACACCAATTGGCTGACAAGTGTAGTTCAAATGATATTCAATTTCAAAATGTGGATAAGGTATAAATTTACACCATCCATTTTTATCATCTACTTCAATGGTCCTCAATATACGAATTTTTGGAACTATTTCCTGTTGCTCAACAATTCCTGCCATTTCGATAAGCAATGTCCATGCATTGGCACTTCCGTTGTGTATGGGTATTTCATTACCCCATACTTCGATTATTAAATTTGAAATTCCAAAAGCAGAAATTGCTGCAAGCAAGTGTTCGGTAGTTTGTACTGAATGGTTGCCATTCTGTAAAACAGTTCTAAACTGTCCAGATTTTATAGATGAAATACTAGCAGGAATTATTCCTTTGATATCATGATGTTCCATAACATGGAACACAATTCCTGTATTTTCTTTAGCAGGACAAAGTTGCACTCTAGTATTCTCTCCAGAATGCAACCCGTTGCCGCAACACCATATTGGATTTTTAATAGTTTGTTGTCTAGTAACCATTGTACTGGCATGCCAGATTAGTTTTTTGTCTGACATGCCAGTTGCTTGGATCAACCTAGTTTTTCAACTTTAGCATCACGCCAGCCATCTGCATAGCCTTCGCGATACTGATTTGAGTCATCGCATGCAGCTGGTACCAAATCTTCGTAACTGTTAGAATCATTTACATCGTCTTGACCTGCTGCATAACCAACATCATACCAGTCAACACGATAATTACCGGCATAGCCTTCTACGTAACCCCTTACAAAACTTGTAGAACTACCAGAAGGAGGTGTAGCGTCATATGCGCTGAGAGCATTACTTGCATTTTCAGCAGCTAACTGGCCAGCATCATATCCATTATCAAACTGATCATCTTCATCTTCACCGATGTCATCGTCAAGATCATCAGTTGAATCTACCCATACTGGCTTTGTCCAGGCTTCGGAGTATTCTGAAGTATGTTCACCGATTACTTCATAGCGACATGTGCGTCCTTTTGCATTGTTGTAATCCGATGGAATACTAACAACATCCGCTGGATTAATTTTTACAATTAGAACACAGCCGGCACCACCGTGATAATGTGGCAAATATGAAAGACTGCAAAAATGCAGACCATATGAGCAAGTGCGATCACGCTCGTCATCCACTTGATTGCGAGGCATACTTAGTGTGGTTACACCATTTACAACTTCAGTAGTGACATTGCCCACAGTAACTGGTAGTGCAGCAAGCTCTTGTGGAGACATAAGACTTGCTAGCTTGTTGCTAATACGCCTGGTATAGAAATCCATGTAATCATTGTTTACCTTCTTGTAAGCAAGGAAACAACCATCTTCGGTAATAGGCAGTGATGTTGCTTCTAGGAAGCCGTAAAGCTCGTCAACTGCACGCTTAGATGGATTAGACATGAGATTTTCAAGAAACTTGATAACTGGCTCTGCATCAAATCCTTCATTTAGCATGGCAATGATGCGCTGCACAACACTGCCTTTGACTTCATGGTCGCCGTACATGACCTTATCGCCGACTACAGTAACTCGCCCAGCTACGTATTTTGTTACAGCCTTCGCTACGTTAATAAGCTTTTCAACCAAATCAAGATCTTTGGTTTTCAGTGCTTCACGAATTTTATTGTAATTCGCATGATCTGAATTGATAGTATGGGTTTGTCCGTTTACCATGACGGTAACAAACGTAGGCCCAACGATACTTGCAGTAATTGTCATTGTGTTGCTCTCCTTTGAGCTGTTGTTGCGTTGTAAGTGTAGCAGTGTTTATGTTAATGTCAAGCGTTAATTACGTCTGACACTGCTGTTTCTATAGAAACTTCAGTCATTTTATCAACCATGTTGATATAGTTGATAACGTGCTGATTATTGCCATATGCTGAATAGCCATACCGATCTAGTGCCAATGGCAACATAGGATAAACTTGTTTGATCATTTCCCACAGTTGATGGACATTTTCGCTTGGCGGAACTTTGTTGGTATCATGCCCAAACCGTAGTGCTAGAGAAACAAGTGCTTCGTTTTTATCTGCTTGTTGATGTTTCGCTTCAAGCAGCATCATTGCTGATCTAAACCTGGCAAACAGGCTGTTGGCTGTGACAAGTTGCATATGCGACTGCCAAAGCGTTTTGTCACGCATATTTGCGGTAAATTGCCTATATTCATGACTGTCTGCGGCGATTTGTGCAACTTTTACACTGAGCTTCTGCGTGATTTGATTACGCAACCAGCCAAAAAATTCAACCCAATCGTCGTGTTCAGCAACTTTATTCTTCAATCCATATCGAGGAGCATAAATGACAGTATCGCTTGAGATAATTCCGCATTTTTGTGCCCATTGAATTGTGCTCTCAAAATTGCTATGAACCTGCTCACCGTCCATCACATCGTAATGTGACAGTTGCACATAAAATCCGCCGTCATCAATTTCAATATCAACGGGCGCCCAAGCCTTCTTTGCTTTATCATAACCAGTAAACCGCAGCATGTGCACACGTTCCCGCTTTTCAGCCGGCTTCTTAGGAAGCATACTGGTAAACGTGTAAGGTGCATTACCAAGCATTGCAGCGACTTCTTCAACAGTTTTGAGCGGGCTTGGTTCCAAATAGAAGATATCCGGATCAGGGCCTACACATTCACGCAAATATTTCATGCGGTTTTTGCCGCCAACAGGCATGTCATCAAATACAATCCGAATCTGGCTGGAACACCGAAAAGCAATTTTATCATGATAGGTGAACTGTCGCAGGTTCTTGTAACCACCAAGAAAACTGTATACTCCGGGAGTAATACTTTTATCCCATAGCTCACTGGTATCAAGTTCGATATAATTGTTTTTAATTACGATTCCTCGCCAATTTAGACCTTGTTTGCCATAAATTGTTTCCAGTTCATGACGAAAGCCAGTGCTTCGATCAAAAATCCTTCCAAAGAGCTCTCGTGCCTCCCATTCAGTTTTGGCGTTAGAAACCTTTTCCTCAAATACCTTACCAATCTCGCGCACCACTACATCAAGCTTGTTTTTGATATTTTGTTGAGTATAGGCATTATAGCCAAGTGCTTCACGACTGGCGGCCACGTCAAGTTCGCCAATATCAAACGTCAACGTGATAGGTAACGACAACGCAGCTCGCTGCACATCGGTTAGATTTGAAATACTATTACTTGCAATAGGGTATGCAACTTTTCCCATAAGTGCAACAGCAAAATTAGCACTTGAATTGTAGTAGCTGTCAATACTCTTGCGACGAACAGCCCACCCATCACCTTCCCACATGTTTTCAACAGGCATAACAGAAAACTCACTAACACCTGTTACAAGAGGCTTAACTGACAGCCAGCGAAATACCTGCCTGGCTTTGTCAATAAATCGGTTGTAATCCCCATTAATGACAGGCATTTTGACAGTAATGCCGTTGGGTTCTGTTGTAGAAGATTCGTGCAAAAGAGCAACGCTAGGCATGCCCTCTTCATTTTTATACATTGAATACTGCCGTTCAATGCCGTTTTTACGTGCTGTAACGTCAAAGGCATCTACATATGAGAACGGACTCTTGCTGCCTAGCCCAAGCTGTCCAATAAATTCATTTGAATTTGTTTTTGTAGATGCTCCATAGCAGGTATAAATCTTAATCACCTGCTCGTGATCAAGTCCTACGCCAAAATCTCGCACATAAAACCATGGTTCAAAAATGGTAGGAAGATGGACTTCGATTGGTTCATCTGCCTTGCCGGCTTCAACATGACTGTCAATAGCATTGCAGGTAAGTTCGCGAATGATGCTTTGAATTTTATCGCTGTAAAGACCATCGCTGAGGATCTTAGCCATTTTGGCATTGAACTGAATAGTAAATGCACCATCAGATGCAATACCATTGCGCTCGACAATTGCCGTTTCTGTCGCGTTAATCTTCATCATTACATCCTTGTGTATGTTGTCTATGCAGTCAATATAGCACAGTAATACACAAGGTCAATCAAAATCTAAAAAACAAAAAGGCGTCCTTCTTGTATCACCTTATCGGCTCTGGCTTGTTGTGCTGTGATAACCGCAGTGATAAAACATTTGAACCATTTCTTTAACATACCTAGTCTCCCTAGTAGATTATTTATGCTGCATTGCAACATAAAATGCAATACCAGGCAGGTATGTTATTTTTACCTAATCAATTTATAGAGCGTTTGATAGGTTTCCCACGCATCATTCAGTGCAGGGTTATTTTCTCGCACAGCTATTTCCTGTTTTTCATACTGCATTTTCTTTTTAGCCCATTGAATTATTTGTTCAAGTTCCAAACTCCATGTCACATGAATATTCTTGCCGCCCTATGTGTCAGTAACAGAGATGTGACACCAATCCGGTCGATCGTTTGAAATTGTAATCATTTGATTTTAACAGGTTCGCAACTGGCATAGATAAACATGCCAGTTTTTCCTTGTTCGTATACTTGATTAATACCTTTGATATAATTAAGTTCTGACCTGCATGAATCAGATACAGGTAAAATGTATTCTGTTGGTCCAACAGGGTTTCCGTTTAGTGTCATAAACATTAATAGCATTGTCTTCATGTTATTTTCCTTAGGTTTTGTTAACGATAGATTTACTATAAAAGAGCAAATCCCTTAGGTTGGCAATTTTATTAAGAGGAGGCAAATCAAAATCTACCATCTTACTCCGTAAATGCAATTCTGTTGACATATGGCGATATTTCTCAGGAATTCTATCCAATTCCTCGGCTGTGAGAATCCGTTCTTCAGTTACTCTTCGAACCCATGTACCTCTTTTGAAAAAAGTAGGATAGTCGTTAAAATTAACTCCCTTGGCAAAAAGCATTTCATTCATGACAGCTTGATTCTTAAGATGCATATCTTTGTGGCTGTAATAGTGCCTAGTGGCCATGTTATCCTGCAGACTATAGAGCTAAATAAGTGTGGTCCACGAGATTCGCACTCTCCGACCACTCTATTGCTTGAAAGGAGCAACAGCACATGACTACTTATGCAGGTCCTAGACCTTATACATACCTGTTGAAGTGTATTCCAACAAATCAATACTATTATGGGGTAAGATGGCGAAATCGTCTACAGGCAAAGCAAGATTTTTGGATTCATTACTTTACCAGTAGTAAGAAAATAGCAAAATTAAGAAAAAAATACGGAGATTCAGCATTTCTATTTGAAATTCGACGCGAGTTTGACACACCCAACGACGCAATTATCTGGGAAGAAAAAGTATTACGCCGGATGAAAGTGTTACAAGACCCAAAATGGCTAAACGGAAATATTAGAGGGGTAGCTTTCAGGCGAGATGCGCCTATATCCAACGAAACAAAACACAAGATGTCTGTTGCAAAACGTAACCGAGTTGTAACTGCCGAAACGTGTGCTAAAATATCTCAATTAAAATTAGGATCTGTTCCGTGGAATAAAGGTAAGATTGGTCTACAACGTCATACACCAGAAACCATTGAAAAAATACGAGATGCGGGTAAAAATCAGATATGGATCGCAGAGAGATGTGCAAAGATAAGTTTTGCGAAAAAAGGTAAACCGAGCAAACTAAAAGGTAGATCTGGTACGCCACACACAACAGAATCTAAAAGAAAACTAAGTCATGCACGAGTTGGTCGAAAATGGTATAATAATGGTATAACAAATAAAATATCATTTAAGCATCCAGGCGACGGATGGATTGAAAGAAGATTGTATTACCCTGTGTTACCCAGATCGTAACACAGGGTCAGCATCCTTGAACAACACAGGGACTAAATTTTCTATTTTAGAAAGTGGAGGTAGATCGTACGGGTCAACCGTTGATCTAACAACTCTCTCATTTGATGCAGGTCGATATTCTTCTGGTATAGAATTCAACTCGTGTTCGGCCAACAATCTTTCAACAGAGCGTCGTCTAACAAATGTCCCACGCTTAAAGAAATACGGATAGTCGGTTGACCAATTTATGCCCTTGTCGAATAGCATGTCGTGCTTGTTAGCTGAATTCTTACCTTGAAGTTCTTTATGACTGTAAAGAGAGCTTGCTGCCATTGTTATGCTATTTTTTGCGCAATCCTGATTTCGCCACAGCAACATGTTAGCAGCTTCAATCTCACTAGGCATGCTGATCACACGGGTATCAAAGTGAGGCATTTTTTGCAACAAAGGAAGACCGTGCATGTTGCTGAATTCCAGCAAAATTGCCTGGCCAAACGCAGCAGTTGCTAGACCTGCCAGCACACTGGTCATTTTCATTACTTTACCGTCAAACCAATTGTGCCCGTGTTCATTAGGGATCCATACCAATGAAATTTCATCGCTTTGAGTATAGCCGATAGTAGCATGCGTTTGTTCAACCAACACTTTGGTTGTTTCGATCATTGCATTACTCATACGAATGTCATAGGGCCGTTCCATGCCTCTTGTGAATCTAGAAAATCCGCGACCGTCTACCCGTGCGTAGATTGGTAGTCCAGGCATGAACTTTCTATTTGTTTCATAGGATTCGTATTCCTTCATACGATCACCTAACGCTGTATTATCAGTCATGTTATCCCCAAAAAAAATATTAAAAACATTGTACACTAGTATCAGGTAATGCACAACGAAAAATTAGCTAATCCATAGTTGCTCATTGTTTATCCTTATACTGGGACATAAGACGGCAGCGTTCCGCTTTTGGCAGTTGTGCAATCTGTGCAAAATCAGGTAAATCGTTGCGTAAGATAAATTCAACCCTTTCGTTTCTGCGCAATGGCATCCAGAAAAACTGATAACTTACGTCGGAATTTTCACTAATATGACCATTTGGAAGCAAAATACAATCACCGATTTCATAAAACCAACAGCAGTATGCATGCAATAATCCATCTTGATCTATTTTGGCTACCGAGTATGTTTTTTCTGCACGGTAACTATATAATTCTACAGGCGTAAGATTTCTAGATAATGAGCATACCAACCTAACTAACCAAACTCTGTCTTGGCAAGAGTGCATACTATGAATTAAAAAAGAAAAAAATGAGACACATAATGGTACAAGTTGTAATAAAATCAGGTACCACGTATCAAAATACACGCTTAGTGGAAAGCCTATTGCTATTCCTGCAACGCAACAGAATATCCACCAAAATGTAATTATTTTATCAAATAGTGTTTTTGGTTTCACAGTTGGTCTTTTACTTCCATTAACACACGTAACATGTCAGGTAATACTTTTTTGTGAATTTTATCCCATGTAACGTTTGCAAATGCATCCATTTCTTTTTTGTGTATGCCTTTACCACTATCAAACGTACTTGAACAATCCAGTTTATCAGTGTCAGGCATGTCAGCAGTAAGTTGTAGAAAAAGATGAAGGTCCTTATCTTTTTTATATTTGAATATGCCCAAATCGACCAACTGATCTTCTTGCAATTTGATGCTGGTTTCTTCAAAACATTCTCTAATCGCAGCATTAAGAACATGTTCGCCAGATTCTACTTTACCCTTTGGCAAATCCCAATGTTTATTACCTGTTACATGACATAACAGAATACTAGTTCCATTGGTAATTACAACACCGGCACTGAGACTTTTTGCCATTCCTATCCCCTCCAAACTATTAGAAAACATACAATAATTGTATGGTAAGTCAAGAGATATCCAGCATGTTTCAATATAAATATTTAATATATAGGTGATCATATGATACACAAAGAATGGATCAGTTTGTCTATTAATGCTGCTTGTACAATGCGCAGGCGCGTTATGGTATTCAAAGATTATCTTGATAACTCGTCAGCAGTTATAGATTTAGACGCAGCATCGGCAGTGGGGTTTTTATCTCAAATTTTTGAAATAGCATTTGTAGATTTTTTAGACTTTCCTAATAAAGCAATGCTGTGCGAATTAAAGTCAATATATGACCAAATTACATTACAATTAGAAAATTCTGCTTTTTCATATTTGGTTAATCCAAAAAGATTATTATAAATTGTAGCATGAACACCGCACTTTGTCTGTATGGACATTTTCGATCATTTAATGAATGTTGGCCACAACTGCATGCAAATCTTATTGCATGCAATAGCATAGATAAAATTTTCATAATGGCATGGACAGACAGCATGGGGTTTTTTCAGCATCCGACTGAAGCATCTAATCCTCTAGCTCATGTAGGCTACGATAGAAACAGTGCGTCAGTAGATACAGACTATATTGTGCAGCTTTTTGATAGATTAAAACCTGTTTCTCTAGTATTTGACAGGTATCATCTACATGACGCTATGTTTAGTAAACTGGTAGAACAATATAAATCCTTTCATCACCCAGATCCGCACCATAGACCTAAAGGGACATTAGGCCAGGTCTATAGTAGATCAACAAGTCTAAACATGGCAAGAGATTATGAAAATCAGTTGGGCAAAAAATTTGATCGTATAGTTTGCACTAGATATGATATAGATTATTTGCACCCAATTGATCTAGATAATCTTGATAGTACAATAGTATCTCTCGACGGGATGTACGGGCCAGACGTTATCTCAGATGCATGGGCATGCGGACCAAGTGATCTAATGCATAAATGGGGGAAACAATTTGAAAGCCTTGACATACTTGCTAGAGCCGGCACACTTAGTTTAGGACCACATGAATGGTTGTCAGCTCACTTTCATGAATTTGGAATTCCCTGGAGTAATCGTCCAGATGTTGGAATTTGGATACGCAGGTAGTTTTAGCTGAAATTAAAATGAAATTTAGCAGCGTAAAATAGATTTGCGCAGCTTTGCCATTGTGTTAACGATTTCCTTAATTGGTCTGAAATCAAAAACTCTGCTCCTTCAAAGTCTAAAAATAAACCTTCGTGCAGATCGGCGCCATAGGTATAAAATTCACCAAATTGCTTTTTAAAACTTTCTAATGCCCAAAATTTTGGATCAGTTTCAGTATCGTACTTAGGATGCGTTGCATCTGGAAAACCTCTGCAAATACACATCATAATGGTACGTCCTTCGCCTGTTCCATAATAATCACTTACAACCGTATACATTATTGAATAGCCCTTGCTATAGACTTGTATTCTGGAACTGTAGGGTGAATACCATCTGGACTAGAGTGTTTAATAGGTATAGCGCTATCGCCGTATTCTCTAGCTAGCATTTTAACAATCTGCTGAATATAAGGTTTAACATTAGGAACTATCCACATCACATGTGCAGATGTTATTCTATTACGCAATGTCCGCAGCTCTTGTTCAGTGTGAATAGCCGTTGAGTCATTTGAGCCCAACGATATAACCACTATTTTCGCTTCCAGATTTGTGTGATTGTATTTTCTATTCCATTGATAGCTGCTGATACCGCCTTGTGCATAAGCAACACATTCTGTTTTTGCTTGATGTGTACCTACTGCAATACTATCACCTAAAATAATACATTCAAACATTGTCTATGGCACCTACCATATCAATTAGTTTTTGCAGTTCGTCCACAGATTCAACATTGTAATATTTTACATCGTCCCAGGCGATATCAGGACGTAATTGACGTTCTTTGCATTCATTGAGATATGCGTCAGAATACTGATTATCAATCCATTTCCATGGACTTGCAACCAATTCATAGATAGAACCGTACCCTGTAACTTCTCGAATCTCAAGTGTCTCTACATTAGCAATAATACTAATGTACCATTTAGACTCTTCAATTGAATCAGAAAAATCAAAATACCGACACTGAGGACCATAACTCAGCCAGTTATAACTGCTGCCCTCGGCGATGCGCCAACCTAACGCCTTAGACACATCAATTAGATTCAATTTGCTCATGCACAGCCTGCAATTTTTTGTTCTGTAATAGACATTTCATCTTTTATCAACAGCCGTTGTTTTTTCATTTCATTAGGTTGAAAATCTTGGAAAACTCCAGAAGATTCCATTTTATCTATTTGATCATCTAGTTTGGCATGCTTTTCTTTAAGATGTTCTAGATGATGTTGTAGTTTATCCTTGTGCATTTTGCAACTCCCTTATTTCATAAACTAATTTCTATATGCGAGTCTGTCAATAGTTTTACTTTGATATTTGCTTCTTTAAACATCCGGCCGGCTTCGGCAAAACTTTCGCGCCATGTTGTACTTTCTCTAGAAGGATCAGTTCGCGCAATCACCGTTTTAATTCCGCTTTGTATAATAGCCGCAGCGCATTGGCTACAAGGATGTAATGGCGAAACGTAAAGTGTGTAACCATGTAACGGCTCTCGGCTGGTTAAAATTGCATTCAACTCAGCATGGACCACTCTCAGCAGTTTACGTGTTTTATCTGCATAAATCTCATCGTCGTCGTAAGTACCTCTTGGAAAGCCATTATAGCCAGCCGCTGCAATAGTGTTATCAGGCCTAAGGATTACTGCGCCAACCTTTGTGTTTGGGTCACGGCTACGTGTTGCGACTAGGTCTGCTAGATCCAGTGCCCAGGTGTCAATATCAGGACGCTCACTCATATCTACTGCCTTTTTGTCCTGGTTCATTGCTGCCGGTGCAGGCTAAATTGTGGTCTGTAGCTCGTGGACAACGCTTGTTTCCGCAGTTGGGACAGGTGATAAATGTTGATAAGGTCATCGGCCATCCCGTGTTTGGATCCGTTCTCTTTTCCATGCAATGATAGCACCAGCAGGTATCAGTTCCATTCAATACAGGTGCCAATCTTTCACTACGTTCTTTTTCATTCAATGCATCAAGCATCCACTTTAGCATTTTTGGCTCGGGCTAATATTCCTCGTAAGGGGTTCCGTTCTTTGGCGCTTTGAGTATTTGGAGGTTGCCTCTAAATAGGCGCACACAGTCGTCACTTTCGTCGGCGTACCAAGGGTCACCTTTGTATGAAATAATTTCAGACATGTCGGTTATTTTCCGGTTGGCTGTTTTTTAACGCATTATAATCTGCAATCAACTGTGACAATGTTAGCACATCTTCGTCCTTTAGCATTACATCGTGCCAGGATAGTCCTGGTAAGCCAAATAGGTATTTCACAGCGATTTTCAATCGTTTTAGCCATGATAGATGTGTTTCTGCTGTTACGGACAAACAAAAATCTACATCGCCATTATCCCAATCGTACAAATCAACTGATACCATATGTTCATGTGAATGACACTGGCATACAAAAATCGCCTTCTTATCCATTTATATCGCCTTGTAATTGTTTGCGCAAATCGTCAACTTGTACTTTGTAGGTTTGCATGAAATCTGCATTCTGTGTTTCCAAACTCTGCCGCATTTTTGGAATGCTGACAGCATGCCGAACTATTTCAAATCCATCAAATTTAGGTCTATTTTGAATCTGCCAAATCCTTTGATAAATTTCGTATTTGGTATACAGTGTACTGACTCTGTCATTTGATCCACTTAAGTCTCTGTTGACCTCTGGTTCATTTAGCCAACTTAGAACTAGCTCAGGATTGTACTGGAAAAATCCTGGGCATCCGTCTCTATTACGTAACATAAACAGACGATGCAATGCTGCAATTGACTCGTGTTCCCTATAATACCATTTGTTATCAAACGTTGTTTTAGGTGTAATCTTTTGGTTAATTGTGTAAAATTCTGTATCTGGTACTGTGCCTTGAGCAATTAAAATATTTTTATACAAAAAAACATCACCTGACCCAATTACCACATAGTGATCGCTTTGATCTATTAGCCACAAATGAGGTAACAACGGCGGAGAGGTGCACTGCGTAAGTGCAGCATAATCCCAGGCATCTGTTTCTAAAAATTTACAAATATCCAGGTCTACATAAATTGGTTCAATATTGTGTGCTTGACAATATTTGGTTGCATAAGCTGTATCAAATGCGTTAAACCCATCTTTAAAACGCATGATTAATACATTAACAGATATCCCTGCTAGCAAGAATGCGTTTAAGCACACCTCGCTGTCTTGTCCACCTGAAAACAAAACATCTATCGGACCAGTAGCTGTTTCACGTATTAATTTTGCTGTGTTTATACACTCTGTTCCAAAATCAACTACAGGTCTTTCAATTGGATCATACTGTGTCATCCATTGGTCATTTTTTGATACTCGTGAGTTGAACCACTCACCGTTATAGCCAAATTTAAAACTATTTGTATATGAAAGTGTAACCATATTACAATTCTAAAATCTGTGCAACCCAGCGAGTAGTCATGCCGCTTCGTGTACTTGCTTGCAAAAGTGGCTGATTGTCTATATGAACTGTACTGGTTATTCTATGCGCTCCGACTTTACGTGCATAATCATGCAGGTATTTGTGCATTGACTGGTATATGCGCCGGCCACGATACTGTGGTTTCACATAGGATAACTGAGTGTGTACAACTTCAATATCAGGGTCAAAAATAAAAACTATAGCACCTGCAATGTCATTTTCAATTTGAGCATAAATGCAACTGCTTTTATGCCCAAACGGAAGTATATTCATTGCCCAGCTTTTTTCAATTAGTTCAGCATGAGCTTGTAACATCATTGCCATACACGGAGAATTAGCTATTTGTTTTTTGAATATGATTTCTACTTTATCCATTTCTACTTTATCCATTTCTACTTTATCCATTTCTACTTTATCCATTTCTACTTTATCCATTTCTACTTTATCCATATGCAAATTATACAGCATTAACTCCGATAAGCCAACTTTATTATACTTCTTCGATCGCTCGCAAAAGTTCTGACGCAGCGTCTGCTACGGACTTTTTGTTCGCTCCTCGCAGAACAACTGTTTTGGCTTTTGGTGAAACTTCTTTTTGATTTAGCATTCGAATGCCAGCTGCTTCTGGATAAAGTGATTTATAATATTCAATAGCTGCCAGCTTGGTCATTGGAGTAGGAAGATCAATAAGATTAATATCAAAATGTCCTACTCGCTCAAGCACCTTACGTCGAGCAGCAAGATCGCCATTGGCAACGCGAAATTTTGTCTGGTTGTTGGTCGGAGTTCCAATAGTACTTACGCCAACGATAGTAAAAGTTTTTTCCACATCTATCTCCTTTTCACTAATGCGATTGACTTCACAATACCATGAGCCATTATAGATGTCAAGTCTTTTCTTGACATTCTTAGACAATAATTAAATAGTATAGAAACCATGTAAAAGGAGACGTAGCATGCGTAGAATAATAGAAATACACGCTGCCGAAGGCGGTGCTGATAGTCAGCTGTTAGTTAAAGATTTAGCAGACATCTATTTTAATCTAGCAACCAGAGTTGGTTGAAAGTGCCGCTGGGCAGATGTGAGACCCAGCACAAAAGGGCACGGCAATTTTGCCATCTCACTTGAATTTTCAGGACAAAATTTAGAAAAACTTGAAGCAGAAGCCGGAGGTCATCGATGGCAACGTGTGCCACCTACTGAGAAAAAAGGTAGAGTGCACACCAGTACTGTTACCGTTAGTGTTATAGATCCAAACTTGACCAATGAGTTTGTATTAGATGAAAAAGATCTAAGTTTATCGTGGTTCAGCGGTACAGGTAAAGGAGGCCAGCACAGAAATAAACATCAGAATAGTATAAGGCTTACCCATACGCCAACTGGAATCACAGTTACGGCTCAGACTCGCAGTAGAGAAACTAGTTATACCCAAGCTAAAAACGATCTAACTGCTAAACTGCGACAATACTTTGGTATACAGCAGCATGAAAAAATAAGCTCAGAAAAAAAGGCACAAGTTGGGTCTGGCCAGAGAGGTGATAAAATACGCACCTATCGTTTACAGCATGATGAAATTTGTGATCATAGAAATAATAAAACTATTAACACAAGACAATTGTCAAAAGGAATGATTGACTTATTATGGTAAAAAGGTGTAGTTTTTAGCTACACCTTTTTTATTATTGCTCAGTTGAAGCCGTTTCTGGATTAATTGTTTGATACTGACTTTGACCAAGAGCCATTGATGCATTAATCAGTTTACTGCTTGCTTCTCGTAATTGATCTAAAGCAACAGCGTCATCATTTAGTAGATTCTGCAGTTCTGCTTTAGCAGCATTCAGCTGATCTACTAGATTTTGATCAAGATCTTCACCTTCTTCAACTTGACGTTCAGCTGAATTAATAGCGGCCTGTGCTGCATTGCGTGCGTCTGCCATTTCTTTTTTAGCCTGGTCAGCTGCTTTATTTTTCTCAGCATCGGCTACCATTTGTTGAATGTCTTCGTCTGACAGTCCACCGTTTGCAGTGACAGTAATTTGTTGCTCTTTTCCTGTTGCTTCATCTTTGGCACTTACTGAAACAATTCCATTAGCATCAATATCAAAGGTGACAGTGATTTTAGGTGTTCCTCTGCGTGCAGGCGGTATACCTGTTAAATCAAATTGCCCAAGAAGCTTGTTATCAGCAGCCATTTCGCGTTCCCCTTGGAAAACTCTTATTGTAACTGCATTTTGATTGTCTTCTGCTGTTGAAAAAACCTGGCTCTTTCTTGTTGGAATAGTAGTGTTCCGATCTATCAATCGTGTAAACACTCCGCCTAATGTTTCCAAACCAAGTGAAAGAGGTGTAACGTCAAGAAGTAGTACATCTTTAACGTCACCTTGAAGAACACCACCTTGAATGGCAGCTCCTATGGCAACGGCCTCATCAGGATTTACAGCATTGCTAGGTTCTTTACCGAAGAAGTTTTTAACAGCATTGCGAATTGCAGGAATACGTGTTGAACCACCAACTAGAATAACTTCTTTTATGTCACCGGGCTTTAAACCAGCATCGGCTAGTGCAGCTTTGCAAGGAGCTATAGCTCTTTCAATTAGATCGCTTATTAAACTTTCAAATTTACCCCTTGAAATTTTTAACAAAAGATGTTTTGGACCGCTTGCGTCAGCAGTAACATATGGAATGTTTACTTCTGTTTCTGTTGTGCTTGACAGTTCAATTTTGGCACGTTCAGCTGATTCGCGTAGACGCTGCAAAGCCAGTTTGTCATTGCGTAAGTCTATGCCGTTAGTCTTTTTAAAATCGTCTGCCATGTAATTAACAAGACGCTCGTCAAAGTCTTCCAGTGTGTTATCATTGGGCTCTTTATCCCAACCTCTTGCACTTTCATGCAAGCTCAGACTATATCTTAACACGATTTTTGCACCTATCGAAATGCCATCTTTGCATATTTGACGCATCTCCTAGTTTTGAACAATGTGGACATGTAACCTGCGGTCGCTTCTTGTTATGCTTATATCGTTTACCAGAAGCTACACCGACTAATTCTCCGGATGTTAGCCTTGGATCAGATTGATCAACTGCAAATTTATTGCCATTGGTATCTTTAACAATAACCTTACCTTTGTTCACAGACCGAAGTTCTCCGGTCAAGAAGCGCGGATCATCTACCGAAACCATAACGGTTTTACCATCATTGGTTAGAGCTTTTCTCTGGCCGCGGGTTACTCCGACTAGATTGCTAGTATCGTCAACTCCAACAACAACAACAGTGTTGTCTAGAGTTTTCATTACCCTATAGCCTTTTGTATTGCCAACAAATCGAGCAGGATTGGCAATAAATTCTGCCTTTGTAATGCTGACTTTTTTGCCAAGCTCTTTATCAAATGCAACTACTTTATTGCGTCTAGACATGATGATACTACTAAGACCTTCTTCAGTTAATTCTCTTCGACCAGTTCCGCCCGTGGTGACATTGTAGACATCTGGTTGATTAACTAGATCTGATGTTACCAACGAGGCTTCGTGATCATAAGCATCCTTGGCATTATCAAAACTTGCGAGAATAATTCGTTCAAAGTTCTTACGTCCGTACTTTCTAACGGCCAATCTTAATATTTTACCAGATCCAATATATCGATCATTAAGATTAGTAGTGCCATGTACGCCGAAGTATGTACATCCATTGATTAGATTTGTTGTCTTATATACGATCCACACTTTGTCCATATCTTCACCTCCTATAATACTATTTATATTAAGGAGAGGTGATCGTGTTTCCTGCACTCGTGGGCATTTTACCGTGATCTGATTAGATTTTAGGTTACTTTGCCTAGTCGTTGAACCTTCGGCCAATTTCTTGGTCGTTTGGCTGCTGATTGCCCAATCCATGCCTTTTTTGGCATTCGCAATTATCATTACTGATTGTGCTGTAGCATTCATGTCTATAAGGGGTTTCCAGCAGTTCACAGGATTTTTTATGGGAGGCTCAGTTCAAACCACCCAAGTGAGTATCACCATTTGTACTTAAGACCTCAACAACACCATCTCCTATGTCCAGGACACTAACGTCATGAGTTCCTGAACCGCAGTCAAACACTACTACCTTACCGGATCCCCCTTTGTCTACACCAAATGCCAGCGCAGCAGCAGTTGGTTCGTTTATAATACGCAGCACTTCGAGCCCGGCAATCTTTCCAGCGTCCTTGGTAGCTTGACGTTGAGCGTCATTGAAGTAAGCGGGCACTGTAATAACAGCTTGTGTTACTTTTTTTCCAAGATAAGCTTCAGCGGTATCTTTCATCTTTACAAGTATCTGCGCGGAAATTTCTTGAGGAGAATATTTTTGATCGTTTATACTTACCCAGGCATCACCGTTAGAGGAAGGTACAATCGTATAGGATAGAGTTTTTAGATCTTGTTGAACCATCTTGTCGTCATAGCGTCTGCCTATTAGACGTTTGACAGCGCTTACAGTGTTAACAGGATTAGTTACAGCTTGCCTCTTTGCAGCAGCTCCTACCAGTTGTTCTTTGTCTGTCCACGCTACAACGCTTGGGGTTGTTCTAGCACCTTCGGCATTTTCAATTACTTTTACGGTTTTGCCTTCCATGACAGCAACACAACTGTTGCCTGTTCCCAGGTCAATTCCAATGATCGTGCTCATATTTGATCTCCTTTTCTAAGCAAGATAATATTGATGGCCTATATAGCATCATCAATAATATTTATGTCTTATTTTGTTATCTATTGTCAACATAAATTTCTATAGTTCTTCCTCAGGGCACGCTTCGTTACAACCATACCATTGCAAAGAAGCACGCATCAGCTAAATTGCAAAAAGTAAATTCTGCCATTTTATCATATGTTAACGAAACATCTGATACATCAACACATTCAGCGTACCATCTATCATGGCAATTGAGATTAGCCCACTTGCATAATTCTGAGTAATTTTCTGGATCCCAACAAGTATTTTATGCACTGTCTACCCACGTTAAAAAATATAAAAGATAGGAAGACTCGTCATAAAATTCCCATGTTACAGGATAGACAATTCCTTTATCTGGTGCCCAAATAAAATTTTTCAATGCATATGAATATGCATTGCGAGACAAGCTATTTGAACACCACATAATTCTATCAGCTATTTCATTCTGACTGAGAAATTGCGTCACTTGTTTATTCATATGAGAATGTCAACTGAAATAGTGCAGCAGATTCTTGATTTGAAAAAACAATTTGATAATGGTTTATTCTTACCCAAGCGTTTGAATCAAGATTTTCATCGAACCAGTCTAAGATATCGCCATCTTTACTGTTGTTACAATTATAATTAACTATGTACGGGTAGCCGCGAATTTTCCACTCGATGGGAGACTTTGTCATGGTGTACTAGACCCTGTTTATATATTTTTTCTTACAATGTATTACGCATTCACATGGTTTGCGATCAGATAACCACAGATCTTTCCAAATATCCAATTGCTTTGCATAGTTTTCTAACGTAATTTCAATATTATTATCGCGTAAGTATAATGGTATTGACTGCTCAACGATCTTTTTGATTTCCTGTCCTTGAATTCTACTCCATTTAGACCAATTATGATCTCCATGATCAGGATCTGTGAGCCGCGTGTAAGAATCTGCTACCCAACAACAAGGCCATAATCGTCCAGCTACATCTACATAAATTTCACCACCATTTTGCTGACATTTTGGATCAATTTCAGTATTGGTCAACCAGTTTTCATAGGTATCGCCTGTGATTACAGACTGCCAAGGTTTGTTTTCTGCAGATTTCAAAATTGATCCGTTGGCCACTGGAAATTCTGATCCTCCGGCAAATCTCTGTGTGTATTTGACATTTATATGTCTAAAGCCACGATTGTATAGAAATTCTTTGAGTTGATCTATTTCGTGTTTATTATGATCAAAAATCAAAGTTTCCGCCCACACATCGATTCCGCATGCAATAAGAATATCAGCTGTATTCATTACATGATCCCAGTTAGTTCCAATTCGATACAGAGAATGTGTGTCATGGAAACCGTCAATAGCCAATACAGCTTGACCTTGTTTACCAATTATCTCTGCTAATCGCTGCCACCAGTCTTTATCACGAGCACTTCCATTGGTATGAAAACTTATTTTGCAGGTTTGGTTATGCGATCTCAGATACTCGAGAATTGGCAAACTGTCTTTGTTCATTACAGGGTCGCCATAATTCCCGCATGCCAAAAAATATTCTAACTGAGACAACCAATTGTCAGTAAACCATTTTTTGAATTGTTCAAAACTTATATCAGTTGGCCCTACAAAGCTGCGTGTGATACCTCCAGAATGGTTTCTTGGACACATTGGACAACTAGCTTGGCACCTAGTTGACAGTTCTATATGTATGCGTTTTACAAGGGTCATACCTGTGTGCTACTATTACGATCCTACTTGTTTGTTCATGTTTAGCTCTGTTAATTCTGCCATAACCTGAAAGGTTTCCCATGCATCTTTCAAAGCTGGATTTGATTCTAGATCCTTATCAAACAAAACAGTTTCTAGCCATATGAAATTAAGACGCTCTCTGTAGCTACCAAACCGTCGAGGTTGATGCAATTTACCTTGTGTGTATAAAGCAAGGGTGGTTTGTCTAAATAGGTCCTCTTGTGATTCTTCATAATTTGCCCATACAGCCTCGGACCTACCGCCAAAGCGATACCCGTTCCATATTTGTTTCCATTGCCCGTCGTCATGCGGATCAAAATTTGTGCGTGAAATAATAACCAGTACGTCCTCAATATCTACACGACCATCGACAATATCTACTAAACATCTACTAAAACTAAGACCTACTTTCATTTTTTATCCTTTATGTTTGCAATATCATCTGGTGTGTAGATTGCATTATGCAAATCCATAAATCCACATTGCATACCCACAGTATAACTTCCTGGTCCAAATCCAAAAACATCATACAAAATATATCTATATGACCCGTGTTCACCTAGTTCTGCTTTTGTCACTCGCTTAATTACAGAGTAAAACGCCTGCAGTTGTTGATCCTGTGGAAGACTATTCCACCACGCATCACAATCAGCGTCATAGGCTTCTTCAGCTTTCGACCAATCCTCTGCGATTTTTTCTAGATTTTTTAAGAAATGATTTGACATACAACAATAGTAGAATCTAGCCAGCGATCTGTCAACTGCTTAATTTTGAAAAAACTTTTTTAAAGTTACACTCGTATCTTGAATAAATACACATACGAATAGGAGATATACATGTTTACATCCCAATTAGTTTTGACTCGTCAAAATACCAGTACACCTTTCCATGCGGTTGATGCTGCAACACTCAGTCATTGGACCACTACTTATGTAACCACAGGGCTGCTTGTATCACGTAGTGAAAGTCTAACGCCTGACAAACTAACCAAAACCATTGTAAATACGTGGAAAGAAGAGGCCGATTGGAATTCTTTTCTAGCGGATCCGGTAATTGCGGCATTTATGGCTGCTAGAACTGCGTATGACAAAAAGAATAACATAACTGAAACATTGTCTACCGCCAGTTCATAATAGGTAGTTTTTATGATTTTGTTTAGGCTTGTTAGACTCAACGAAGTTGAAGTCTTCCAAGAACTGCGTTTAAAATCTCTTAAAATACACAGTAGATCTATGGGAGATCTGTACAGTGAAGAACGCAGCAAAACACTGGTTCATTTCATGTGCATGCTGCGAGACAATTTTGTTATTGGTTTGTACTACAATGACATCTTATGTGGGTATGTAATTGCTTCAAGATACAGCGGCGGAACAAAAAAGAAAATTGCACACAGAGCAATCTGCTGGGGTGCTTTTATAGACAAGTACAAGCTTATTTCACAACCTAATTTTGTTTCAAGCAATGTTACCAATTTAGGTCAGCAACTTATGAACGCCATGATGGAACATCTTAAAAGGTCTGGCATTAAAATTGTTACCGCTGGAATTGCCGCTGAAAATACATTGAGCATTAGAATGTGTCTAGCCGTCGGTTTTGAAATCACACACACTGAAAAGCAAGCTATGTACGATCCAGATACAAATAGTTACAATGATATTGTGATGTTGATAAAGTATCTATAATAATAGTTCAGTACCATGTTGACATGTTTAAAATCTTTCAATACCTTGGTTATTGAACAGCGTCATATTGCAACCATCCATATGGTAAAAGCCAACGAACGAAATCTATTAAAACTATAGGTAGTCTATTTGGAATATTTGCAAATTCATCTGCTGTTTTCGACAATAAAATAACTGTAAATAATCCTTGCTATATGGTAAGTGCAGGACACAAAACGCTAGATGTATGCGGACCCGCTGTGGTTATTGAAAACAAAGGACTTTCGTATACAGAAACCAAGTTAACAGACTTTATTCCAGATAAGCCTGGCCAGTTGTCTTATATTGACGGATGCTCAAACAGTAACCTAATTGATCCATATCGTAATGGAGATCCTTGTTTAAACTATCTATTTTTCCCAGCTGGAATAGAACAAACTTTCCATACTCATCCTAGCTTTAGAATTGGTTACGTGCTTAGTGGTAAAGGTTATGCAGAGATAAAGCGATCAAAAGATGTAGTAGAATCTGTGCCGCTGGAACAAGACACAGTGTTTGTTTTAGACCGGCACACTTTACATAGATTTATTACACTTGAGGATAACATGAGCTTAGCCGTTTATCATCCCGATTCAGAGGATGGTCCAAGAGATGAACTAAACCCCATGATGTCTAGGACTTATCTGCGTTAAATTTAGCCGAGTTAAATGGTACCATTGCTAGATTAGAATTATAGTACCTAGAATCGTCAGTAACATTTTGTCCGCACCAGTTTGGTATATTATAGATCTCATTAGAATTTTCAAGCTCTATTTCAGCTAACCATAATCCAGTATTATCACCTAAAAACTCATCTATTTCCCATTTGTGCGGACCAGATGTTATTGTGTATCTGTTTTTACGAATAGAGTATTTGCACTGAGCATTGAAAAGAGCCTGTGCAGCGTCCCAGTCTGCCAAGTTAAATTCCCATTCATCTCTTTCAGCTCCGCGTGTTTTATTTTTTACTGTAAGAGTTGCTTTATAATGCCAAGTCCTCCAGTTTGCCAGACGCAGCCGTATAGTGCCGTCTGGATCTGTTGACAGATATCCTTGCTGTATAGACCAAGGTAAAGGACAGGTTTGTTTGACAAGCGAAGGGTCTACAACAAGATACTTGTGTTCAATTTCTTTTGCCATTTATGCTCTATTTCGCAAATCATAAAACATCTGCTTTTGTTTATTCACGTATTTCCATTGATCTTTGTAATTTATTATTACAAATTTTACATTACCAGATTTTACATTACCATACAATGTCCCTAGACTAGCCGCTCGTACATATAATGTGCCATCCTCATCTAGATAAAAACGTCTAAAACGAAAATTAACATATAGCAGTGGGTCTGATTTCCAGGGGTCGTATTCTTTGTGTACAATACGCAAATGAATTCTTTTTTTCAATTGTTCTGTTTTGAGCCACACAGCGTCCTGCCGTGTGACAAAACACCATAGTTGAATTAATCTGAACCAGAGTTTAGTCATCATAAATTACTCGTCTTCGCCACGTAGATTCATAAAGACTGCTTTGGATTGATTAAGATAAATCCATCTATACCTTGGTATGGGTTCAGCTTTGCCATAAGACAACTTTATGCTATAAGGATAGGGCGCAAGTATTGTTCCATCTTTTTCAAGTTTTAACAAATCTTTTCCCGCTCCATTGGATCTTATTGAAATATATCTATGCGTATTGTGTTCAAATGGATCCCAACTACCAGACCTAACCAAGTGAAAACTTATTTTTTTAGAAATTTCTTCTCTTACCATAACAACGTCTGTTCGCCGCAAAAATGCCAATAACAATAACCATCGCGTTAATAACCATTGAGAAACACTCATTCTAGAATTCAAATCCTATGAAAGTATATCGTAACACTATAAACTAAAAATTTCGATCAGTCAATAGTCAGAAAATTAACTATGCATATAAATACACATGTCAACGAACGGGTTGTAAACAATTGTGTTTACAACATGGCAGGAGGTAAAAACGTGGACAAAAACATAAAAGCAGAGCTAGAGTCTCTGCGTAACGAAGTTGTGGCTAATCTTAAAAATATTGAAGGGTTAGTCGGTCAAATAGATACTAAACTAGCAGAAGAAGAGACAACCAGTTGTCTCAGTCGCTGTCCAGAAATTGCACAATTATTGGAAATTTGCAAGACTGTAAAGCTGCATCCTGAAACCAATAATAAAACCAGTGATAGGTTTGAAATATTGGTTAACAATGTTTACGAGCAAATGAATGCTATTGCTGTGGATAGATATACAAAAGGTATGGCAGATTTAATATCTGTAGTTAAGACTATGGATTCAAAAATTGGCAAACTAGCCGGCACATCACCAATGGAAGAATATTGGGAAAACAAATTTCCAGGTGTCAGAGAAACTGTAGAACAGTTTCTGGAAGAAGATGGCGCAGTCAAACCAAAAAAAACCTGAAGTTGATGATTCCGAGATTCAACGCATTATTGCGTTGGCCAATTACACAGGTAAAAAAGAAATTGCAGAAGAGTCCGCAGAAAACGCACCAGAATGGGCCAAAGACGTGGAAAATAAAACCTCACAGCAGTTACTTAAACAGGCAGCTGAATGGGACGACGATGCACATTCTATATTTTGTAAAATGTGGAACAGCACTGCTGCTAAACGAGTAGAAATTATGAAAGAAGTGCTTGCTGAAACTGTCAAGCATGTTCAAACCTATAATTACTATAATGAACATATAACTGTGAAAAATCGTGATGATGTTTCAAAGCTACTAGCCAAGTACGATTCATTAGAAGCAGCAAAAACCAAAGTAATTGATATACTCGAAAATTTTGACAGGGCAACACTTGAGAACATTGCCAGCGATAAAGAAAACGAACAAAATTGGAAAATATTTTATGATTGGAACAAACGCCTAATTGCTGAATTAGAACGTGTCGCAACAGAGATGCCACAAGGCATGCAAGTTGCAACATCTTGCCACACAATGTTGCGAGTTACGTCTAAAGACAAAGAAGCAGAAGTATTTGATCCAATGGTAATTGACCTTCAAACCTTTCAAATGGTTCCAATGAAAATGCCCCCTGATAAGTTAATTGCCTACAGGCAACGTGCATATGATAATTATATGCGTGACCTACAAAAGGCATATGAATGGGAAGCCAATAAAGTAAGCGCCTAAAGCGCTTACTTTACACAATATCGATCAACTAGTGCACTGAGATCATTAACAAGCTGATCCAGTTGAGGAACACGCACTACTGCAGATCCAAGACTGCCGTAGTGCATTTCTAGACAGTTCATCAACAGTCCTTTGATCTTTTCCTCATCAGGGCTATGAGGCAATGAACAGTTTGCATAAGTTGTTTCAAGGATCTTTTCCTTATTAACAAACCAAGCTTCAAGCTGTTCTAGTGTCCACTCGCCACGTCTGATACTTTTAAGCTGCTCGTTGTTACGCTGTAGATCCAGATCACCTTCAACCAAAATCTGTTCTACTTCGTTGAGCAATCGTACCACATGGTAAGCGAACTTGGTAGAATATCCGTATTCGACGGCATCCGATCGACGCTTTAAATTCTGTTTCAGCGGATACTCTTGATACAGCTTCTCAAGCTTGGATAGTTCTTCATCGGTAAGATGTTCTAACATGGCATATCCTTGCTAAATAAACAACATGATAAGTAAATTTACAGCACGGAGAGAGATATGTCAAGCGAATATGTTGGATTCGTCTACCAATGGACTAACCAAAAAAATCAAAAGAAATATATAGGGTCACATTGTGGTAAAGATGACGATGGATATATAGGATCGGGCAAATACTTCTTACGAGCATTTAATAAAAATACAGATAGATTTGTACGAACCATATTGGAATATGTTCAAGGAGGGGTAAAAGAGCTTAAAGCTCGCGAGCAACATTATTTAGATTCCGTTGATAACATCGTCAATAACAAACAATACTACAACGTATCGCCCAATGCTACAGGAGGTTATAATCATGGTCATTTATCAAAAGAAGCGCAAAATACATTGTATCAAAAATGGCAAGATGCAAGCCGCAAACGACTAGCTACTATGACACCTGATGAAAAAGAAAATCTTGCAAATCAAAAAAGGGAAACATGGCAACGCAATACAGCCAGGTCGTACAAGGTTGCAACAACATAACGTTTCATTATGGAATTTGTAGGATCATATTTCACAGCAAATTGTCCAGCCGGCTATCGGACCAGTGTTTGATCTCGTATTTTTCATAGATTATTCCTACTGCTTTTATGTTGCCAGGAGCATTATAGCACATTTACCATAGCTGTAAACTGCTTAATTAATTCTCATGCGATTTTGTTGCCTTTTTCATCATATCCCTGTGATCTGACCCTCATGGATCTTCTGGGCGGGCAAATAGGCATAGGCGACCGGATAGCCCTGTGATCGAGCCAGTGCTATCACCTCAGGCGATGGGTTTTTGATGTATTGGATGGCCCAGCCGTCCTGTTTTACCGCCGCCATTTGCACCTCAGGCGATGGGTTTTTGATGTAACGGATGGCCCAGCCGTCCCGTTTTACCGCCGCCATTTGCACCTCAGGTGATGGGTTTTTGATGTATTGGATGGCCCAGCCGTCCTGTTTTACCGCCGCCATTTGCATCTCAGGCGATGGGTTTTTGATGAATTGGATAGCCCTGTCATCACTTTGTACCGCCGCCATTTGCACCTCAGGTGATGGGTTTTTGATGAATTGGAGGGCCCAGCCGTTCTGTTGTACCGCCGCCATTTGCACCTCAGGCGATGGGTTTTTGATGGGACCGATGGCCCAGCCGTCCCGTTTTACCGCTGCCATTTGCACTTCAGGCGATGGGTTTTGATTCAATACCAAACTCTTGTATTTTGTGGCAATAGGCGTGAATATCTTCCACAGCACAGGATATTTGTCAGCTAACTCGTTGGGATTGATTTCGTTATCTTGTTCATCCCTGAACTGCGGCCCTGCTCCCCAATAAAATTGGAATCGCTGATTTATTGGCTTGATCAACACGATATAAAGCGGACTTATTTTGTTGTAATAGTTAAACTGGTTGTTATTTTTTGCAGCCGTACACCACCGGGTATTGACGCTAAAATAACAGCTGGCTGCCTCGGTATGCGGAACTACCACTTTGACGGTGGCATCGTTATACAGCAGGGTGGCTTGTTTTGAATCATAGAATGCCCGTTCTTCCTCGCCGGCTTTTTGTGTTTTGCTGGCCAGTTCCTTCTCTTGATATTTTTCGGTGATATCTTCCAGTTGGCCCAATGACTTGATCTGATTCAAATCTTTTGTGGGTAGTGGCGGGTTGAGCTTCGGTTTGCGCTTCAACACCGCAAATTTTTCCAGGGCGGGCAGCAGCCGGCTGGCAATGTCCTCCCAGCGATTGATTCCATAGCCATTGCCCACCGCGGTGAGATATCTATGCAATATCCAGAACAGGGTTTCTCCGTTGGTAATGCCCATATTCTCCAGTACGGTGGCCAGATCAACGGGTGTTTGCGCTGGCGGGGCACTGGGATCCTTGGTCCGGGATCGTAGCTTGCTGGCCAACGAGTTGACCTTGCTGACATCGTATTCAAGCAGTAACTCAAATATTCTCATGCGAGTATTTATGATAGATGACAGCCTGCAGCATCAATCACGGTTGGATATTGCCAGAAATACCAATGCCAGGCTCGATGCATTCATCCCATGTCAACAAAAACAGTATTTGTGTTTGATCGTCCCAGGGCCAGGTGATGTGAATGGACCTCATCCATGCAGCCGCCCCAAGTGTGATGTCTTCACCACACACCCACCATTCTTGCCTGCCATCTGACCAGACCACGGCAGGTCCATCAAGCCTATGCAGTTGATCGCGTATCCACCATTCTTCGGTG
>Ga0316225_1000219_pt1 | contig 79878 bp, 65 predicted proteins | sample TBH18015metaG_FD_206010 | JGI IMG/M metagenome (GOLD analysis project Ga0316225, IMG submission 206010) | Freshwater microbial communities from Trout Bog Lake, Wisconsin, USA - TBH18015 | ecosystem: Environmental > Aquatic > Freshwater > Lake > Hypolimnion/Profundal zone | place: USA: Wisconsin... | reverse complement strand
GCTTTGGTTATGCTGAAATTCGTATTCAGTTCGCAGAAGACTTTTTGAACATCCCCTTTGATGTTATGGCAAGGAAGACCAGCGTTGATCAAGCGCAGAAAATGATTTGTTATCTGGCCTCGCACAGCGAAAGTTTGATCAAGTCATGTTTGGCACGATCATCTATTGCCGTTGGCGTTATGCGTAGTGAGGATTCCGATCCTGAAACTTTATTAGACTGCGCTGAGAATTTTATTGAGATGCTTCAAGTGTCAAAACTTGAATTGTTAAACAATCTGCGCGAACGGCTTACCCCAGTTAAATTGCCACTTTGGCAGACCAATAAGATTAATTGTGAGGTAGACCCATATGAGATTCTCAATAACTTGGATGCACTCACGCCTAGTTCAACTATAGGTGATGTTTTTATTAACGGAAGGCATTTTAGTTTGGGCGGGATTGATGTGTCCAGTCTTCAGCCAACATCGGATGTCCAGGAAAATCACATATTGTTGGGCGGACTTTATGCCATGCGACGTAGAGTCGGGATACTGTCTGATTCGCTAAGTAAATTTGAAGAAAATAAACTTACGGCGAGCCGTTCGGACGGGTATGAAACTTTTTCAGTCTTAATGCTCAGCTTAACTTCGGGCGGAATGTTGCGCAGATGTAGTGACGTTTTAGATTCAACGGTAGAGTTTATCAAACTATTTGAGCAACGGCTTAAAGTTACTTTTAAGGGCGAAATCCATCCTGTGATGACACCCTACGCCCGTAGTTCACGTGTTTACAGGGCTCTTTTTACAAAATTAAGTTATTGGTATGAACTCGGTCAGCCATCCCTGAATGGCATTAATTTTCTCATGAAGTTAAAGTCGTTAGCAATCATCTATGAGTTATTTTCGTTGTTTCATCTGCTGGAATACTTAATAGAAAAAGGATGGGAAATCGTAAAGGTTTTGCCACATGCCACGCTCGGCGAGTATGTGCCATCGGTCATAAGTTTTACACTTGGTGAAGCACAACTGACAGTTACCTATGAACCTACCGTTGGTCTGTGGAATACCAGTACGGAACACCTATCACTTATTGATATTCAACATAATTCCAGTTCATATCACCCGTACTGGACACCTGATTTTGTTTTTAGAATGGAAATTAATAGCACTGTGCGCTACTTAATACTTGATGCTAAGTACAGTACTGCGGGAAGTGTTAAGACATACCATATTCCAGAATTATTCAGGAAATACTACCTTGGAATGGCGGTATATGATGCAAATATTGGGATAGCGACTCACAACAATATAGTTGGTGTATTTGCTATTTATTCATTGGGTTCCGGCGAAAAAGGGTATATTCCCCAAAGTAGTCAGCGATGTATTGAGCGCGATTGTAATGGTGAAATCTATGGTCTTAATAGTAGACTTCACGGCCTTAATGGCAGCCTTCCTCGCATTCCTATGGTCGGTGGAATTGGTCTAATGGTTGATAATACTAGAACTTTCACCGAGTCAATGGATACAGCTATAAAAGTTTTACGTAAAACCATTTCTAATGGCGAATCTATTCTCACATAAGTTTAAAATTGCTGTCAATTAGATGTTACATTACCAGAGTAACCAAATACCGATTTTTTTATCGAATACGCCAAAAACGAACAGGATAACTCTAGTAATGCTGAGCGTTACGGATTGGCAAAATTTGTTGATGTATTGGTTGAAGTATGAGTTGAGAGTTGAGAGGTGAAGCATGGCAACAACTCTTGACAGTATCGCGGGTGGGTTGAATGAGGCTATTAAACACGCAAAGGGCTTGGATATTGCTGTTAAAATTCATCAATTACCACGGTTGTGAAAACCCTTCTTTTCAAGGCAGGGATGGACCGGCAAGTTTCTTCATGCCCTCGATGGGCATGAAGAAACAGGATTGTGGTGTGGAAGCCCCTTCCTTTCCGCGTAGCGGCAGCGGTTCATAGCTGAGGTGGGGGAGGATGTTTATTTTGATTTTGTGGTTGCCGGAAACAGAGTTACCGTTCTGGAAACTCGTTTTAGCAAGCATAAAGTTGATTTTCTTTAACAGGAAAGTGAGTTTTAGAAGCAAGGCAGCCATTCTGTGTAGCAGGTCAGCATCTCTGTGTAGCAGGTCAGTATGACTCTGTAGCAGCCGAGTCATTCTCACAAGCAAGAAAATGACTCTTCTGCGCAATCTGTTGAGGCAGGGCGATATATCAGTCATGGATGCTGTCGATTCGGCTTGAAAAATGGCATTCAATTTTCAATTTGAAGAACGGCTGCCGGAAGGCCGGAAATATCCGCTTACACATAATCCAGGAATCCCGCTATCCTGCGTGTAAAATGAGTGCAGAGGACTGCTTTCGCATTTCCATAATCTAAAAAAATGGCAAAGACAAGAACGATTTATTCCTGCACCGAGTGCGGTGGACAAACGGCGAAATGGCAGGGACAATGCCCGCATTGTATGGAATGGAACACGCTGGTCGAATCTGTTGCTGAAGCCACTGTCAAAGGGGTAAACCGCTTTGCTGCACTGGCAGCCTCGGGGCGCGTGCAGTTGTTGTCCGATGTGGCTGCCGAAGAAATGCCGCGCATCCCGACGGGCATCGAGGAGTTTGATCGCGTGCTGGGCGGCGGTCTGGTTTCGGGCGCTGTGGTGCTGATCGGCGGCGATCCGGGTATCGGAAAATCCACGCTGTTGCTACAAGTGCTGGCTAATTTATCCACCAGCCAGAATACCCTGTATGTCAGCGGTGAAGAGTCCGCACAGCAAATTGCGCTGCGTGCCAAACGGCTGTCGCTGGATGCGCGTAGTTTGCGGCTGTTGCCGGAAATTCAGCTGGAAAGGATACAGGCCACCATCGCTCACGATAAACCTTCGGTGGTGGTCATTGACTCGATCCAGACAGTATATTCTGAACAACTCACTTCAGCGCCGGGTTCGGTAGCTCAGGTGCGTGAATGCGCAGCCCAGCTTACCCGCATTGCCAAAAGTCAGAATATTACTATCATTCTGGTCGGTCACGTCACCAAGGAGGGGGCGCTGGCCGGTCCGCGCGTGCTGGAACATATCGTTGATACCGTGCTGTATTTTGAGGGCGACACCCATTCCAGTTTTCGGCTGATCCGTGCGTTCAAGAACCGTTTCGGCGCGGTGAACGAATTGGGCGTGTTTGCCATGACCGAAAAGGGACTGCGCGAAGTCGCCAATCCGTCTGCCATGTTCCTCTCTCAGCATGGTCAGCAAGTGGCCGGTTCCTGTGTAATGGTAACGCAGGAAGGGACGCGCCCGCTGCTGGTGGAAATTCAGGCGCTGCTCGATGAGGCGCACAGTCCGAATGTGAAACGTTTGTCGCTGGGACTGGAACAGAATCGTCTGGCGATGCTGCTTGCCGTGCTGCACCGCCACGCTGGCATTGCCTGTTTCGATCAGGACGTGTTTATCAATGCTGTAGGCGGGGTGAAAATCACCGAGCCGGGAGCGGATCTTGCCGTGATTCTGGCGATGGTATCCTCCTTGCGCAATCAGCCGCTTCCTGAGAAACTTGTGGTGTTTGGCGAAGTGGGACTGGCAGGAGAAGTGCGTCCGGTGCAGCGGGGGCAGGAGCGCTTGCGTGAAGCAGCCAAACTGGGCTTTACTTCGGCGATAATCCCGAAAGCCAATGCGCCCAAACACCCGATTCCGGGCATGGAAATTATTGCAGTGGAGCGGGTAGAGCAGGCTGTCGACAGGATGCGCTGATTTCATCTGCACAGGCTAGTTTAATGTGGTTAAAGAACGGTAATAAAAACTTGAGGGACTTGCGATGTTGATGCTAATCATACTGGCTGCACTGATCATATTTACTTTGCTGGCGTTCTTTCGCGCCACAATTATCAGTTGGCTGCTGACATTTATGCTGATAGTGCCGGTGCTGGCGATACAGGCGCGGCTCTCGGCTACCGTTTTGCAAGTGGTTTATTCGTTATTATTTCTGTTTGTCGTGGTGTTTGGTGTGCCTTATTTGCGCCGCACCCTTGTAAGCAAAGCCATGCTGCAGTTATTTCGAAAAATAATGCCTCCGATCTCCGCCACCGAACAGGAAATGATCGATGCGGGAACGGTATGGTGGGACGGTGAATTATTCAGCGGTCATCCTGACTGGAACAAATTGCTAGCTTATCCGAAATGTGCACTGAGCGTCCGTGAACAATTGTTTCTGGATACGCAAGTCGAACAGCTTTGCGGCATGCTGGATGACTGGAATATTACCTGTCATCTTGCCGATTTGCCGGCTGAAGTCTGGACATATCTCAAGCATGAAGGTTTTTTCGGGATGATTATTCCCAAAGTTTATGGCGGGCTTGAGTTTTCAGCTCAAGCGCATTCTGCCATCCTCGGTAAAATCGCTTCACGCAGCGGTACGGCGGCGATGACGGTGATGGCAGCCAATTCACTGGGTCCTGCCGAATTGTTATTGCACTACGGGACTGAGGTGCAAAAGAAAAAGTATTTGCGCCGTCTGGCGCGCGGCCAGGAAATCCCTTGTTTTGCGTTGACAGGCCCGGAGGCGGGCTCGGATACGACCGCAATCGGTGCTTATGGCATTGTCTGCAAGGGCGAGTTTGCCGGAAAAACCGATGTCACCCTGATTCGGCTGAACTGGGAAAAACGTTATATCACTCTGGCACCGGTAGCTACCTTAATCGCGCTTGTTTTTAAACTGTATGACCCTGAGCAGCTGCTAAGTAGTGAAATGGATCGGGGCATTAGCCTTGCACTGATTCCGGCAGAGCTCAACGGGGTGCAAACCGGCCGCCGTCATTTACCGTTGAGTTCGGCTGTTTTGAATGGCCCCTCCACAGGATGTGACGTACTGATTCCACTTGATTATCTCATCGGGGGTGAAGCGCGTATCGGTCAGGGTTGGCGTATGCTGATGGAGTCGCTAGCGGCAGGCGGGGCCATTTCATTGCCGGCCGGCAGCACAGGCGAAATGAAGCTGGCGGCGCGTACCAGCGGTGCCTATTGCCGGGTTCGTCGTCAGTTCAATCTGCCGATAGGCCTGTTTGAAGGCGTGGAAGAAGCGCTGGCACGTATTGGCGCGCACACCTATATGGTTGATGCTGCGCGTGCCTTTACTGCACTGGCGTTGGATATGGGCGAGAAACCATCGGTGATTTCAGCTATCGTCAAATATCATGCCACTGAACGAGGGCGTACGGTCATTAACGATGCAATGGATATACAGGGCGGTAAGGGCATCAATATGGGGCCGGATAATTATCTGGGGCGCATTTATCAGCAATTACCCGTTGCCATTACCACGGAGGGCGCGAATATCCTGACGCGTTCCCGGATGATTTTCGGTCAGGGCGCGCTACGCTCTCACCCTTATGTATTAAAAGAAATCGCGGCAAGCCGTGAAGCGAATGAGGCGCTTGCCCTGCACCTGTTTGACGATGCTTTTTTCGGCCATATCGGTTTTGTCCTGTGTAATGCCGCACGCAGCCTGGTCTTCGGATTGACGGGCGGTTATGGTATCCCTGTTTCAAAAGGAGTGATATGTCGTCACTACTATCAACAAATGACGCGTTTTTCTTCAGCCTTTGCCTTCAGCGCGGATATCGCGATCATGGTGTTGGGTGGCTCGCTCAACCGCCACGAAAAACTATCCGCTCGTCTGGGTGATGTGCTGAGCCAGCTTTATCTGTGTTCAGCGACGATGAAACGCTATGCGGATGACGGTCGCCCGGCCTCGGATTTGCCGCTGGTCGATTGGGCTATGCAGGATGGACTCTACAAGATACAACTGGCTTTCGAGGGAATAATACAGAATTTCCCCAACTTTTTAGTGCGTTGTAGCTTGCGCGCGCTGATCTTTCCGCTAGGCAGGCGCTTAACCCCGCCTTCCGACCTGGCGGGGCATAAAGTGGCGGCGCTGTTGATGCAACCGGGGCATGCACGCGATCGCCTGACTGCCGGCATTTATATTTCAGACGATGAACAGGATGCCGTCGGCGCACTGGAGGCTGCCTTGGCCAGCACGCTGGAATGCGAATCCTTGCAGACGAAGCTGCGTACGGAGCACAGTAAGTATAACGGAGTGACGGAGTTGCAGCGCATTGCCCAGGCGCGAGACGGCGGGGTAATTACGGCAGAGCAGGCTTTGTCGCTGGGACGCGATTATGCACTGCGTCGCAAGATTATTATGGTAAATGACTTTGCGCCTGATATCTTATGAGACACTGTGCTGACTTGACAATGACGGCTCACGTCAGGGAAAAAAGGATGATAGTGAAAATAAATTATCCGTTAATGCCGGGTTTGCAAATAGCCGCGTTAATTGATCAATCAGATGTGTAACCGGCTAAGACTTAGAGGAAAATGGTAATGATGGATGAGGTGATCTCACCCGCGCAAGCGGGTACGCTGCATGGCCTATTCCTGGAGCGCGTACGCCGTACGCCGCACAAGGTAGCCTACCGGTATTTTGCAGCGCACGCATGGCAGACAATCAGCTGGCAACAATTGCAGATTGAAGTGGCGCGCTGGCAGACGGCTTTGCGCAGTCTTGCTCTGCAGCGCGGCGATCGGGTTGCGCTGATGTTACGAAATTGTCCGGTCTGGGTCGCTTTTGATCAGGCGGCCATGTCGTTAGGATTGGTGACTGTACCGCTATATACGGTCGACCGGCCCGATAATATCGCTTACATTATCAACAATTCGGCTGCAAAAGTGCTCTTGTTCGAATCGGCTGAACAATGGCAAGGTTTAGCTACCGTGCGCAAACAATTGCAACATATTATGTGTTTTGTCAGTGTTAATCGTCTGCCTGATGCCGCTGAGTTACTTCTGAAACCAATGGCGGACTTTTTGCCAAAAACAGCGACACTCTTGCCACCGGCATCTTTTGATGCTGATGAACTTGCCAGTATTGTTTACACCTCAGGCACAACCGGCAAGCCCAAGGGGGTGATGTTAAGCCATGCCAATATGCTCAGTAATGCACATGCCTGCCTGGATACCTTTGCGGTGAACGGGGATGACTTGTTCCTGTCTTTTTTGCCTTTATCGCACACCTTCGAACGTACTTTAGACTATTACCTGAATGTGATGACCGGTGCAACGGTCGCATTCGCCCGCACCATACAAACGCTTTCGGAAGATTTGCGGGTCATCAAGCCTACTGTGCTGATCAGCGTTCCGCGCATTTTCGAACAAATCTACGGCGTGATGCGCGCCAGGCTGGAAAACGGGTCGTGGTTAAAACGCCGGCTGTTTCATCTGGCAGTGGAAACAGGCTGGGCTCGTTTCGAACGTGAGCAGGGGCGTGGCAGCTGGCAGCCGGCCTTTTTGCTCTGGCCCCTGTTGCAAAAACTGATAGCGCAACCCGTGCTCGATAAATTGGGCGGCAGTCTCCGTGGCGCGATTTGCGGGGGGGCGGCACTGTCCCCGGAAGTTTCCCGCGTGTTCATCGGACTGGGATTGCCGATTTCACAGGGCTATGGCTTGACCGAGGCCAGTCCGGTGATTTCAGGTAATCATCTGGCAGATAATATACCGGACAGCGTCGGGCCGCCGCTGCGGGGGGTGCAGGTACGCCTGGGTGCGCGGGGTGAATTGCAGGCCAAAGGCAAAAATGTTATGCTGGGCTACTGGAATAACACTGCAGCGACGCATGCGGCCATTGACGCCGATGGCTGGCTGCATACCGGTGACATCGCGCATATTTCAGACACCGGGCATATTTATATCACCGGGCGCATCAAGGAAATCATCGTCATGTCCAATGGCGAAAAAGTGCCTCCTACCGATATGGAGCTGGCAATTTTGCATGATCCGCTGTTTGATCAGGTGATGATCTTTGGCGAAGGGCATCCCTATCTGGTGGCACTGGCCGTTTTGAATCCCGAAGTTTGGACGCACTTTGCCCGTGAAACCGGCATTAGTGACGGAATGCCGGAAGCCTTGACGGACAGCCGGATAGAAGCAAAGATATTGCGGCGTATTGCGCGCAATTTGCGTGATTTTCCCGGCTATGCGAAAGTAAAGCGGGTGTTATTGCTACGAGAATCCTGGACGATAGAAAACGGCTTGTTAACGCCTACGCTGAAACTGAAGCGTAATGAAGTTACCCGTTACTATGCATCACAAATCAAAAAACTTTACCTGGGACACCGCTGATGAATGAATTAACTTGCCTGCCTGATCGCCACCCGACTCTGCGCATGGTTACCATGCCCGCAGACTGTAGTTATACCGGGGACGTGTTTGGCGGATGGATCATGGCGCAGGTCGATATTGCCGGCAGCATACCTGCTGTGCATCGTGCCCGTGGCCGCGTGGCGACCGTGGCAGTGAACTCCTTTCTGTTCAAACAGCCGGTATTCATGGGCGATATTGTCAGTTTTTATGCGCACATTGATAAAGTCGGGCGCACTTCGATTACCGTGAATGTGGAAGTATATGTGCAGCGCGACCCGGCCTGGCCTGTTTGTGTGAAGGTGACGGAAGCGACACTTACTTATGTGGCGGTTGATGAAGATCGTAAACCGCGCGCTGTTCCCGCCCATGATCATACTTCATAGCATCGCGATCAACAAAGTCGCATCAATGCGGAATCCAAAATAAGGCGGGTGGTGCATTGAGATGATCGCTGCGGCGACATTTGAGATAACCTAGTTGAGGAATTGATACAGATGAATGAGGCTCAGAAGCTCAATGCCGATTGGCAAACGGGCCGTTTGGACAGTGTCCGGCAACGATTAATGGTGGAAGGTAATGCCTGGTATGAACTGGTTGTAGCGCGTTGCCCGCATCTGTTTGCCGAAGTGCCTGTGTATGTCAGCGGCCTGCAGTTGCAGCAAATGGAAGCGGTGATCGCGGCAGTGGAACGGGTGGTCAATAACCGTAAGTGGAGTGGTAAGTGGGCTCAGGACTCAGGATTGAGGATTGAGGATTCAGGATTCACCCCCACCAAAGGCGTGTTTTACGGTTATGATTTTCACCTGAACAATGAGGGCGCGCATCTGATCGAAATCAATACCAATGCGGGCGGCGCTTTTCTGAATGCGCTACTGCTGGATAGTCAGCGCGAGGTAAAATTGCCGGGCACGGCAGTCGCTAAAGCGAACCTTGAACAGGTATTTGTCGACATGTTTCACCATGAATGGCAATTGGCGCGCGGGAATTTACCGTTGAACTGTATTGCCATCGTAGATGAAAAACCGCAGGAACAATATCTGTATGCGGAGTTTTTACTGGCGCGGCATCTGTTCGAACGCGCCGGCATACGTGTTTTTATTGTTGATCCGGCTGATATCAGGTCATTAGCTGACGGGTTGTATGTTGAAGGTCAGAAAATTGATCTGCTGTATAACCGCCTGACAGATTTTTCATTGCAGCAGCATGCGCCTTTGTTGCAGGCTTATCTGGCAGGCAGCGTGGTGCTGACGCCCAATCCTGAACACTATAGCCGTTACGCGGATAAACGCAATCTGGCGCGGCTGACGGATGCCCGGTGGCTGCGTGAAGCCGGCATTGATGAGCATGATATCGCCACATTGCAAGCAGGTGTTCCGCATACCTTTGTGGTGCAAGCTGAACTTGAAACCAGCTTGTGGGAGGAGCGCAAGCAATTGTTTTTTAAACCCAACAGCGGGTATGGCAGTCGTGGCGCTTATCGCGGTGATAAACTGACCCGGCGTGTGTTCGGCGAGATTTTGCAATCGGCTTATATTGCACAAAAACTGGCCATGCCTGGCGAGCGCCGCGTGAGCGAAATGGAATCACTGAAATATGATGTGCGTTGCTATACTTACAATGGCGTCATTCAGCTGGCGGCAGCGCGTCTGTATCAGGGCCAAACGACTAATTTCCGCACACCGGGTGGCGGATTCGCCCCGGTGAGAGTGACAGATTGATGTTGATTTATTCCTTTTTTGCAATCGGGCTGGGGGCGGCGTGCGGTGCCTGGTTACGCTGGGGGCTGGGGCTGTGGCTGAATCCCGTGCTGCCTCAGTTGCCGCTCGGAACGCTTACGGCTAATCTCGCAGGTGGTTATCTGATTGGCTTGTCAATCGCCTTTTTCATGCATTACCCTGGCTTGTCGCCGGAATGGCGCTTGCTGGTGATCACGGGTTTTCTGGGCGGACTGACGACTTTTTCAACTTTTTCGGCTGAAACCGTGACCTTGCTGATGCGCGGGCAGTATTTGTGGTGCATCAGCATTATCGCAGCCCATCTTGGCGGTTCTCTGCTGATGACGGCGCTGGGTATTCATACTTTCAAATATTTACAAGGTAGCTAATGATGAATCAGCTTTGTTTTTATGTCAGTGAAAAACAACATCACGAAGGCATGATGCTGTATGAATGGTTGCTCGAAGAGGGCAAAGGCATGGGGGGGCATGGTGGTTCGGCATTTCGCGCCATAGCGGGGTTCGGACGACACGGCAGGCTGCATGAACAAACCTTCTTCGAATTGGCGGGTGAACTGGCTGTGAAAGTTGAATTTATTCTGGATGACAAGACTGCTGACCAGCTATTGCAGCGCGTGCGCGCGCAAAATCTGAATGTTTTTTATGTGTGCAGTCAGGTTGAATCAGGAATTATTTAACGGATGTTACATCCTCGCCATAAGACTTCGGGTTTGATTTTTTAATGTGATGTTTCTTTGTTGGCTGAGCCAACACTATATTAAGCCGCCGCGGATCGTGCGAGTTGTGCAGCCCCGCTGTTTGTGATCTATCAAGGGCACGCCGCTAGAATCGCATCAGACTGGCGGCTTGGCCGGTCGCCTTTTCTTCGCTTGGCGACGCAAAAGAAGGTAAGCTGTTGCCGGGCTGCCCCCGGCAAAATTTTTTTATTGCGAACAATTGATATTACGCAGTAGCATCAGTTATTTAACGGAAGACACTGACCGTCAACATGAATCTGCCTGCTTTGATCACCCAATATGGTTACTTTGCGCTATTCGCAGGTTGCCTGCTTGAGGGAGAAACGCTGCTGATACTGGCAGGACTTGCTGCCAATCAGGGCTATTTGCAACTGCACTGGGTCATACTCATTGCGCTGACGGGCGGCTTTGCCGGCGATCAAATTTATTTCTGGCTGGGCAGGCGACACGGCGGCTGGGTTTTGTCTCGTTATCCCGGGCTGGCTCCGGTATTTATACGTGCAAATGAGCTGATAGCCCGTTACCATGAATTGCTTATTTTCGGTGTCCGGTTCATGTATGGTCTTCGTACCGTCGGACCTGTTGCGCTGGGGATGAGCACTGTAGCGGCGTGGCGCTTTGTCTTGTTCAATGCACTGGGTGCGGCTTGCTGGGCTGTATTAATCGGCGGCGGAAGCTATTTGTTTGGCGATGCGCTGCAATTCATGCTGGCAGATATCAAAAAAATGGAAATAACCATGTTTTTCGTCGTTTTCTCGGCAAGTTTTCTGATATGGTGCTGGCGACGCTATAAGTACCGGAAAAAATTCAAATAAGCTGACTGAGTGATGTGCAATAATGTTACTCATTATGAGGGGGGTAGTCATGAAGAAAATCTGGATTTTGTTGTTACTGGCGCTGGCCGGCTGTGCCTCGGACAATGTTTACTTTCCCGCACCATCGGCCCGGCAGGCTGCTGATCAAATCATTCAGGATGTCTGGCAACCGGTTCATACCAACGTCAGGGAGGAACGATGAAACCGCTCAACTATGTGTTTGCCGCGTTGTTGCTGCTGGCGTCTTTGAATGCGACAGCGGATATACAGGTCAATACGCCGGGCGTGCGCTCGGTAACCGCTCAGATGAGAATGCGCCACGCACAATTGTATCCTTATTATACAAGTGGCGCAGTGGGTCTGAATACGGATGGTAGCATCGTGCTGCGTGATATCGAATCTGTACCCCTGGCCGTCCGTCATAAACTGCAAAAACTGGTTGATGCGGAAAATCTGGATCGGGGCAGGCTGTATTCTGAAATTGCCAATGCCAATGCGCATCCTGAATGGCAATCAGCTATTCGCACGGCCTTTGCACCTCGCTGGATAAATAATGCGCAACACGGCTGGTGGATCATGAGCGATGAAGGCTGGATCCAAAAATAGTACAGCTTGATCGCTGGTATTACAGGCCGAAAACGGATGTCGGTTTGGTGTGATGCGCTGCTGTCGGGTATCATGCGCATCTTGTTTGATAACACCACTTGCGACATGACATCCACCCTGGTATTTGATATTGAAACCGTGCCTGATATTAACGGGCTGCGTATTTTGCATGAGCTGGATGCAAGCGTCAGTGACTGGGAAGTGGCCGAGATGGCTTTTCAGCAACGGCGACAGCTGAACGGCAGCGATTTTATGCCGCATCATTTACAGCGTGTGGTCGCGATTTCCTGCGTGCTGCGTGAAGGCGAGCACTTCAAGGTCTGGTCACTGGGTGAGATTGATGAAGAGGAGGGCGGACTGATTCAGCGCTTTTTCGATGGCATCGAGAAATATACCCCGCAACTGGTGTCCTGGAACGGTGGCGGCTTCGATTTGCCGGTGTTGCACTACCGCGGATTAATTCATGGTGTGCAAGGTGCGCGCTATTGGGATATGGGCGAGGATGACCGCGAGTTCAAATGGAATAACTACATCAATCGTTATCATCTGCGCCATATCGATCTGATGGATTTGCTGGCTTTGTATACCGGGCGCGCGAATGCGCCGCTGGACGAACTGACCCGCCTGATGGGCTTTCCCGGAAAGCAGGGGATGGACGGGGGGCAGGTGTGGGAAGCGTATCAGCAGGGAAAGCTGGCAGAAATTCGCAACTATTGCGAAACGGATGTGGTGAACACCTATCTGGTGTATCTGCGCTTTCAATTGATGCGCGGTATTTTGAATCGTGAGTCTTATCGAAAAGAGTGTGCCTTGGTGCGGGCTGAGTTGAGTCGCTTTGATGGCGCGCACTGGCCGCCATTTCTGGCGGCCTGGACAGCAGTTTAATGCGAACAGGGTTGATGTTAAAGCGTATATGGCTTTGGACAGGCTGGTGGGACTGGTTTTGTATCTGACGCTGGACCGGTTACCGTACCTTTGATGTGCTGGCTGACGGTATCGGTGTGCTGGCCTGTGCAGACTCCGTTGGGTCGCTTGTTGATATATATTGAACGCCTTTGGGTGCGATAGTAATTCACTAACTTAATGAAATTCTACCGTCTCATTTGAGACTTTAACAGAAAAAATAGAAATGACAGATAACAGAGTAACCATTGAATCGCTGGATCAGGAAGGTCGCGGCATTGCGCATGCAGACGGCAAGGTGATTTTCATTGAGGGTGCGCTGACAGGCGAGATCGTCAGTTATGCATCCTATCGCAAAAAACCTGCCTTTGAAATGGCGCAAATGACCACCTTGCACCGGACGGCTTCAATTCGTGTCCAGCCTAAGTGTGCTCATTATGGTGTATGCGGTGGATGTTCGATGCAGCACCTGGAGCCACGCGTTCAAGTTGCAGTAAAACAACGTATTTTAGAAGACTCTTTGGCGCGTATCGGAAAAGTCAAACCTGAAACGATACTGCCTGCCATTTACGGGCAAAGCTGGGGTTATCGCGAGCGGGCGCGTATTTCAGCCAAATATGTGATCAAAAAAGAAAAGATGCTGGTGGGTTTTCATGAAAGACGCAGCAGTTTTGTTGCGGATATGCAAAGCTGTGAAATACTGGCGCCGAAAGTTGCCTCATTGATACAGCCTTTGGCCGAGTTGCTGGAAGGATTGTCGATACGGGAAAAACTGCCGCAAATTGAAGTGGCGGTCGGTGAGCAGGTATATGTGCTGGTGCTGCGCATTATGGCACCCTTGTCGGATCAGGACGAAGCCGCATTACGCATTTTTGCCGATCAGCATCAGGTGCAATTCTGGCTGCAAAGCAAAGGGCCGGAAACTGTTGTCCCGTTCTACCCGCTGGATGCACCGGCCTTGTCCTACAGCCTGCCGGAATTTTCTATCACTATGCCGTTTGCACCGGGTGAATTCACTCAGGTCAACAGTCAGCTCAATCGTGTGATGATCAGTCGTTCGATGCGCTTGCTAAAGCCTGCGGCGGGAGAGCGTATTGTCGATTTTTTCTGTGGTCTCGGAAATTTCACCCTGCCGATTGCGCGCAGCGGAGCACAGGTGCTGGGCATTGAAGGCAGTGATGCGCTGGTTAAACGCGCAGCGCAAAATGCAGCATACAATAACTTGTCCGGCAACACCTCGTTTAGTGCGATGAATCTGTTCGAAATGAACGAAGGATTACTCGCCGGTTTAGGCAAATTTGACAAGTGGCTGATTGATCCGCCACGCGATGGCGCGCTGGAACTGGTGAAAGCCATTACGCCTGAAATAGCGCCTGATCTAATCGTATATGTGAGTTGCAATCCGGCCACGCTGGCACGTGATGCCGCTGAGCTGGTGCAAAAGGGCTATGTGCTTAAAGCGGCAGGCGTGATGAATATGTTTCCGCAAACCTCGCATGTAGAATCCATCGCGGTGTTCGCTAAGGCCGTTGTATTCTGAAATTCTGCAATAATTCATCTTTTTGAGATGAGGGGATTATGACTGATAACGAGCAAATCCGGGAAAGTCTGGACAGCTTTACCCGGCACTTCGCAGGCTGTACTTCCGATCGTTACAGTGAGATGAGAAATTGCTCTTTTTTTGACCCCGTGCCGGATGAGGTTCTCAGTAAACTGGCGGATGTCGGGCATATCCTTAGCTGTAAAGCGGGCGACAATATCATCACCGAGGGCGACGTGATGCGATCGTTCTATGTTGTATTATTCGGTTCAGCGACTGTATTTGTAATGAAGCAGAAAGTCGGCGCCTTAATCCGTGGTGAATGTCTGGGTGAAGGCGCCTTCTTTGCACAAGATAATCAAATGCGCTCGGCTACTGTGGCGGCGGATGGTGAATTGATCCTTCTTGAAATGACTCAGGACGATATCGACCGGATAGACGTGCTAACCCGCCTGTATTTGAACAAGGCGCTGCTGCTCGCGATGTTCAGGAAACTACAGGCTGCTAATAACAAGATCAAATCGCTTAGCCGTGAGAACGAACAACTGAGACAGTCTCAGCCGGACGCACTAAATCTGCTCATTCATGAGATTAAATCTCACACCGGGGTGTAAATTGATCATTTCCGGCAAGTCGCCGACGACAACTCCAGTTGGCGTCTAACGAGCAGCGTCTGTTACCCCTTTAGTTTTGCGAACGCCGATGCCATTGCATTGGGCAAGACAGGTTTTGCGGCGATCGTTTTGGGTTGAATGCGGGTTGTGTTCTGCATATCACGGCTCTCCGGTTTTGGCGCAACATCCGTCAGGCGCATGGTCAGTGCAATGCGCTTACGCTGGGTATCGACTTCAAGCACTTTGACTTTGACGATTTGTCCTGCCTTAACCACGGTATGCGGATCCTTGACGAAGGTATTCGAGAGGGCTGAAATATGTACCAGTCCGTCCTGATGTACGCCGATGTCCACAAACGCACCGAAGGCCGCGACGTTGGTGACTACCCCTTCGAGTATCATATCAGGCAATAAGTCGGACAGTTTTTCCACCCCTTCTCTGAAAGTGGCCGTGGTGAATTCAGGGCGAGGATCCCGGCCTGGTTTTTCCAGTTCACGCAAAATATCGCTAATGGTCGGCAGACCATATTGTTCGCTGATGAAACTGGCAGGATTAAGTGATTTTAGCAGCGCGCTGTTGCCGATGACGGTTTTGATGTCCTGTTTGAGCACTTTTAGCATGCCTGTGACCAGCGGGTAAGACTCAGGATGAACAGTCGATGCATCAAGCGGATTTGCTCCATTCATGATGCGCAGAAAACCTGCTGCCTGCTCAAAGGCTTTTTTGCCCAGGCGCGGTACTTCCAGCAGTTGCGCGCGCGTGGCGAACTGGCCGTGACTGTCTCTATGAGCGACGATATTTTGCGCTACCGTACTGTTAAGTCCCGATACTCTGGTCAACAAAGGGACAGAGGCGGTGTTGACATCCACACCCACGGCATTGACGCAATCCTCAACCACGGTGTCGAGTGAGCGGGCCAGTTGCGTCTGTCCGACATCGTGCTGGTATTGACCCACGCCTATGGATTTTGGATCAATCTTGACCAGTTCCGCCAGCGGATCCTGCAAGCGTCTTGCGATAGATACCGCGCCGCGCAGTGAGACGTCCATACCCGGTAATTCTCGTGAGGCATATTCTGAAGCGGAATAAACGGACGCGCCGGCTTCGGACACTACAACGTTGATGAGTTTGAGCTCGGGGCGCACTTTGATCAATTCCAGCGCCAGCTTGTCGGTCTCGCGTGAGGCAGTGCCGTTGCCGATGGCGATCAGCGTCACACGATGTTTTTCGGCCAGTTTAGACAGGTTATGCAAGGAGCCCTCCCAGTCATTTCTGGGTTGATGCGGATAGATGACAGCCGTATCGAGGACACGGCCTGTTTCATCCACCACAGCCACCTTGACGCCGGTGCGCACGCCAGGATCCAGTCCCATGGTGACACGAGGTCCTGCCGGTGCTGCCAGCAGCAAGTCTTTCAGATTACGTGCAAATACGTTAATGGCTTCCGTCTCGGATTTTGCGCGCAGCGCGCCCATCAATTCGGATTCCAGATGCAAAAAACTCTTCACGCGCCAAGTGTAGCGCACCGTGTCGGAGAGCCAGGCATCAGCCGGTCTTTGCCGGTTTGCAATGCCAAAGCGGACGGCGATACGCGCTTCGCACGGGTTGTGAGGCGCGCTCATGGCGGGTTTTTCCGCTTCCGTATCCAGACGCAACTGAACGGTTAGCAACTCTTCCCGACTGCCCCTTAGAATCGCCAGCGTGCGGTGTGACGGGATGGTTTTGATGGATTCGAAATAATCGAAATAATCGCTATATTTGGCAGCTGCGGCCTGTTTTCCTTCAATGACGCGCGCTTGTACCACTCCGTGTTCCTGTACATAGTCGCGCAAGCCTTGCAGCAGGGTGGCGTCTTCTGCGAAGCGTTCCATTAAGATCTGCCGTGCGCCATCCAGTGCCGCTTTGCTATCTGCGACGCCCGGATGATCAGTATCAGCTGTTTTGAAGGGGGCTTTCAAATACTTTGCCGCTTCCTGTTCGGGCAAGAGCAATGGATTTGCAAGCAGTGTATCGGCCAAGGCCTCCAGTCCTGCTTCACGCGCAATCTGCGCACGGGTCCTTCGTTTAAGCTTGTAGGGCAGATACAAGTCTTCCAGCAGTGTCTTGTCGTTCGCATGAGAGATCGCATCCAGCAATTCGGGCGTCATCTTGTTCTGTTCAGTAATAGCGGCAATGACGGTTGCACGGCGCGCTTCGAGTTCACGCAAATAGCTCAGGCGTTCTTCGAGCAGGCGCAACTGGATGTCATCCAGTCCGCCGGTGGCTTCCTTGCGATAGCGAGAGATGAACGGTACAGTTGCGCCTTCGTCGAGCAAGGCAACAGCAGCGGTAATTTGGGCGGGTTTTGCAGCAAGTTCCTGGGACAGGCGTTGTTCTATAGTGGGTAGCATGGTTTTATTCTGTATTAAATCGGCTGAGGCCGTCGGGTAATGAAGATATGCCTGGACGTATTGCCGGAAGCAGACTCGCCTGATGCGAAAGGATTTGTTCGTTTGCCTTGCAAGCGATCAATCAGAGCACGGTGCAAATTATATCACTGCCTTGATAATCTGCATTACGTCGCGTTTTTGTGCAGGAACTGGCTGTCAGGCTATGCTGATTTTGAGATACAGAAATCGTTAAGGGCAAAGCGCTTGTTCAGGGCAAGCCTGCGCTCAAATTCTTCGGGCTGCGTCACCGCAGTTAAGCCGGCATCACGCGGATGTGCTGGCGACCAAAAGCTTGAGTGTATTTTTCAAAATGACCGGCAATGGCAGTATTGCAATCCGGGCAATGTCCGTCAGACGTTAAGCGATACAGCTCGATTTCATACCAGTCGCGCACGATCAACTCAGTGCCGCAGGACGGGCAATAAGTGGTGTCTCCCGTGCGGTTATGCACATTGCCGGTATAGACATATTGCAAGCCGGCGCTGATGGCGATGCGTCTTGCCGTAATCAGTTTTGCAGGCGGCGTCGGCGGCACGTCCGTCAGCTTGTAGTCAGGATGAAAGGCGGTGAAGTGCAGTGGGACTTGCGTGCCCAGTTCTTTTGCTATCCACTCGCTCATGGCACAGATTTCTTCCTCACTGTCGTTAAGATCCGGAATCAATAAAGTGGTGAGTTCGACCCAGACATTGGTTTCGCGGCAGAGATATTTGAGCGTATCCAACACCGGTTGCAAACGTGCACCGCATTGTTTGACGTAGAATTCATCGGTGAATGCCTTCAGATCGACATTGGCCGCATCCATTTTTTCGAAGAAATCGCGGCGTGCAGCCTTGTGAATATAACCTGCTGTGACGGCCACGGTTTTGATGTCTTTTGCATGACAGGCGAGGCTTACATCCATCGCATATTCGGTGAAGATCACAGGATCGTTGTAGGTGAAAGCCACGCTCTTGCAGCCCCGTTGTAGCGCGCTGCGTGCAATGGCCTCGGGTGTGGCCTCATCTGCTAGTTTGTCGAAACTGCGTGACTTGGAAATATCCCAGTTCTGGCAGAATTTACAGGCCAGATTGCAACCTGCCGTGCCGAATGACAGGATGCTGCTGCCGGGATAGAAGTGATTGAGCGGTTTTTTTTCGACCGGATCGACGCAAAATCCGGATGATCTGCCGTAAGTGGTGAGCACCATGGCATCATTCACCCTGCCGCGCACATAGCAGGCACCGCGCTGGCCTTCGCGAAGCTTGCAATCGCGCGGACACAGATCGCATTGAATGCGCCCGTCTGTCAGTGCGTGCCAGTATTTCGCCGGGTAACGCTCGGTAAGGCTGATAGGCTCGTCCATTTTATGCTCCTGTAGAATGCTGAGATTCTCCGGGTTCGGAAAATTTACTCACTGAGTAACGCGACAGTTTTACTTGTTCATTCCAGAAATCATCGGGCAGGCCGGCTTTTCGCTTCAGTTGCGCCATGAACTGGCGCAACCGGGGCAATTGTTCCCATACCTGCGGCAAAAAAGTACTGCGATAGTGACCATATTCGAATATCACGCCGTCTTTTCCCGGATGCACCTGAGACAAGGCATCGGCCTCATCTCTGAATTTTATGGGTTGAGCCGGGGTGAGCAGGGATATTTCAATGCGGGTGCAAGCTAATTCAGCCTCATTCAGTGGCAGGAAGCGCGGATCGAATAAGGCGGCGGATACGGCATTGCTTTTGAGATCATCCAGCAATGGGCGGTATGCCGATAATGAACCGATGCAGCCGCGCAAGCCGCCTTGTTGAGTGAGGGTAACGAAACAGGCACCGGGTTCCGTCAGCCACGGTGCGCTTTCATCCGCTGTTCTGTAGATGCCCAGTGCACATGAAATCGCGGCACGGGCAATTGGCAGCAGAATACGGCCTTTGTCGGCATCAGTCATGATCATTACCCCCGCTAAAAGCCAGTGCGGCATAACCTACTACGGCATCTTTACTGCCTGCTGTGTCGCCGGAATTGCGCAGATCAAGCAGTCGCGGTGTTAAATGATGCCGTTTTGCCGCAAGTATCAAACCGCTGATTGGCGTACCGCCACAGGCTCTGTCATGAGAAACCGGTTGTTGCAGGTTTAAAATGGATTGTACGGTCTGCTCATCCACCCGCTGTGAGGTGGCGTAGGGCAGATAGTGCGAGAGATCGGAACTGACGACAATCAGTGTTTCCTCTCCACCCCATAAGGCTTCCAGCACCTCGGCAACTTCGGTGGCACTTGCCATGCCCACCGCAAGCGGCAGCAAGGTAAAATCCTTCAGTACGCATTGCAGGAACGGCAGTTGAACTTCCAGCGAGTGTTCCTCGGCGTGCGCCTCTGCACTCACAACGACTTGCGGAAAATGGGCGATACGACGAGCAGCCTTATTATCCAGCTTGATTCTTCCTAACGGTGTGGCGAAGGCATCTGCATCGGACAATGCCAGGCCGCGCACTGCGACACGATGGGTGGGGCCTAGCAATACCACGCGACTGATTTTTCTGGAAATGGCACATAGCGTGGCATAAGCCGTTGCCGCAATAGCAGCCGAGTAGACATAGCCTGCGTGCGGCACGATCAGCGCTTTCGGTGTCAGTTTAAATGATCGGGCACGGGCGAGGAATGCCTGCACCTCGCTCGCCAGCTCAGCGGCATCGGCGGGATAAAACAGACCTGCAACAGCAGGCAGACGGATAGCGGACATGATAATTTCAACCTTAATACAGGGTAAGGATTGGTACACGTTACATTCGCCAGCATCCCGTTAAAAGCAGAATATCCGGTCTGTCTGCGCTGTTTTAAAAAGATGACTTCTTTGATGCACGGTGATTGTATAAAACTTTTTCTTTAAGATCATGCAAGCTCAAAGCGATCCAGATTCATCACTTTAGTCCAGACCTGCACAAAGTCATGCATAAACGGCTGCTGTGAATCGCCGCAGGCATAAACTTCCGCGAGCGCCCTGAGCTGCGAGTTTGAACCGAATACCAGATCAACGACGGTTCCCGTCCACCTGGGTTCGCAGGTTGTCCGGTCACGCCCGTCCAGTATGCCTTCGTCTGTGGCGGATTTCTCCCATTTGGTGTTCATGTCGAGGAGATTTACGAAGAAGTCATTGCTCAAAGTTTCTGGTCTCTCAGTGAAAACGCCGTGTTTTGACTGAGCGAAATTTGCATTCAGCGCACGCATGCCGCCTAGCAGAACAGTCATCTCTGGCGCAGTCAGCGTCAACAGTTGTGCTTTGTCCACCAATAGTTCAGCTGCTGATTCCTCGAATCCCCTGGCGATATAGTTGCGGAACCCGTCTGCGACAGGCTCCAGCACAGTAAACGAGGCTATATCTGTCTGTTCTTGCGATGCATCCATGCGACCCGGTGTAAAGGGAACTTTTACACTCTGCCCTGACTTCCTGGCCGCTGCCTCAACGGCTGCGCAGCCACCAAGCACAATCAGATCGGCGATTGATACCTGCCTGCCGCCAGAACGGGCTTTGTTGAACGCACGTTGAATATCCTCCAGAGCTTTGAGTACCACGGCCAGTTGAGGCGGCTGATTGACTTCCCAATCTTTCTGCGGTGCCAGACGAATACGGGCACCATTCGCACCGCCGCGCATGTCGGAGCCACGGAAGGTGGACGCCGAGGCCCAGGCGGTTGTAATCAGTTCGGATACAGACAGACCAGAGGCTAAAATCTCGCCCTTGAGGGCATTGATATCCTGCTCATTGAGTAATGCATGATTAACCGCAGGGATGGGGTCTTGCCAGATGAGTTGTTCAGCAGGAACCTCAGAGCCGAGATAGCGCGTAACCGGCCCCATATCGCGGTGCGTTAGCTTGAACCACGCCCGGGCGAACGCGTCTGCAAATTGATCCGGATTTTCAAAGAAACGCCTGGCAATTTTTTCGTAGTCAGGGTCGAAGCGCAATGCGAGGTCGGTGGTCAACATGGCCGGCGCATGACGCTTGAGCGGATCGTGAGCATCCGGCACCGTTCCTGCACCCGCGCCCCCCTTCGGCTGCCATTGTTGCGCACCGGCCGGGCTCCTGGTCAGTTCCCAGTCGTAGGCAAACAGGTTGCCCAAAAAGTTATTGCTCCATTTTGTTGGCGTGCCGCTCCAGGTAACTTCAAGACCGCTGGAAATTGTATCTCCCCCTTTGCCGGTAGCAAAGCTGCTCTTCCAGCCCAGGCCTTGCTCTTCGATGCCGGCAGCTTCAGGCTCAGCACCTACCTGTGCCGCAGCGCCGGCTCCGTGGCACTTGCCGAAGGTGTGACCGCCGGCGATAAGCGCTACGGTTTCTTCGTCATTCATCGCCATGCGGGCGAATGTCTCACGAATATCTTTGGCAGCGGCAAGCGGATCCGGATTGCCATTCGGGCCTTCCGGGTTCACGTAGATGAGCCCCATTTGCACTGCGGCGAGCGGATTTGCAAGGCAGCGCTCACCACTGTAGCGCTTGTCATCAAGCCACTTACCTTCAGGGCCCCAGTAAATGTCTTCCTGGGGTTCCCATATATCCTCACGCCCGCCGGCAAAGCCGAAGGTTTTGAATCCCATCGATTCAAGGGCGACGTTGCCGGTGAGAATGATCAGGTCAGCCCAGGAAATTTTACGTCCATATTTTTGTTTTATCGGCCAGATCAGGCGGCGCGCCTTGTCGAGGTTGACGTTATCAGGCCAGCTGTTGAGTGGCGCAAAGCGCTGATTGCCATGTCCTGCTCCGCCGCGACCATCGCAGATTCGGTAGGTGCCTGCGCTGTGCCAGGCCATGCGTACAAACAAAGGTCCGTAGTGCCCGTAGTCCGCCGGCCACCAGTCCTGCGAGTTGGTCATCAGCGTCAAAAGATCCTGCTTTACGGCATTCAGGTTCAGGCTCTTGAACTCATCTGGGTAATTATATTTTTCGCCCATCGGGTTAGGCAGTGAGGAGTGCTGGTGCAGAATGTTCAGCTTCAACTGATTAGGCCACCAGTGGGTATTTGACAGGCAACCGGCGATGGTATTTGTCCGGGCATCGACTGCGTAGGGGCACTTTGCTTCATTTGACATGACTATCTCCTATGCTTATTTGATATAGATGGTATGAAATGTGACCGGCGATGGTATTTGTCCGGGCATCGACTGCGTAGGGGCACTTTGCTTCATTTGACATGACTATCTCCTATGCTTATTTGATATAGATGGTATGAAATGTGAGTAGCAATCTTTTAAATGTATTCTTTGCATAACATCAGCTTGTTTGCTCAGGGCGTATTCTATATTCAATTGATTTAATTAAACAATCAGAAAAGCCTCAGGAGGCGATGGCATTATGACCATTGCCGCGAAGTTTAGCTGAAATATATAAAATTAATCGGCTCTCTGTGATTCCTGATGGGAATCAAACGTCAACTTTCCACCAAAACAGCTTAAAAACACCCTAATTTCTTTTCGTGTATTTTGCGAGCATCTGCTATGCAGATTACCTGCCACGAACGAACAAAACAACATAATTTTCGTGGATGAAAGTTTTTAGTTTAGCTATTGGGATTAACACCTTATCCATGCTAAATCACATAGAACCAATTAATCTTGCCAATAAGTTGCAGGAGTAATGAATTTCTGGTTAAATGGCGGCATTGTTTTAATAATTATTTAATAATGGAACTATAGAATGATGGAGTCGGCTCAAGTTGTAAAAGCCCTGGCCGCCCTTGCGCAGCCAACACGATTGGCGACCTATCGCTTGTTAGTGGCTTGCGGTCCGGAAGGAATGATGGCAGGTCAGATAGCTGAAAAGCTCAATGCATCTGCCGCGACAATGTCTTTCCACTTTAAAACACTGAGCCATGCGGGGCTGATTGAACGCCGGCAGGAGGGGCGTTTCATCTATTACACGGCAAACTTTGCTGTGATGAATGGTCTGGTGGCTTACTTGACTGAAAATTGCTGTGGCGGCAATTTTGAATTATGCAATGAAAAAAATGTTAATCATTTTAATCAGGAGAATTAAATGAGTGCAAAGCAATATAATGTTTTGATTTTGTGTACCGGCAATTCTGCACGCAGCATTTTGGGGGAGGTATTGTTTAATGCGTTGGGTAAGGGTAAATTCAAGGCGTACAGCGCAGGCAGCAAACCTGCGGGCCAGGTTAATCCGGACGCACTGGAATGGCTGACAAAGAATGGCTACCGCACAGATGGGCTGTGCAGTAAAAGCTGGGACGAGTTTGCCACGCCCGAAGCGCCGGAATTTGATTTTATTTTTACGGTATGCGACAACGCTGCCGGCGAAAGCTGCCCGCTCTGGCCGGGTAAGCCTGCTACGGCGCACTGGGGTATTCCTGATCCTGCGCTCGTTAAAGGCGATGAAGCGCGCCGCACCGCCTTTAACCGGGCAGCCGAGCAGCTGGCAAGACGTATCGGGTTGTTTCTGAGCCTGCCTATTGAAAAACTGGACAAGCTCACCCTGAAAGAAAAACTGGCCGAAATCGGTCATATCCGGGATTAAAGGATGAATATATTCGAACGTTATCTGACGCTGTGGGTTTTTTTGTGCATCATCGCAGGCGTGGTGTTGGGGCAGGCAATTCCGGCACCCTTTCACTGGCTGGGCAGTCTGGAAGTGGCAAAGGTGAATTTACCCGTCGGTCTCTTGATCTGGGTGATGATTATTCCCATGTTGCTGCGTATCGACTTTGCTGCCTTGCATGAAGTCGGCCGTCACTGGCGCGGCATTGGTGTCACACTTTTCATCAACTGGGCGGTTAAACCGTTCTCGATGGCGCTGCTGGGCTGGATTTTTATACGCCATCTGTTTGCGCCTTATCTGCCTGTGACACAACTCGACAGTTATGTCGCAGGGCTGATTTTGCTGGCTGCCGCACCCTGTACGGCGATGGTGTTTGTGTGGAGCCGTCTGGTTAACGGTGAGCCGCTGTTTACGCTGAGTCAGGTAGCACTTAACGATGCCATCATGGTGTTCGCCTTTGCGCCGCTGGTGGCGCTTCTGCTGGGCTTATCCGCGATCGTTGTGCCTTGGGATACACTGCTGGTCTCGGTAGTGCTGTACATTGTGATACCTGTGCTCATCTCGCAACTGTTGCGCCGGGTGCTGCTAAAAAATGGACAGGCGGCTTTCGAGCAAATCCTGGAAAAGACTGGTCCCTGGTCGATTTCCGCGCTGCTGGTAACGCTGGTGTTGTTGTTTGCTTTTCAGGGTAAGGCTATCGCTTCCCAACCGCTTATCATCGCGATGCTCGCCGTGCCAATCACGATTCAGGTTTATTTCAACGCGGGTCTTGCTTACTGGTTGAATCGCCGTGCAGGTGAAGCGCATTGCGTGGCAGGGCCTTCAGCCTTAATCGGCGCATCCAACTTCTTTGAACTTGCCGTGGCAGCTGCAATCAGTCTGTTTGGTTTTGAATCCGGTGCTGCATTGGCAACAGTCGTGGGCGTGTTGATTGAAGTGCCAGTGATGTTGAGCGTGGTCTATCTCGTGAAGCGCAGTAAGGGCTGGTATGAAAGCGCTTGATAGTTTAGACTTGCCATGCGTGATCCGTTAAAGCGAGGCGGGAGGCCTTCTTCTTAAAGAGATTTTATGTGAAGTTGGCGTGTGAATCACACCGCGACATAAACTGTGTTTGCAATTTATGATTGCAAACATAATTTTTCCTGACTTAGCCTGTTATAGTGAGTTCCAGTATGTTTCATCTGAGGTATCCATGGCGATTGAAACCGAACTCAAGTTGCGTCTGACCCCTGAACATTTGGCCTTGCTGCGGCGGCATGCGCTGTTCAAAACACACCAGATTACAGCGCCTGTCACACATCGCTTGCACAATATATATTACGATACGCCCGAACTTGAACTGCACCAGCACAAAATGGCGCTGCGGTTGCGTCGTGTCGGCGGTCAATGGCTGCAAACCTTAAAGGGCGGCGGACAAGTCATGGCCGGACTGCATCAGCGTATGGAATGGGAGGTGCCCGTCCCTTCAGATCGTCTGGACTTTACAGGGCTGGAGGAATGGGATGCGCACCTGCCGCAAGCTTTGCGCAACGATTTGCATCCGGTTTTTATCACCGATTTTTATCGTGCCAGTCGCGAACTGAATTGGCGGGGCGCGATCATCGAAGTATGCATGGACCACGGTGAAGTGAAGACTGAGCAGCACAGCACACCGATCTGCGAGGTGGAACTGGAATTGAAATCCGGCGAGCCGCAGCAGTTGTTTTCGCTGGCGCAAACCATACTGGAAATTGTGCCGTTCGAACTGGAAACCGTCAGCAAGGCTGAGCAGGGGTTTCGTCTATTATCAGACTTTGTCGCCCATCCTGTTAAAAGTACGCTGCCCAAACTCGAAAAGTCAGACAGTTTGACTGATGTCTTGCAAACCTTGATCTGGTCCTGTGTGTTGCATTTGCAGAGTAATTTGAGCGGGATGATGGGCGGTACTGATAGCGAATATCTGCATCAGCTGCGGGTCGCCATTAGACGCTTGCGCGTAGTGCTACGCATGGCTGAAAAAATGCGTGCTGATGATGAATTGGCATCATTGCGCTTAACACTGAACGAACTGGGTGTCTCGCTTGGCAGGATACGCGAATGGGATGTGTTTATCGCGAAGAATATCGCCCCTGTGCAAACGATCATCGAAGGGAATCCCGATCTGCAGCGTTTTAAGGCTTTGCTGGCAAGCTGTGAGCTGCAACGAGCAGACTGTTATGCGGTATTGCGCGGACAATCGCGTGATATACAGCGTTTGCTGCTGCGCCTGGCACACTGGATGAAGGGTCCGTATTGGCAAGCGGCATCGGTAACAGGCATTTTTGATTTTGCTTGTCGGCGCCTGCAACCGTTAGCGCGAAGTTACCAAAAAACGGTCAGTAATTTACATATGCTTGATATGGCCCAGTTGCATGCCTTGCGCATTCAGGCCAAGAAGCTGCGTTACAGCGCGGAATTTTTCGCAGGTCTCTACTCCGGGAAATTGACGAAATCGTATCTCGCCGCATTAAGTGAAGTGCAGGAACAATTAGGTAATCTCAACGACATTCGCGTAGCCGTCCAGCGGCTGAATGAGTTGGCTGACAGACTGCCTGAGCATCGTGAAATTATTGCCTTTATCAAAGTCAGGACAGAGGCAGATTTACCCGGTCTGTTTAAAGCGCTGCATCAGGGCGTTAAAAACTTTGCCAGGCAGCCGGCTTTCTGGGAAAAATAACGGCCGCATCATCCTGTATAACCCACCGGATAGGAAGATCCTTATTTTATAAAAGCAGGTTGTCAACCTGCTTTTTTGCGCGTAATCTTTGATCGGATTTTGTGATTCCATCAAGCGAGGGCACGATGATTTCTCAACGAAATACGGCTGAACATACACTGCTTATTTTTGATCTGAATGGTATGCACTTTGCTGTGGATGCGAAGCAGGTTCGAGAAATAATCTGGTTACCCGAATTGACACCGGTTGAAGAAACAGCCCCTCATGTTGCAGGTTTATTCAGCATGCGCGAACAGCTCGTTCCCGTCATTGATCTTAATCTGTACTTCTCTCACCCGGCAAGTGCATATACAACCAGCGATCAGATCGTGGTGCTCGAACGGGACAGACATTTGACGGGAATCATCGTCAGCGAAGTGTTAGATGTGATTGCAATTGATGAATACGAAACATTCGATTGCGGATTGCAAAATTCGGAGTGCGGAACATTTGACATTGTGCCTGTGGGCGAACAACTGGTGACACTGCTTGACGCGAGCCAACTGATGTATTGGCCGCAAGCCTGTGAGGAGGGGGAAGCGAAGCAGATGTCTCCCGTCCGGCATTTCTGTCCTGAAGCGACGCCGGAACAACATGCGCTATTTCACTCACGCGCCATCTCGCTGATGGATGTGATCGTCGAAGTGGAATCTTCGCCTCTGGCGCTGGCTGTGCTGGAACTGGGAGGCGAGTATTTTGGCATTGAGCTGGGTTCAATTCAAGAATTTTGTGATTATTCAAGGCCCGCCTGGATTCCCTGTTGTCCACCCCATATCCTCGGTGCGATCAGTCTGCGCGGCAATCTGTATACGCTGCTGGATATTCGCGGTGCGTTGAACTTACCGCATTCAGCGCTTGAATATGGCAAAGCCGTTATTTTGCATGCTTCATTCACTACTCCCCACTCGCTTGACATCGTTCAGGAGTCTGTCGCTGTGGCAGTGGATGCAGTGCACAATGTGGTGTATCTGAAGCGGCAAGATTTACAGTTCGCATCTGAAACATTGCGTCAACAATATGGCACAGAGCTTACCGGCGCTGCACATTATGACGGGCACATGATGGCTGTGCTGGATTTGCCGGCACTGCTCGCGCGCAGTGAATGGATTGTCAATGAAACGGCATAACGATTACGGAATAAATTGAATGATTGACTATTTCAAAGGGGGACGTTGTCATGTTCGAGAAAGTGAATCTGCGTCAGCGCATCCTGCTGGGTTATCTGGTGCCATTACTGCTGTTACTCGCCGTGATAGGTTTGGTGTTCGCCAATATTGATAAGGCGGGCGAACAAAATAAACTTGTCGATGCAGCTTATTCTATTGTGAGTGATGCTAAAGATATTGGCTTTGAAATCGGGGTTATGCAGCGCACGGCGCGTGGCTATATGCTACTAAAAAATCCCACTTCGCGACTATCCTATCAGCAATCCAGAACATCCTTTAATGATCATGCCGAACGACTTGATAAAGAAATCAAGGATGCGCTTCAACGCGATAATTTGAAGCAGATAATCGATTTTGAACAAGTATTGAGCAAGCTTTCAGAAGGTGAGATGGCAATGGTGGATGAAGGTAAAACCAGAGAAGCCATTGCAGAGTGGGCAGAAAAAGCATTGCCCATTGCGAGCAATGTTGAAGGGATGATGAAGAAGATAGAGCAACGCGAAACTGAGCTGCTTAAACAACGTCAGGAAGCCTATCAGGCCGCGATGAGTACGGTCATAAACTCGATCATCTACGGCATGCTAGCCGCCGTCCTGATAGCCATCACTATCGCATTATGGCTGGCCGCTGTAATAAGCAAAAAAATTACGCTCAATGCGAATCAGCTTTCCGTCGCATCTACCGAAATTTCTGCAACCATCATCCAGCATGAGCGCACCGCCAGCGCTCAGGCGGCCGCAGCCAACCAGACTTCAGCTACGATCACCGAGCTGTCAACCTCTTCGCGTCAGATGGCGGAGCAGGCGTTCAATGCGGCATCAGCGGCCGAGAAATCCAGTGCGGCGACCGTGCAGGGAGCTGAGGTCACACGTCAGACGGTAATTCAAATGAACGGTCTCAAGGATAAAATCAATGCGATTGCAGATCAGATTCTGCATTTGGGCGAACAGACCGGGCAGATAGGTAATATCGCTGTATTGCTCAAGGATTTGTCATCACAAATTAACATGCTGGCGCTCAATGCCGCAGTGGAAGCTGCGCGTGCCGGAGAGCATGGTAAGGGCTTTGCCGTGGTGGCGAGTGAAATACGCAAGCTGGCAGACCAGAGCAAAAAGTCTGCTGAACAGACGGCAGTGCTGGTGAATGATATTCAGAAGGCGACCAATTCTTCGATCATGATGACTGAGGGCGGGACTCACACAGTACAAGAAGTGACGCAACTGGCGCACAGGGTTGCCGAACTGTTCGACAGTTTGGCAGACATGGCCGGCAGCGTCAATGAAAACGTGCAGCAGGTAATGCTCAATGCCAAACAGCAGTCTGCCGCATTTTCTCAGGTGGTTGAGGCGACTAGCAGTATTGCCGTTGGTGCACGAGAGACGGCTGCCGGGATCAGCCAGACCAAGATCGGCGTGCAGAAAATGAACGAGGCGGCAGAAGATCTTAAGGCCATAGCATAATAAATGCGGGTTGCGGAGTCTGGAGAAAATAAAATGCAAAATTCAGTAAAATTGTTAAAACAACGCACTAAGCATTGTTCGCTCCCAATCATTTTTCTGCTGCATGGCTTGCCAGCAGGAAAAATCGCAGAGGTGATCGGCAGGTACTCCGCAATCTGCAATTCGCATTTGACTGGTTTTATACTCGGAATTCCGCACTTGATATGATTGCTGATAAAGAACTGGCTCAACTATTCAAGGCGGAAAGTGCCGAGCATTTGGCCTGTCTTGATGAGGGGCTGCTGAAACTTGAAAAAACACCTGCTGATTTGCCGCTGCTGGAAGAAATATTTCGCGCATCGCACAGCCTGAAAGGCGCTTCACGCATGTTGGGCCTGTCCAATATAGAAACTGCTGCGCATGAGCTGGAAACGACTCTGAATGCTGCGCGTCATGGCAATGCGCCAGTTACACTGGAGGCGATTGAACGCATGACCGGTGTGCTGGGCGAATTGCGCAAACTGGTCAATATAGAATGCGGCGTAATTGATTGCGGCGCGCGGAATGTAGATTTTGGAATGGAAAGCAAAGCAGAATCACGCAGCTCGGATTTTGGATTATACACCCAGGGAGCAGCGGTTCCCTTAGCTGAAGCGACGAGTGCTACGCTCCGAAGTGCGGAACTAACCCCCGCTCAAAATACGGCCAAAGAACAATTTGAGATTAGCACTTCGCCATCGACCGCTCCGCATCCCGTATTCCACAATCCGCATTCAGTTGTTCCTTTTCATATTGAAACCGTTCGGGTGGAAACACGTAAACTGGACGCGCTGCTGACACTGGCGGGTGAACTTGTCGTGATGAATGGGCGGACACAACATCGTCTGTCACTGATTGATGAGTTGCTGGAAAAATGGTCAATGCTGGAACGCAGAAAGTTGAATGCGGATTTCATAAAACACTCCGCACTCCGGTGTCCGGCTTCAGCTACGGGAACCATACGGTCTACCTCTCGCGGGTGCACGCCGCAATCTGCATTTGAACAGTTTGGCATCACTCTCAAAGGAACACGTGATCTCATCAGTGAAGATGCGTCTCGTTTGGAAGCGACAGTCTCAGCCTTGCAGGAACAGGTGAATGCAATGCGTCTGCTGCCGCTGTCGACTGTATTCGAATTGTTTCCGCGCATGACGCATGATCTTGCTAAACAACAGGGTAAGGAAATTGAACTGCTGATTGAAGGCGGCGAGATCTGCGTCGACAAACGCATCCTCGAAGAAATGAAAGACCCGTTGATGCACCTGCTGCGCAATGCCATTGATCACGGCATTGAGCTACCTGCTGAACGTGAGCAATCGGGCAAGCATCAGACTGGCAAAGTCTGGCTGCGCGCAGTGCGGGAGGGTGAACAGTTACTACTGGAAGTGCGTGACGATGGACAAGGGTTGGATCTCGCCAAAATCAGGCAGGTTGCATTGCAGCGCCGCTTGTATGACGAAACTACGCTTGCCGCGATGTCCGTTACACAGTTGCAACAGCTGATCTTATTGCCGGGCTTTTCAACCAGCCGCCTGGTCACTGAACTGTCGGGTCGGGGGGTTGGTCTTGATGTGGTGCAAACCAACGTGGCACATTTTAAGGGTGAAATTCGCATCGAATCAGTATTGCATCAGGGCACAACGATACGCTTGCATTTGCCATCAGGATTCGTTACAAGCCGCCTGCTGATCATCGCTGTCGGTGAGCAGCAGTATGGCTTGCCGATTGAATTCATGCATCGTTCGCAGTTGCTGCATACGGAGGATATGTTCACGCTCGAAGGGAATATAGCCTTTGAGCTTGACGGACAGGCTGTGATTGCACCGCGATTGGCCCAGTTGCTGGGTATCCCCGGCAGCGGCAGTGAAATGGTGTGTATTGTGCTGCGTTCAGGTGATGACTTTCTGGGGTTGCGGGTGGATGCCTTGCTGGACGAACAGGAGGTGCTTGCAAAACCGCCGGGTGCGCCCATGCAGCGGGTGCGTAATGTTTCCGGTCTGGCGATGCTTAGCAACGGAACGATTTGCGTCGTGCTCAATCCTGCAGATCTTTATCTTACTGCACACAAGGGATTGCAGCTTGCCGAACTCGGCGGGCCGAATAATTTGCAATCCCTGATCCAAACTACGCAGTCCGATGATATTTCGCACGCAGCTCCCCGCACTCCGCAAGCAATCCTGCTGGTGGAAGATTCCGCTCTGGTACGCGCAATGGAAAAACGTATTCTGGAAGACGCCGGATACGAAGTGGTCACTGCCGTGGACGGGCTTGACGGTCTTGATGCGCTGGGTCGCAACCGTATTGCCGCCGTGGTATCGGATATTAGCATGCCTAATATGGATGGACTCACGCTCACCAGTCGCATCCGTCAGGAGGCGCGCTATCAGGATCTGCCGGTGATCCTGGTGACTGCATTGTCCTCCGATGAAGACAAGCGACGCGGCTTGGAGGTTGGTGCCAATGCCTATATCCCGAAGCCGTCTTTTGATCAGCGTCTCCTGCTAGATACACTCAAAAGACTCATTTGAGCGCGGAATGCGGGATATCCGATTGCGTATTCCGTGAAATAGTATTTTTGAATCTGACGCTACAGAAAATATTGTTTAGCCAGAACGGCAAAGGGAAAAAATGACTACTCCGCAATCCGTAATAAAAGTGTTGCTGGTTGATGACTCCCCGCTGGTGCTGCAAGTACTGCAACGCCAGTTGTCCAATTCGCCGGAAATTCAAGTGGTGGGAACCGCAGCCAATGGCAGTCTGGCGCTCAATCTACTGCCGGTTTTAAAGCCGGATGTGATCTGCACCGATCTGCACATGCCGGTTATGGACGGGCTGGAATTGACACGCGCTGTTATGGAGCATGATCCTCGTCCGATTCTGGTGGTGACTATTTCGGCGGAACCGGGCTCGCACAATGTGTTCAGTCTGCTCGAAGCGGGGGCCGTGGATATCTTTCCCAAACCAAAGGACATACTGTCGGCAGATCAGGATAAACTGGCTGCTGAGCTTGCCAGTAAAATACGCATACTTGCCGGTGTTAAGGTATTTCGACGCAACCATCATCCGTCAGTTAATGGTCCGCAGGTGCCTGAAGCAAAGGGAGCATTGCGCATGGTTGTGATTGGCGCTTCCACGGGCGGGCCGCAGGCGTTGCATGAAATTTTAAAAGCACTGCCAGCCGATTTTCCGATACCGGTGGTATGCGTTCAACATATCGGCAGCACCTTTGTAGCTGACCTCGTGTTATGGCTGCATCAAGCCTGTGCGTTACAGGTATGTGTGGCGGTACAAGGCGTCGTAGCCAAGCCGGGCGTGGTTTATTTTGCACCCGCTGAAGTACACCTTGAATGGGACGACGGCGGATGTTTTTTGCTATCCCGCTCGCCGCCTGTTGATGGACACCAGCCTTCCGTTACCGTTACGATGAATTCGGCGGCGCGTTGTTTTGGTGCCGCTTCGGCAGGTGTACTGCTGACGGGGATGGGAAGCGATGGTGCCGATGGCATGCTTAATATCGCAACAGCGGGCGGCATGACCATTGCACAGGATGAGGCAAGCTGCATTGTCTACGGCATGCCAAAAGCGGCCGTGGAACGGGGTGCTGTGCAAATCGTTTTGCCACTGGAAAAAATTGCGCAGGCGCTGAGAACGATTGCGGCAGGCCGGAGGCAGAATGGAAAATAAAAACGAACTGCATAAGCGAGCAGAAATTTCGGGTACTCCGCAATCCTCAGTCTATCATCCGTCGTCGGATGATATTCCGCAATTACAGGCAGGTTCTCTGCCGCTGCACAGCGACCCTTCCGCCGCACTCCGCATTCGGCACACAGCGGCTCCTCATTTAACTGCTCTGCAATCGAATGAAATTCTGATTGTCGAGGACAGCCCGGTAGAAGCTGAGATTCTGCGCCGTTCGCTGGTGAGGGCAGGGTATCGGGTGAGGATGGCGAAAAATGGTGAGGAAGGCTTGCAACTTGCGAGGCAGCAGCTTCCCGCTATCGTTATCAGCGACATTAATATGCCGGTCATGAATGGCTATCAGCTGTGTCACGCCATCAAATACGATGAGGTATTGTGGAATATCCCGGTGATCCTGCTGACAGTCTTGTCGGAACCGGAAGACATCATGCAAGCGATCAACAGTGGTGCTGACAGTTATATCATCAAACCTTTTGATGAAGCCACTCTGCTTGAACGGGTCCGTGCCTTGCTGTCTGTCCCTATTTTAATCAGGCGTAAAACCGAACGGCGTTCGGAAATTGTCGAATACAACGCTCAACATTACCGCATTACCGGAGGTAGTCAGCAGATACTTAATTTATTGCTTTCCGTGTTTGAAAATACACTGGCGCAAAACAGAGATCTGATCCGCATCCATGTTCAACTTAATCTGTTGAACGAGAATCTGGATGAACAGGTGAGGCAGCGCACCACAGAATTGTTGCTGGAAAAACAAAAGCTAGAGCAGGTGAACCGGACATTGCGTATACTTTCCGCCTGCAATGTAGCGCTGGTGCAATGCAAAACTGAGGACGAGTTGTTTGAGCGGATTTGTCGTCTTATTGTTGAACTTGGCTGCTATCAACTTGCCTGGGTAAGTTATCCGGGTGAGCAGCAAAACAGCATTCCCATCGCGCACTTTGGCAATGAAAACTTGTACCGGGTTCATGTTAATATCGAACTTGATCAAGCGCAGCCGTGGCATAGACTGACCCTTGCTGCCCTGCGTACTGGCCAAATTCAGATGTGCAACAATCTCAACGAAATAGCAGAAGGCAAGTTTGATGCATTGCGGAAAATGGGCGTGAAGGCAATTATTGCGCTGCCGCTCATTTTTAATGCAGAGTACGGCGTGCACCCGCAAGGGGTAGTCCGTGCGGCTCCCGAAGCTGAAGCTACGACCGTTACGCTCCTGAGTGCGGAACAATCGAATGCGATACAATTAAATTCGCACGCAGCAAGCAGCACACCGCACTCTGCAATCGTGTTTGCCGTGCTAAGCATTCTTTCTGCTGATGCTGCGGCTTTTGACGGCGTCGAGAGCCAGTTGCTTGAAGAACTAACGGCTGATCTTGCCTTTGGTATCAATAGTCTGCGTACCATTTCAGAACGCGATCGCGCTGTAACAGGCGAGCTTTTTGCCGCAGGCCGGCTGCGCCGTGTACTGGAAGAAACGATTACGGCTGTTGCACTCACACTGGAAAAACGCGATCCCTATGCCGCAGGTCATCAACAGCGGGTGGCGCGTCTGGCATCAAATATTGCTGCTGAGATGGGACTGGCTCCGCAACAGGTGGAAGGTATTCATTTTGGCGCACTGCTGCATAATATAGGCACGATCGCCATTCCGGCTGAAATTCTTAATCGCCCGGGGCAGCTGACAAATTTGCAATTTGCACTGGTTAAGCGGCATTCCCGAACCAGTTTCGATATTATCAAGGATATTTCTTTCCCCTGGCCTGTGGCGAAAATGGTATTGCAACATCATGAACGGATGAATGGTTCAGGCTATCCGCAGGGCCTTGTCGGGGAGCAAATCATGCTTGAGGCACGCGTGCTGGCTGTAGCGGATGTGGTGGAGGCAATGTTGGCGTACCGCCCTTACCGTGATGCACTGGACGTGGGGCAGACGCTGGAGATACTTGTTCAGGGGCGAGACAGTTTGTTTGATACTGCTGTCGTGAGTGCGTGTCTGAACGTGTTCAGGAAACAAGGCGGTGATTCATGATTGATATCTGTAATCCGGTCGCACTGCGAGCGGCAGCAGAAGCGAAGCTGGCAAACTCATCCGATATTTCACCCCTGTCAGGTGATGAATTATTGCATGAATTACAGGTGCATCAACTCGAACTGCAGATGCAAAATGAAACTTTGCGTCAGTCGCAGCTTGAACTTGAGGCCTCTCGCGATCGTTATATCGATTCATATGAACTGGCTCCGGTGGGTTTTATCACGCTGAACCGCCAGGGGATGATTACTGCTGCAAATCTGACTTGTGCAGCGCTTTTGCAGGTAGGCCGGCTTGATTTACTCAAGCACCGCTTCGATGCATGGATTGTGAGCCAGGATGTTGAACGCTGGCGTAATCACTTGACCGGTTTGTGGCAAGGACAGAACACATCAAGTTGTGAAGTGCGGCTCAAATGCAGGGATGGAACAACGCTGCCTGTTTTGCTGTCCTTCATGGGGGTGCCGGAGGAAGCCACCCCGTTGATGCATATCGCACTGACCGACATCAGCGAACGCGTACAAACTGAAAGCTCGCTAAAAACATCCAGAAAGCTGGCTCAGGATGTTATTGATGGCAGTACAGCGATAATTTATGCAGCAGATAAGCAAGGTAGATTCATTCTGGTAAATAAAAAACTGCTGGCAATTCTAAATCTTGAAAAAGACCAGTTGATTGGCAACAGCAGAGAAAAATTTTTACCTGCTGATATTGCCGGGGAACACAGCAAAAATGATTTAACCATCATTAAGACGGGTGTGGCTGAGTCGTTTGAAGAACATAACATTGAGGCGGATGGCATGCATGTTTATTGGTCGCAAAAATTTCCGTTGTTTGATGAAGCGGGGCTTGTGACCGGTGTCTGCGGTATTTCAACCGATATTACCGAGTACCATCATCTGATGAAGGAAAACCTTGACGCCGTTATTCGATTTAAGGCGGTACTCACGAACGCCATCAGTGCGATTGCGGCCACGCTGGAACAGCGCGATCCATATACGGCCGGTCACCAGCGCCGCGTGGCTGAACTGGCGGCGGCGATCGGCAGGGAAATGGGACTGAGCGCTGACGTTATCGAAGGTATTTATCTCGGCGGGCTGATCCACGATATCGGAAAAATCTCCGTACCGGCGGAAATTCTGTGTAAACCAGGGCACCTTAATGAGATTGAGTCTGCGTTGATCAAGGAGCATGCCGAAGCCGGTTACCAGATCGTCAAGGATATTGATTTTTTCTGGCCTGTGGCCGAGATGGTTCATCAGCATCATGAACGTCTGGATGGCACAGGTTATCCTCAGCAACTGGCAGGTGCTGCGATCATACAGGAAGCGAGAATTCTTGGGGTAGCCGACGTAGTTGAGGCGATGTCGGCTAATCGGCCCTATCGCCCCGGATTGGGCATAAAGGCAGCGCTTAATGAAATTACGCTTGCCCGTGGTATTGGACTTGATGCCGCCGCAGTGGATGCTTGCTTACGTTTGTTCAATGAACAGAGCTTTGTGTTTAGTAAATGAGGTGCTCCGTGCAGAATCATGCCTGAAAGTGGACTGATAGCTGCGATAAGGCGTTTGCTCGCGCAGAAAATTGGCTTGCACATTCCCGAGGAGACAGAAGATCGTTTTGTCTCGACAGTGCAGCAACGCGCCGCTAAACACGCCTCTTTGGCCGCCTACCATATTTTTTTGCAGGGTAATCAGTCATCGGCTGAATGGGCGTTGCTGGCACGCTTGTTCAGCACTGGCGAGACCTATTTTTTTCGCGATCACGGGCAGTTTGACCTGCTGCGCTTGCGCCTGTTGCCTGAATTGATTGCAGGGCATCGCGATGACAAGAGACTAAGTCTATGGAGTGCAGCCTGCGCCAGCGGCGAGGAGGCTTATTCGCTGGCGATGCTGGTGGATATGTTGTTGCCGGCGCGGGAAGGCTGGAAAATTGATATTTTCGGCACTGACATTGATACCCTGGCGATCGAAAAAGCGAAGGCGGCGCGCTACGGTTTGTGGTCGTTCCGCATGGTGCCAGACGAAATAAAACAGCGATACTTCCATGAGGAATTCGAGGGGCGAAATCCGCAGTGGACTAAGAATCCACAATCCGTAACCGGCAATCCGCAAGCACCACCGGGCACCGGGCATTTTTTTGTGCTGGATGAACGCATCCGCAGTATGGTGCAATTTTGTACCGGCAATCTGCTGGATGATACTGGCATGCACGATATGGATCTGATCCTGTGCCGCAATGTGTTCATCTATTTTGATCCTGTTGCGATATTGACCGTGGCCAATAAACTGGCCCTGGCCTTACGGGCAGGGGGGTATCTGATGAGTGCACACACTGAACTGAACGGGTACAAGCTGCCTGAACTGGAATCCAGATTATTTGCCGAGAGCTTAGTGTATCAGCGCCGGACGCTTGCGTTTGTTGAGCCGGCTATTCGCCGGGTGCCGCTCAGGGATGCGATTCGCCCAGCCCCAGCTACAAAGGGGCTTCTTCCCGCTTCTTCAGTAATTAATCAGCATGCTCGTGACACGTTAAAATCTTCAGTAAAGGCATATGGTTTAACGCAGCTTAAGCTGGCACAGCGACTGGCGGAGCAGGGTGAGTTCGAACAGGCTGAACTATTGTGTAATGAGATATTAGCGGCGGATACACTGGCAAGCTCCGTGTATTTTTTACTGGCGCAGTTGGCTGAAGTTAAAGGCGATGTTCAAAAGGCCATATTGCTGCTGAGCAAGGCACTGTATATTGATCATGACTTTGTGGCCGCACATCTGGAAATGGCGGCGTTATTTGAGCGAGCAGGCAACATATCGCGCGCGCATGCGCTGAGGCAAGCTGCCCTTAAACTTGTCCGCGCCATGCCAGCCGATGAAATCATCGTGCAATATGAAACGACAGCAAACGAGTTGGCATTATGGCTGGCCAAGTGGGAATAATCGTCAGACTCCCGGTTTCAAGCCGGCAAAAATTGTTATTTTTGAGCTTAAATACGCACAATCATAGTATGAGAATTGCTGTTACCCAGTTAAAATGGCAAGACTATCACCCCGCATGCCGGTAAATGCCGGAAATTCCAGATTTATGACATCGCAGGTACGAAAAAAGTCCGTAAAATGCGGTTTAACTGACCTTGGCGTAAACTTTTTATGAAAATCTAAGGGGTAGTATCGTATGGACAATATGCTGAGCATGTAATATTTTTGGTAAAAACAATGCGTTTAAATTTATCTGTCGTTTTTTTGATTCTGATTTTTTCTCTGTCCGGTTGTGGCGGCGGAAGTGGCGCTGCAGGAAGTGCGCCGGTAACAGTCACTGACTACAATATAGGGGGTACAATTTCCGGTCTGACAGGTTCATTGGAACTGCAGGACAATAATAACGATAACCTTGCCGTTTCAGCCAATGGCAGCTTTATTTTTGCAACGCCGGTCAGCAACGGCGGCGTTTACAGTGTCACTGTCGTGACTCAACCATCCGGTCAAACCTGTTCAGCAAGTAGCAATGCGGGGACGGTTTCCGGGAGCAACGTTAGCAATGTGACGGTAACCTGTTCGCCCAATTCTTATACTTTGATTGGCAGTGCGACGGGGTTGACGGGAACCTTGATACTCCAGAATAACAATGGTGATAACCTGACGGTAGCTGGTGACGGCAGTTTTACTTTTGCCAAAGCGGTAGCCAGCGGTAGTCCGTACAATGTAAGCGTGCTCTCAAGTCCGGCAGGGCAAAGTTGCTCAATTACCAACAGTAGCGGCACGATGGCATTAGCCAATGTCAGTAATATTTCAGTCAGCTGTGTCGCTAACACTTACACCATAGGCGGTGCGGTAACGGGGCTAACCGGTACGCTGATTTTGCAGGACAATGCTGGCGATAACCGCAGTGTCACAACTAACGGTAATTTTACCTTTGCCACCGCAGTTTCGAACGGCGGGCTGTATAAAGTGACCATTCAGACCCAACCCCCCGGTCAAACCTGTACTGCAAGCAGCAATACGGGTACCGTCTCCGGGAGCAACGTTAGCAATATCACTGTGACCTGTTCGACCAATTCATATAGCGTGGGCGGCAGCGCTGCGGGATTGACGGGTTCCTTGATGCTGCAGGATAACAACGGTGATAACCTGACGGTAGCTGGTGGCGGCAGTTTTACTTTCGCCAGTAGGGTAGCCAGCGGTAGTCCGTACAATGTAAGCGTGCTCTCAAGTCCGGCAGGGCAAAGTTGCTCTGTTGCCAACAGTAGCGGCACGATGGCATTAGCCAATATTACTAATATTACTGTCAGTTGTGCCAGCAATACCTATACTATCGGCGGTTCGGTTTCGGGATTGACGGGCAGCATGACATTGCAGGACAACGGCGCTGATAGTCACACAGTTTCAGGCAACGGCATCTTCACCTTTTCAGCCGCAGTCGCTAGCGGAAATGCTTATAGTGTCGCTGTCCAGACACAGCCTCCCGGGCAAAGTTGCACTGTGACGGGCGGCGGTGGTACTGCAACAGCGAATGTTGGCAATGTGTCGGTAGTTTGTACAAATCTGTTTAGTTCGCTCACCTTGAGTTTGCCTGCACGGGCTATTACGCCTGCTAACCTTGCTGTGATCGTTGCCGCCAATGATCCCTTGTCGCCCTCCATCGCCAGTTATTATCAGACAGCACGCGGTATTCCCGCCGCAAATATCATCAGTGTGAATCTGCCGGTTATAGGCTCTGACACGATTTCAGATGCCGATTTTGCAACTTTAAAAGCGGCGATAGATGCCCGGTTGCCATCCGGTGTGCAGGCGACACTGTTGACCTTTACCCAACCGTCGCGTGTTGTAGGTAGCGGTTCATGTACCATGAGCATCACCAGCGCGATGGTGTTTGGTTTTAACGCAAGCTATTGTGCAAATAGCTGTGCGGCAACGACCGCGTCCCCCTATTACAACTCCGAATCCGCCAGTCCATGGGCTGACTATGGGATGCGTCTTTCGATGATGCTGGGTGCCACTTCTTTGTCTGCCGCGCAAGCACTGATCAAGCTGGGCGTCAGCGCCGACGCAACATATCCGCCGGGCGATGGCTATTTAATGCGCACCAGCGACGTGCAACGCAGCGTGCGTTATTCGGATTATCTGACTTTGCCTCAACTGTGGACGGGAAATTCGGGTATTACGCTCACCTATATTGATAACGCTGCGGGTGCTTCAAGTGACAGTATCTTAAACAAAAAAAGCGTGCTGTTCTATTTTACCGGCTTAACTACAGTCCCCAATATTGCCAGCAATACCTATCGTCCCGGCGCGATAGCTGACAGCCTGACTTCATTTGCTGGTTATTTGCCGGGCGGTAATGGTCAAATGCCCGTCAGCGATTGGCTGACAGCAGGCGTGACTGCCAGTTACGGTACGGTAGCTGAGCCTTGTAACTATACGCAAAAATTTTCACAGGCCTCGGTGCTGATTGATCAGTATTACCGCGGGGCTACGTTGATTGAAGCTTACTGGAAATCGGTACAATGGCCGGGGCAGGGCTTGTTCGTCGGTGAACCGCTGGCGCAACCATACAGGGATAATTCAAGCTTTACCATCAGCGGTAGCCAATATGTGTTTAACACCCGAACCATGCGTGCGAACAGCAATTACTCCTTGCAGTACCTGTCCCCTGCGTCCGTTAACTGGCAGACTTTAGCCTCTTTCAAGGTGACGCGTGCGCAGCCGAATATTTTGTCAGCACCGCTACCGCCTGTCAGCGCCACGCAGATACGCTGGGTGGGGCCTTGTCCCAAAGATGTTGCAACGCAATGCGTATTGCGTGCTTCACCTTGATTCTTAACAGGCCGACTTTGCTATTGTCGGTTTTCCGGCTCAGCCCGTTGTTTTGGATGGCGGACTAGAATTGTTCGTTTTCGCCCAGATAGCGCCATTGTCCGGCTGGTAAGGCACCCAGTTTGATTTTGCCGATACGGATACGTTTCAGGCCGGTAACGGTCAGTCCCACCAGTTCACACATGCGACGGATCTGGCGTTTCTTGCCTTCACGCAGTATGAAGCGCAACTGGTCTTCATTTTGCCAGCTCACTTTGGCCTGTTTGAGGTATTCACCATCCAGCTTCAGTCCCTGGCACAGCAGCGCCAGTCCCGACGATTCCAGCTTGCCCTGCACACGCACCAGATATTCTTTATCAACTTTGGAGTCTTCGCCTATCAGTTGTTTGGCAACACGGCCATCTTGCGTCAAGATGAGCAAACCTTGTGAATCGATGTCCAGACGGCCTGCCGGAGCAAGACCGATGAACTGACTGCGATGAAATTTGACAGGCGAAGGGTCCTCGCTCCAATGAGTGGCTTCATCAAGCAAGGCTGAGGCGGGTTTATAACCGTGTTCAGCCTGTCCGGATACATAGCCTACCGGCTTATTGATGAGGATCGTGACGCGCTCATGCTGTACGATTTGGGCGGCGGTGCGCAGTGTGATCTGCTGAGTGGGCAAGACTTTGCTGCCCAGCAGATTGACGGTTTCGCCATCCACATCGACCCAGCCTTTTTCGATGTAGGTATCCGCTTCGCGGCGTGAGCAAAGTCCCAGTTCGGACATGCGTTTTGAGAGTCGAATTTTTTCCATGGCTATCTTAAAATGTATTGCTATTAATCAAGGCGCGATTTAATCACAAAGCAGCCTGTTCCGAGTAATAAAATAGTCATAAAACATAAATAAAGCCTGAACAGGCCGAAAAATTGCGCTGAACAGTTAAGTTTTGTTGACCGGCAACACCGCCGAACTGATCTTACATGAGATAAGGGCATTTCTCCGCCGGGGAACCATATCTGCAAATGCCGAATTTAAAGGCTATTGGGACTTTGTAATTCAGGGGTGATTAAAATGCGCAGCATATATTTCAACTGAAATGCTGACGAACAAGGGAGAGTTCATCGCCGACGGGTGCCTGAATCGTTGCAAGGGCATTTCGTCATAGCTGAGTTGCGTGCCTGTATTTTGTATCAACATCATCACACCCACCCGTTATTGCCGGGGCAATTGCCTGAATGGGATGTCGGTATTTCCACAGGCCGGATTGATGCGTTGTGCCGGTAAACAAGCCTCTCGTGATGAAAAGGACGCTGCGCTGGTAACCGGACAAGAACACATTACGCTCGACGACTCACGTGTGCATTATCAAGGCTGGCTACACCACACAATCCTCAACAACAGCGATTTTTGCCAGACTTCGTTTTGAATTGAGAATTGCCGGCGGATAAACAGCGTGGGGGGCTGCTGCTGTATGATGAGGGTGCCTTGTCAGAGTGGGGAGAGTAATAATTTACAGGGGTATGGTAGACTTCTCACTACCTTAGGAAATTAACGAAAGAGATGAAATGATAAGCAATACACAACTAGCCAGTCTGCTCGTGCAAACCGGCACATCATCAACGGTGGGAGAGCGCGCAGATCGAAGTGATTTACTGAAGCTGGCACAGGCGATCTACAAGCAAGGTGTGGAAGACTCGGCTTATACCGCGCTTGGATGCGTAACTGCCCTGGAAGATAAAGATTACTCAGGCTACGCAACATCCGTGGTGGTGCTGTCAATCCGTAAGCTGGGAGACGCTGCATAAACGCTATTCACCAGCACTGCGCTATGTGATTCATAAAGCGCTTTATCAAAACAAAGCCTGCGCAGCACTGCAAACGCTGCGGGTTTCATAACAGATATTAAGTGGCTAATACCGGGTGGTTGATTCCCTTTTTCTGCCCCCTGTCTCAACCGGACTGTTTTACATTTCACCGGCTTGCGCCTGACTTCTACTGGCATGTTTCCCTGTTACGCCAGTCCGTGCCTGAATTCATTTCAGCCGCACCTGACTTTATTTAAGCTGATATTTCAGAGCTAGCGAGAGATTTACTTTCGCGCGCCGCCGACTTGCTCGCATAAGATTTCAGTAACGACAATAAGACTCCTGCGGATTTAACTCCTTACTAACTGGCAGGCCAGGGTTCTGCGGGTGAGCCTATCCATCGGGTACCCTGAGGAATATTTTCCCCTTTCAGAATCAGGGTGAGCGGCCCAAGGGTTGCGCCATTGCCGATATGTGCGCCGTAAAGTATGGTTGTGCGCGCACCGATGGTGACGCCTTTGCCGATATCGACCTTGCCGATTTTCATGATACGATCTTCGAACAAATGCGTTTGCGGGCCGCACCAGCTATTTAGTACTGAATAGTCCCCAATGCTGACGCAGTCGAATTCAGTCAGTTGCGTGGTATCCATATAAATTCCTTTACCCATTTTGCAGCCTAGCAAACGCAAACAGGGCGGCAGCATCGGGGTACCACGCAAAAAATCGACAAAATTGGGCACGGCGATAGACTCATACAAATTAGTGACAGCCTCGCTGGTCCAGACAAAGGGCGTCCACATGGGGGCGGAGCAGGGTTTGTAGCGGCCTACGATCAGCCATTTGATGAGCACGACAAATAAAAATGAACCAATCCCGTAGAGAAAACCCGCTAAAGACAATGCCAGCACGGTATCGGCAACACGTCCTGCGCCGGCTAATGGCATCACCAGTGCGACGGTGAGATAACCTACTGCGATAACCACGGCCATCGGCATGACGATGCGCAGCGCCTCGACAAAACCGCGGCTCAAGCGCCTGACAAGGCTGGGGTGAAAGGTGAGTTTAGGGTCAAAGCCTGCAAATTGTTCGCGTGCAGGTAAAATAATCGGCGGGTTGCCAACCCAGGTTTCGCCCGGCTTCATGCGCTCATTGGCAGGAACACTAGATTGCACGCCGATCAACACATCATCGGGTAAGATGCTGCCATCGGGCACAAAGGCACCATTACCCAGAAAGGTACGGTCGCCGATCACCGTCGGACGCAAGCTCATCCAGCCACCCTCGATGCGCTCGTCACCGAGCATGACACCATCTGCGACGAAACTGTCAGTGCCTATGGTGAGCATGTCAGGCACCACACCCAGCGCGGTGGAAATTTCAGTGCCGGGGCCGACTTTTGCGCCGAGCAGCCGGTACCACCAGGGCGCATAGACCGTGGCATACAGCCCATGCAAGACAAGCAGGCTGGATTCCTGAATCTGATTGCCCAGCCATTTAGCAAAATATACCGGGCTATGCACAGTCCAGCTGCCTTCCTTTAATCTGGGCAGCACTACCCAGCGAAAACCGGCTGAGGCGAGTATAGTCGCAACTACCAGCACGGCGCTGGCAGGAATGGCCAGCAGCAGATAAGTAAAAAAGGCGGTCATAGGATAAACATGTGCATCCACGTCGATTATCCAGCGTCCATCAATCCAGTCTATCAGAATAAAACTGGGGAATACCGGCAGGAAAAACACCACGGCAACCAGATTGGCACCCAGGATGTAAAACAGGGTTTCCATGGCTTTACGTCCGACTGAAATTTGCAAGCGCGGACGGCGAGCGGCGATATCGACTTTACTGAAAAAATTTGCGGGCGAGCCTTCCCATCGCTGGGCTGCCGGGATAGATTGCCCGGGGGGCAGCGAGGATAGTCCGCCCAGATGTGCAAAGTCGCCAATCGCAGTACCCCCCTCCATCACCGCGTAGGAATCCACTACAGCCTCATTACCTATGCTGATCTGCCCTAAAATCAATTCACCGCGTTCGACTCGGGCGTTCTCCAGATTCACCGAAGCGCCTATGGACACACCATTGCCAATAGAAAGCAAATCGGGGACGCGAACTGACACCGCGCCGATCAGCACATTAGTGCCTATTTTCGCGCCCAGTGCGCGCAAATACAAGGCGTTGAGAGAGGAACCTGACAAAAGGTGGCGGGGTGGCACCTCGGAAATCCGGTCAATCAGCCACCAGCGAAAGTACACGACACCCCACAGAGGGTAACGGCCGGGTTTAAGACGACCGACCACCAGCCATTTGGCGGCGATGACAAACAGAAAACTGCTGCAATTGGCGAGCAGGTAAACCAGCAGGGAGGCGAAGATGGCAAGCGTCATGCTGTCACCGGGATCGCCTGTGAAATAATGATAGGTGAAGAAGGGCGATAACCACTGTGTCATCTTCAGGCACACCAGCGGCGGAATGGTGGCTGCCTGTGCCAGACTGCACAGGATGCGACGCAATCTGGGTGTCTCAACGATTTCAGCTGTCGCTGCCGCACCGGATGTTTGCTTTTTTGCCAGCGCTGCAGCAATGTCGCCAATTTTTCTTTGGCAATAAATATCATGCACGGTTGCATTGGCAAAACGACTATCTTCGCGCAATTTAGATACCAGGCGTGCCGCCAGCAGAGAGTGCCCGCCCAGATCACTAAAAAAATCGGCTCCGCGCAGCAAGCATTGTCCGGGAAAAAGATCTTTTAAACAGGCAAATAAAACGACTTCTGCGGTGCCTTCCGGCAGATCTGATTCATCTTCGCTATTGAAAACGATTACGCTCAACGGCAACAGGCGTAGTGCATTCCGGTCGATTTTTCCGGATGTCAGGCGTGGTAGTCGCTGTACAGATTCGAAACGTGCCGGAACCATATAGGGTGGCAGTTGGGCGGCAAGGTTTTTACGAAGTTCAGAAGGTGCCGGGATGGCCTCTGTACTGGCGACATAAAAAGCGATGAGCTGTTCCACTTCGCCGATATTCCTGAGTACCACAGCTGCGGTAGCGATGCCGGACTCTTTTGCCAGTACCGCCTCGATCTCGCCCAGTTCCACACGAAAGCCGCGAATTTTTATCTGGTCATCCACGCGGCCTAAGCACTGAATGTTGCCGGCCAGATCAATACGTGCCAAATCGCCGGTGTGATACAGGCGTGCTTCATGTTCATTCTGCGAATAGGGATTGGCGACAAATTTTTCAGCGGTCAGATCGGGCCTGCCAAGATAGCCTTCTGCGACACCGGGGCCGATGATGCACAACTCGCCGGTTTCACCCTGCGGTAATAATTTAAGTTCACTATCGGCCACCAGTAGCGCGTAATTGGGCAGCGGTTTGCCTATGGTGACAGTCTCGCCGCGATGCAGGCTGGCGATACTCGCCGAAACAGTGGCCTCAGTCGGGCCGTAGGTATTGAAAAGCTGTCGTTCAGGGGTGGCCCAGCGTTCGACCAGTGCCTGGGGACACATCTCACCACCCAGGTTGATTAGCCGCAGTCCGGGCACATCATGCGGGAAAAGCGAGAGCAGGGTAGGGACTGCATGCAAAACGCTTATTTTGTTGTTTTCCAGCGCCTGCACAAGCGCATCCGGATCGCCTACGATCTCTTTTTCTGCCAGCCATAGCGTTGCGCCGACCAGATAGGAAATCCAGATTTCCTCAAAGGACATATCGAATGCGACTGAGAAGCCCTGATAGACACGGTCGTTCTCATCTATACCGAGCACTTCATTTTCACTGCGCAGGAAATGGCTTATGCTGCGATGACTGATCGCTATGCCTTTGGGTTTTCCTGTAGAACCTGAAGTGTAAATCACGTAGGCGGTGCAATCCGGCGTGAAACCATCGCCACGGCGCAGTTGCGGCACATCAACGGGTAATAGCAGATCTTCCAGTATCCACAGCGGGCACGTACAATCTTTAAGTGACGCAAGTTGCGAGCGGCAGGTAAGTAGTCCCGGACTTTTTGCGTCATCCAGGCACACTTCAATTCTTGAAATGGGTATGTCTGCATCAAACGGCAACCAGGCGGCAGCGGCCTTGGTAATGCCTGCCTGGGCGATCAGCAAATCTATCCCGCGTGGCAACCATAATCCCACGACCTGGCCTGGTTTGATGCCTATACCGATCAGAAAGCTGGCGACTCTGTCTGCAGCCGTATTCAGTGCTGCATAACTTAAGCTATGCTCGCCCAAGACCAGTGCCGTTTTGTCAGGCAATCGACGCGCTGTGGCTTCAAGCAAATCAGGGAGTGTTTCGTTTTTGAGGAGGTCAGGGCGATGCGGGCCGCGCAGAATCATATCGGGATATCTCAAGGTTTACAGCAAAAGCCTGCATTTTATCATATCGTCATGCTCACATCCTGTTTCACGGAGGCTTTAGCGGCATAACGGGGGGATATGCAGCGAAATTTCAGTTTATTCATCAGCCATTTGACGATTATTAAGGCCTGGTATTGAAAACTGATTTTCTAATGCCGGTGCTGATGATACGTATCAGGAAAATGCGGGTGAATATGTTTCAGTGGATCGTGCCGGTGAACATGTCGACATGACGCTCCTTATATTGCCAATAATCGCAGTCAATCTCTTCGATAACGGCTAAGGTCTTCACGTTTTCCAACAAGGGTATCGCCTGTTTGCATTCCGCTTCCTGCCCGCCGGTCAAAGTCAACTTTAGGGGTATGCCATGAGCATCGCAAACTCTTGATACACCAATTTTGGCAAAGGAATACCGGCCGCTATATCCGGATTATTCGATTAACGTTTGACAATCAAGATGAATTTCGATAGCCTGAGCCTATGCCGTTGAGCTTAATAAAATTTGTCGCTGTGTTTCTCGCTATCTGGCTGCCGTTGTTTAGCGGCGCTGCGCTGGGGGCCAGTGTATCCATGCAGATGCCGCGGGGTACTTGCCATGAAATGGCGATGGATGATGGCTCTCACGACCTCCACGCTTCTGCGCACGATCAGCATGGCTGTAGCAACTGCAGCATCTGTCATCTGGCGTGCGGCAGTTATCTGGGGGCTCAGCAAATCCAAACCTTGGAAACTTTGCATGTTGCCGGTTTAGTGACGCCCTATCTGTTCTCGTTTCACTCCATTACCTCCACGCCTCTCGTTCCTCCTCCCCTCGTTTAGCATCAGTACAGGACGAGTCCGTCTGTCAGTTCCATCGTTCTGAATTCAACTCGTCGAGCATTAAGCGGTGCTTTCACTCGTCAGCGTTTTACCTGCGTGTTAACTGCAATCAATAATTAAATTTCGCGTTTATACAATATAAAACATAAACTTGGAGCACTATCATGAGAAATATTATCAAGACCTGCCTGTTCTTGCTGGCATGCAGTAGTGCGATGGCGGCGGAGCCACAACCGATGAACCACCAGGCAATGACAGCCGGGCCGCAGTGGATTGATGGCGTAGTAAAAAAGATTGATCCGAAAAATGCAAGGGTCACAGTGATGCAATCTGCAATAGACGGGGTGATGCCGGCTATGATCATGAGTTATCAGGTGGCGGCTGAACAATCCCTTAAATCCATACAAACGGGTAACAAGGTGCGCTTCATTCTTGCAAAGAACGTTGTAACCCATATCGAAGCGGTTAAATAATCCATGCCCGCGATGCGTTAAACCTTACAGTGTATTGCGGGACAGTGAGGTATTAAGATGAAAAATTTGAATATTATAACGTTGCTGGGCTGTTTTTTAAGCGGGGCGGTAATGGCTGTACCTTTAGGGGCGGATGTACAGGGCTTGCTGCGTTATGCGAAGGAGCATAATCCCGAATTGGCGGCGATGCGCTATGAGGCCGATGCGGCATCCATGCGTGTACAACCCGCAGGCGCGTTGCCCGATCCGGTGCTGCGTACTGAATTGATGGACATTGCCAACCAGGGCACCAATAGACAGGCAAGTTTACTGCCTTCCGGAGTGGCAAGTACGCGTTATTATCTAATACAAAGTGTGCCCTGGTTCGGCCGCCTTGAGCTGCAAAGCGACGTTGCCAAGGCACAGCTTGCCGGCGCGCGGGGTCAAATTGCCGCTACCTGGGCGGATTTGAGCAGTAAAATCAAAGCGGCCTATGCGATGAATTACTACCTGGCAGACAGTATCAGGCTGACGCGGGAAACGCTGGATTTGACCCGTCATCTTGAACAAATCGCGCAAACACGTTACGCAAACGGGCTGGGCAAACAGCAGGAAGTGATACGCGTGCAACTCGGTATGACTGATTTACAGACCCGCTTGCTTGACTTGGGCAATGAGCAGCATCATGCCCACACCAGGCTAAACGCCTTGTTGGCACGTCCTGCTAATGCCGAACTGGCTGAACCACTGCAGTTACGTCCGTTACCTGTACCCGCCCGGCTCACCACGCTGGAAGACAGCTTGCGCGCGCACAATCCGCTGTTGCAGGTAGCGGATGCGGGTATCAGTGTCGACGCCAAGCGCCGCGATCTTGCCTATAAAAACCGCTACCCGGGATTTACCTTAGGTGTTGCACCCACTCAGAGTGGCAGCACCGTGAAGAGCTGGGATCTAATGGTCGAATTCAATATTCCGTTGCAGCAGGAATCTCGTCGCTCGCAGGAGGGGGAAGCGGAAGCGCAACTGCTGGCATCCACGGCAAGACAAGCCTCGCTGCTCGACCAGATGCTGGCTGACTTGTCCGAAAGCATCTCGGGACTTGCGTTGGCACAGCAAACTTGCCAGATCATTACGGCGCGTCTCTTGCCGCAGGCCGAATCGAGTTTTCAATCCTCGCTGAGTGGCTATACGACCGGTAAAGTTGATTTTTCCACGCTGCTGGATGCTCAACTGCAAATCCTCAAAGCACGTCAGCAAAGTATCAAATCACGGTATGAAGCACAATTACGCCTGGCTGAAATTGAACGCCTGATTGGAGAAGAATTATGATCAAATTCAATTTGATAGCAGCTATTGTTGCCATTCTGCTTGCAGTCGCTACAGGCAGCTACTGGCTGGGTAGCCATAGAGGACAGGATGCAGTATTCAGAATTCAGGATTCAGGAAAATCTGAAACTGTAAACCAAAAACCGCAAACTGAAAGCAGAAAACTGCTGTATTACCGCAACCCGATGGGCCTGCTCGACACCTCGCCAGTGCCCAAAAAAGACAGTATGGGCATGGAATATGTAGCGGTTTATGATAGAGACGCACCCGCAGAGGATGGCGCAGTCAGCATCAGTGTGGCAAAGGTGCAAAAACTCGGCGTGCAGAGCGAAGCGGCCGCGTTGCGCAACCTGAATAAGTTGATTCAAGTCACAGGACGTATTGAGGTCGACGAACGGCGCATTTACGCCATTTCACCGAAGTTCGAGGGTTGGGTGGAAAAACTTTATGTGAACAGCACAGGTGAGGCCGTCAGCAGGGGCCAGGCACTGTTCGATGTGTACAGTCCTGAATTAATATCCGCGCAGCGCGAATATGAAATTGCCGCGCAAGCCGAAAAATCGCTTGCAAATACAGACCCGGATAGCAAAGCCGGCATGAAGCAACTGGCGGACGCCAGCCTGGCACGCCTTGCCAACTGGGATATTACCCCGGCTGAACTTAAGCAATTAATGTCAGGAAAAGCCAGGCGCAAGCTAACCTATTACGCACCGGTGTCGGGTATCGTGCTGGAAAAAAAGGCGGTACAAGGCGCGCGCTTCATGCCGGGTGAGACGTTGTATCAGATCGCCGACTTATCGCAGGTTTGGGTCTTGGCAGATGTCAACGAGCAGGATATTGCACAAATAAAAGTCGGCAGCAAAGTCCGGATTAATATTACGGCATATCCTGATAAGAACTTCGTTGGGAAAATCGCCTTCATCTATCCTACTTTAAATGCAGCGAGCCGCACGGTACAGGTGCGCATGGAACTGGCAAATCCGCAGGGGCAGTTCATGCCTGCAATGTTCGTCAGCGTGACGCTGCCGACAGGTGAGGGTGGCAAAGTACTCTCTGTTCCCGCCTCAGCGGTGATTGACAGCGGAACGCGTCAGATCGTGCTGGTGCAACAGGCCGTGGGCCGCTTTGCACCGCGTACGGTCAGGGTGGGGCAACGCGGTGTGGATTTTGTCGAAATACTTGATGGCGTTCGTGAAGGCGAGCAGGTAGTCACATCCGCCTTATTCCTGATCGATGCGGAAAGCAATCTCAAGGCCGCATTAAACGGATTGGGCACACCGGCTGCTGTTCACGCCGCTTCTGCCAAAGTGAAGGCGATAGTGCATCAAGCCACTGGGGTGCTCAATAGCATCAATGCGGACGGCACGGTGAGCATCACACATGATGCGATAAAAACACTTGGCTGGCCTGCCATGACGATGGAGTTTGCACTTGCCAATTCGCAGCTCTCCTATGGAATCAAGCCCGGCACTGCGATCAGTTTCGAGCTTGTCGAACGTGCACCCGATGAATGGGTGATCACTAAACTGCTAGCCCGTCACGAGATGCACTGACATGCTTGAAAAAATCATAGAGTGGTCTGCACGTAACCGTTTTCTGGTCATTCTGGCAACGGTATTTATCGTTCTGGCAGGGATTTATGCAGCAATAAAGACGCCGCTGGATGCTTTACCGGATCTGTCTGATGTACAGGTAATTGTTTACACAGAATATTCAGGTCAGGCGCCGCAGGTGGTCGAGGATCAGGTCACCTATCCGCTCACCACCGCAATGCTGGCAGTGCCCAGATCCCGTGTGGTGCGTGGATTTTCCTTCTTCGGCGCCTCGTTCGTTTATGTGATTTTTGAGGATGGCACCGATATCTATTGGGCGAGATCGCGAGTGCTGGAGTATCTTAACAGCATTGCAGGGCGCATGCCCAAAGGCGTATCGCCGCAACTGGGGCCGGATGCGACCGGCGTGGGCTGGGTGTATCAATACGCGGTATTAAGTGAAAAGCACAATCTCGCCCAACTACGTACCATGCAGGACTGGTATTTACGTTATCAGTTGACCAAGGCGCATGGCGTGGCCGAAGTGGCAAGCATTGGCGGTTTTGTACAGCAATATCAGGTGACGGTTGATCCTGTGAAACTGCGTGCTTACGGGATTCCCTTGAGTCTGCTCTCAAAGGTTATCAGGGATTCCAACCAGGATACGGGTGCGCGCGTGGTGGAGATGTCCGAGACCGAATACATGGTACGCAGCCGTGGCTATTTGCGCGGCAAGTCTGATATCGAAAGTCTGCTGGTAAAGTCGGACCGTGGCACGCCGGTGTTGCTGCGCGATATCGCGCATGTCGATCTGGGGCCGGATGAGAGACGCGGCTTGACCGAATTGAACGGGGAGGGCGAAGTAGTATCCGGCATCACGATTGCGCGTTACGGCGTCAATGCGCTGGAAGTCATTAAAAACATCAAGCAAAAAATTGCCGAAGTTTCCGCCGGCTTGCCGGATGGCGTTCATATTCAGACTGTCTATGACCGCTCCGAACTGATACAGCGTGCAATCAGTACGCTAAAACATACCCTGCTGGAGGAAGGCGTGATCGTGGCGCTGGTATGCGTGGTGTTTCTGATGCATGTGAGGAGCGCATTGGTGGCCATCCTGATGTTGCCGGCAGGTGTGCTGATTGCCTTCATTGCCATGCATGCACTGGGAATGAATGCCAATATTATGAGTCTGGGCGGCATTGCGATTGCTATCGGTGCGATGGTGGATGCGGCGATCGTGATGATAGAAAACGCGCATAAGCATATCGAGCGATTAAAGGCGGGGGAGTCTCGAGCCGAGGCCATCATTGCCGCCTGTCGCGAAGTTGGCCCGTCCTTATTCTTTTCGCTTTTAATCATCACCGTGTCGTTCCTGCCGGTATTCACGCTGGAAGCTCAGGAAGGGCGCTTGTTCGCACCGTTGGCCTACACGAAGACCTTCTCGATGGGCGGTGCAGCACTGCTATCGGTCACGCTGGTGCCGGTGCTGATGTTGCTTTTTATCCGTGGTCGCATCATGCCGGAACGGAGAAATCCGCTGAACCGTTTGATGATACGGGTCTATCGACCGATGATAGCGTTCGTGCTGTTACGCCAGAAATCCACGATTGCCGTCGCTATACTGGCAATTGCATTAAGTGCTTATCCTGCATCACGTCTTGGCAGTGAGTTCATGCCGACCCTGAATGAGGGCTCCTTGCTCTACATGCCAGCCTCTTTACCCGGCATGTCTGTCACTAAGGCTGCCGAACTGTTGCAGACGCAGGACAGTATCATCAAGTCTTTCCCGGAAGTGTCATCGGTATTTGGCAAGGCGGGCAGGGCGCAGACTGCCACCGATCCTGCCCCGCTGGAAATGTTCGAAACGGTAATTAATTTAAAACCTGAGGCTCAGTGGCGACCCGGCATGAATATCGACAAACTGATCAGTGAGATGGACCGCGCCTTGCAATTTCCCGGTGTGGCGAATTCATGGACGATGCCGATCAAGGCGCGCATTGATATGCTATCTACCGGTATACGAACTCCAATTGGAATCAAGGTGTTCGGCAAGAATCTTGAGGAAATGGAACGACTGGCAAAGCAGATCGAAGCGGTGGTCAGAAAGGTGCCTGGTACGACCAGTGCCTTCGCCGAACGTTTGACCGGCGGATATTATCTGGATATCGAACCTGATCGTATGCAGCTTGCGCGTTACGGGCTGACGGTGGGTGATATGCAAGACGTGGTTGCAACCGCCTTGGGCGGCGAGAATGTCACCACCACGGTGGAAGGTCTGGAACGCTTCGGGGTGAACGTGCGCTATCCGCGCGAACTGCGCGGCACACCTGAGCAGATTGCAAGCGAAGTGCTGGTAACTACGCCGGATGGTGCGATGATCCCGCTGGGGCAACTCGCGAAGATCAGCATTACCACTGGTGCGCCATCCATCCGGACCGAGAATTCTCTGCTGTCAGCCTACATTTACGTGGACATCAGGGGGCGCGACATAGGTTCATACGTGGCTGATGCTCGCCGTGCGGTGAATGAACAAGTGAAATTTCCGCCTGGTTACTATGCTACCTGGAGTGGCCAGTTCGAATACATGGAACGCGCGATTGCCCGCATGAAGATCGTTATTCCAATCACCTTGCTGCTGATATTTTTATTGTTATATCTTAACTTTCAACGGGTGACAGAGTCCTTGATCGTGATGCTGTCCGTGCCGTTTGCGCTGGTAGGCGGTATATGGCTGTTATGGTTGCTTAATTACAATCTGTCAGTGGCAGTGGCAGTAGGCTTTATTGCACTGGCCGGTGTGGCGGCGGAGACGGGGGTGGTGATGTTAATCTATCTGGAGCAGGCCTGGCAGACTGTACAGATGCGTTGTACAGACGAAAAGCGCAAGGCGAATCTGGCTGATTTGCATGAAGCGATCATGCACGGTGCGGTCGAGCGTGTGCGCCCCAAGATGATGACCGTGGTAGCTATCATGGCCGGACTGCTACCCATCTTGTGGAGCACCGGCACCGGTTCGGTAGTGATGCGCCGCATCGCAGCGCCTATGGTGGGCGGCATGATTTCGTCGGCCGTATTAACGCTGCTGGTGATACCTGTCTTGTTTGCACTGGTAAAACGGCGAGAAGTGTTGTGATATGGCTGCTGTAGCTTAAAGTTGTTAATGCCGCTATGATTGAGTTCAGTTGTGATTCTTTACATTACCAATTGGAATAACCGTCATGTCTTATATAACTCTCAATCCGGCGACAGGTAAACTGATGCGGAATTTTGCCAGTTGGGATGCTCAGCATCTGCAACTTGCGCTGCAAAAAACACAGCGCGCTCAACAGAGCTGGGCATCCTTGCCGCTAAAGCAGCGAGCCTGCATGCTGGGCGAAGTGGCAAAAAACCTGCTTGCACAGCGCGATCAATTTGCTTCGCTTATCACAGGGGAAATGGGCAAACCGTTGCGCGAAGCCCGCGCTGAAATAGAAAAATGTGCCGGAGTTTGCGACTATTATGTACAGCATGCCGAAGAGTTTTTGCGCATCGAACCGATTTCATCGGATGCGGGAACAAGCTATGTCGCACATTATCCTTTGGGCACGCTGCTGGCGATCATGCCCTGGAATTTTCCTTTCTGGCAAGTGTTTCGTGCCGCAATACCGGCCTTGATGTCAGGCAACACACTGCTATTGAAACATGCACCGAACGTGCCGCAATGTGCGCTGGCGCTTGAGTCAATTTTCAGCAGTTTGCCGGAAGGCGTATTCACCACGCTGCTGATAGAAATTGAGCAAGTGGCCGATGTCATTGCAAGTACTTATGTGCAGGCAGTCAGTTTTACAGGTTCGGAAGCTGCCGGGCGCAAAGTGGCAGCCTGCGCCGGCCATAATCTGAAAAAAACAGTGCTGGAATTGGGGGGTTCTGACCCGTTTATCGTTTTGCAGGATGCCGATTTGCAACTGGCTGTAAACGCGGCGGTAGCTTCGCGCTTTCTCAATTGCGGGCAATCCTGTATCGCTGCCAAACGTTTCATTCTGGTACCGCAAATTGCGGATGAATTCATACACCTGTTTAAAAGCCAGGTTGCATTACTTAATATCGGCGACCCGATGGCAGAAGCAACGCAAATCGGCCCGATGGCCCGCGAAGATTTACGCAGCGCATTACACAGCCAAATTAGCGATTCCATCCTTCAGGGCGCTGTTCTGGTGACCGGGTGCCAGCCAATACAAGGCGAAGGATTTTTTTATGCACCTTCAATATTGGATCATGTTACAGAAAATTGCCGTGCATATCATGAAGAGCTTTTCGGGCCGGTGGCGATCATACTGCGTGCTGACAGCGAACAGGATGCACTGCGTATTGCCAATGCAACCCGTTTCGGGCTCGGCTCCTCAATATGGAGCCGGGATGCAGCACGTGCCGAACAATTGTCAGCGGGTATTCAGGCCGGCTGTACTTTTATCAATGGTATGGTCAAATCTGATCCGCGTTTGCCCTTCGGCGGGCTGAAAGCTTCCGGTTACGGACGTGAGTTGTCGCGTCAGGGTATGCTTGAGTTTGTAAATAGCAAAACGGTATGGATACGCTGACGCTGGTTTTCAGCATAGAGCAGGTGGATATGACTGGGCTGGATTCTGTATCATTTTGATTAGATAGTCATTTGCCATCCCAAACGGTGCTTCTCTTCAGTTTCTTTGTGGCGCTTATCATCTTCCGAGTGCAGATACCTGCTGGTAGTGGAAATAGATTCATGGCCAAGATTATCTCGAACATGACGAAGATCCATGTCACTTCCAGCCATGTTTGAGCCTGCCGTATGCCTAAGCCAATGGGCAGAGGCTTCTGCGAGCAACAATGCGAGGTGATGAGACTCTGGCCCCCGTTGCCGTATTCGCTCTGATGTACGCGCGAAAACTTCCTTAACAATCAGGTGGACTGCGCTTCGCGTCAACGGACGTCGTTTTCCACCAATGGGAAGGAGGAGGGGAGTCGTTTCGCCTGGAAGCGGGAAGGGGGTTAGTTCAATCTCCCTTCGGTATAGGCTTAGTTCTACCATCAGTTCATTGGTGGCCGGCACAATCCGTGTCTTATCTCCCTTGCCTGTCACCTCGATCCACCAACGTTCTTCGCCATCGTTACCTCTGCGGCAAAAAAATTCCCCCATCGTATTTTCCGTAACCTCAGAAATCCGCAGACCACATATATATAGTAACGAGAACAGCCAACGGACACGGAAAAAATGTTCGCGCTCCCGATCTGATTCCCTGGGCATAGTTCCAATCGAGACTTTAACCTCATGCCAAAGATTCTCATCCAAAAACCGTGTAATTCGCGGCTTTGCTTTTCGTTGGCGCTGCCGTGAGAGTGATAACGGGTTACCTGCCAGATACCCGGCATTCACCAGCCAGGAAAATAGAGTGTTGAGGATAATAATGGACTGTCGCTGGCTTGTAGGTGAGAGAGCTCCAGCAAACGGACGCCAGTCCGGATCAAATCGAGACCATTTTCGCCCGGATTTCATTATCCAGCGTTCAGTTGGTTGCGGATCTGATAAAAAACGTTGGTAGACCAACATATTTTCATGAGTCAGTGACGACAAAGGTTTTTCAAGCTGAATGACTGACCACAATAAAAGCCGCTCAGCTTCCTTACGATAGCTTCCAAAAGTATTTTTTGTATCGACGAAGCGAGCCAGCCATGCCTTGATCGCGTCGAGGTCGTTTTGTGCTGCGATTTGGGAATGTCCGGCAACAGCACGATTTGAACCGGCGTGACCATCCAGTTCGCGAGGTAAACGTACCAGTTCGAACGGTGAAAGCGACGGAATTTGTATTTGTAGTAGATCGGTCATTTGCGGGGGATTAGGAAAGCTAAATTTGCATAATTATTCGACATTATATGGATAATGTCAAATAATTAAAATACAAGTGTTGCATATATAACGTATTACGTTGTATTATTAAAAATAAATTATTATTCGACCGCCAAAAATGGAAACCGACTCAAAAATAGAGAGCCATCTGCAAGATAAAATCGAAGAATTGCGAAATAATTTTCCTAATACGCAAGATTTGTATGCGGAAGTCTGTGTATTGCTATTCTTTCGCCATGGAATTACGCCCACAGCCAACAGGTTGTATCAACTTGTCCGAAAAGGGAGCATGTCGGCACCGGCAGAAGCGCTAGGGAAATTTTGGAAGGATCTTCGTGAAAAAAGTCGCGTGCGCATTGAACACGGTGATCTTCCTGAAGATTTGAATGTAGCTGCCGGTGAAATGGTTGGGGTCATGTGGGCAAAAGCCCAAGGGCTTGCACAGGAATCGTTAAACAGCCTGCGAGCAGATGCGCAGACCTCAATACAGGAAGCTGAAGCTCGGATGAAGGACGCTGATTCAGCCAGGGAAATGGCTCAGCAGAACCTTCAGGAAGCAACCATCACTATAAAAAACGCTGAATTTCGGATCGGTAAGTTAGAACAAGCCGTTGCAGCTGAAATCGCCACGCGTGTAGCCTTGGAAGCTCAGCTGACAAGCGTTCAGCAGGATCGAATTGAGCAGCAGAAAGCAATGGGTGATGCACGACGAGATTTTTCATCTGAGTTGGAAAAATTGCGTGAAGCGCTTAAAATGACAGAAGAGCGACATAAAGCGGTTGAATCACGTGCTTTACTGGAAATAGACCGTGAACGTACTATCGCAGCAAAAGTCCAAAGGGAATTAGAAAAAGCCAGGTCGTCCGCAACCGACGCAACCGATAAACTCCGAGTCGAAATTGGTATTCTTCAAGATGATATTGGCAATCAGAAACAACGCAATGGCAATTTGGAAGGCGAACTTCGTGCCGTTAACATTTTAAAAAGCCAATTAACTGCGGAACTGAACCTCGAGCGAGAATCAGTTATCGGTCTTGGTTCGCAATTGAATGCAATGGTAATGAAAATTGAAGTCTGGAAGAGTAAAGCCTTTGATACACAGAAGGAACTTGAGTCATTAATATCCACCAACAAACAACGTCGGAAAATCAGAGGGGCAGTTGTTTAGCTGGGTTTCTGCTGACAAACAACTACTGATTATACAAATAATCAGTAGTTGTTTGTCAGCAGCGGTGAATTTACTATAGTCGGGGTTAATTATGTGGATGGCATCTCTACACTGTCTTGTTATTGATGATACTGAAATTGATGGCCAACGCGGATCTAATCGTGCGCCAATGAATCCTAATGAGCCAATTGTCAATACCGACATTGAGGCGGCAAAAGCATTTTTATATGTACATCGAGACACACCAACAACACAACGCAATTACACCAAGGAAATCGAACGGTTGATTTTGTGGGCGATAAACGTCAAGGGAAAGCCAATGTCAAGTTTGACATTTACTGATATGGATGACTTCGTTGAATTCCTGGCTCACCCCGAACCTGTCTCTGAATGGGCAACCCGTCATAAATTTCCCCGTGAAAGTCCGGCGTGGCGTCCATTCAATATGAGCGTGAAGCCGCCAAAAAAAGAAGGTGAAAACCCTACTTTTTTAGCCGGGCTTGCGCCATCTAGCCGCCTCACCGCAATGGCATCGCTGGAGTCTTTTTTCACCTGGCTGATAGACTACGGCTATTTGATAAAAAATCCAATGCGTCAAATAAAAACCAAACGTAAAGCCGTTCGTGCGTCACAGTCGACGGAAGAGCACGCCAAAGTCGAACGATATTTGGATGAGCATATGTGGGCGGCATTTCAGGAGGCAATTGAAATGATGTCGAAAGACACAAAAAAGGATCTTGATAAATATGAGCGCGCTAAATTTGTCTCGTCACTGATGTTACTGCTGGCGCCACGCGCAAGCGAGCTGGCCAACGGACGGATGAATGACTTTAAGTCAGAAGGTAAACTCTGGTGGTGGCACGTTAAAGGAAAAGGAAGTAAATCAGCTAAAGTCCCCGTTGTTTCAGATATGCTGCAATCGTTAATACGCTATCGCACCTATCTTGACCTGACACCGCTACCGCTAGATAATGATGATTCTCCCCTGCTCCGCTCCGTCAAAGATGCAAGCCCGATCACGCCACGTCAACTTAATCTGATTTTGGATGGTTTGTTTGAAGATGCAGCAAAACTACTGGAAGGAAAAGCAAATGACCTTCCCGTATCCGACTTCATGTCCCAGGCAGAGTTCCTGACCCGCGCAGCAAAAATACGACAAGCATCATCTCACTGGGGGCGGCACACTTCTATCACTTACTCAATAAGGAGCGGCGTGCCCAAGGATATTGTGCAGCGAAATGCACGTCATAGTGACAGCAAGACAACGGACGGCTATACGCATGAAGATGAGGAACACTGGCATAACGAATCACAGAAGTTGCACGTTTAAGGAACGCCTAATTATCCGATACTCAGCTCGATATTATCCAGCAGCCGGGTTTTTCCGAGCCGTGCGGCAGCCAATATTACCAACTCAGTCTGATCCGCTTGTGCTGCTTGCAAGTCCGACTGATTACGTACCGACATATAATCCACAAGCCAGCCGCGACGGGTCAATGCGTCGACAGCACGCTGCTGCATCAATGCAAAATTGCGCTCGCCTTGTACAATTTGCTGACGCAGATGTTGCAAAGTTTGATAGAGGAAAGCGGCTTCATTTCGTTCCGCTTCGGTCAAATACTGGTTGCGAGAACTCAACGCAAGCCCATCTTCCGCCCGTACCGTTTCGCAACCGGTAATATTCACCGGCAAATTCAGTTGCGTGACAAGCTGGCGTATAAGGTGCAGTTGCTGATAATCTTTCTTGCCAAACAGCGCAACTTGCGGCTGCACGATATTAAGCAGCTTCAACACTACCGTCGCCATGCCGCGAAAATGCCCTGGACGCGCAGCCCCGCACAGCTCACAGGCTACTGGCGGCAATTCAATAAAGACAGTTTGTTGTAGCGGATACATCTCGTTGATTGACGGCGCGAAGACCACATCGACCAGACCTTGCAGCTTGGCGCAATCGGCCTCCAGCGTGCGAGGATATTGAGCAAAGTCTTCATTCGGCCCGAATTGCAAAGGATTGACGAAGAGGCTCGCCACCACACTACGACCATGCTCGCGTGCCTTAAGCATCAGATCAAGATGCCCCTGATGCAGATTGCCCATGGTTGGCACAAAGGCGATGGCAGATTCATTTTTCAGTCGAACTCGAAGTTCTTCTATGGTTGAAATCAGCTGCATCAGAAGCCATGCTCCATGGCTGGAAAGCGGCCGTTTTTTACTTCAGTGACATAGCCGGTCACCGCGTCACTAAGGGATGCAGCCCCCTGCATATAGTTTTTCACAAAACGCGCCTTTTTACCCGGATAAATATCCAGCATGTCGTACAGCACCAGCACCTGACCTGAGCAAGATGCACCCGCTCCGATGCCGATGGTAGGGACGTTCACTTGCGCGGTAATTTCCTCGGCAAGCAGCGCCGGTACCATTTCCAGTAACAACATACCCGCTCCCGCTTGTTCGAGCGCTATCGCATCTTCGAGCAATTGCAGCGCAGCAGCAGGTTCCCTGCCCTGCACTTTATAGCCGCCAAGTTGATGCACAGATTGCGGAGTGAGACCAATATGCGCGCAAACTGGAATCCCGCGCGAAGTTAAAAAACGCACCGTTTCCAGCATCACCGCCCCGCCTTCGAGTTTGACCATTTGCGCACCGGCAGCCATCAATTTAACGGCATGTTCGAAGGTTTTTTCCGGACTGATTTGCGAAGTACCGAAGGGCATGTCAGCGAGAACAAAAACTTTTTTCGCACCACGCGCCACACAACCGGTGTGATATACCATATCCTCCAGCGTGACGGCTAAAGTCGACTCCCGTCCTTGCATAACCATCCCGAGCGAGTCGCCCACCAGAAGAATATCTACGCCGGCGGCTTCAAGCAGGGCTGCAAAGCTCGCATCGTAACAGGTCAGCATGGCAATTTTCTCAGTACGGCCACTCATGCTTTTCAAGGCAGTTAAGGTTGTTCTCATTTTAAAATAGTCGATAGTTGATAATCGTAAACATCAAACTGGTCAAGTTAGCAGTTTTTCCAAATCCTGATCCTGACAATCCCGCATGGCGAGCTTGGCTGAACCAATACCAGGAATCATGCAGTCGGGCGCCATCTCCAGCAGCGGCAGCAAAACGAACGCCCGCAGATGCATCAGCGGATGCGGAATGGTCAGACCATGCTCCTGCAGTTGCAAGTCATCGTATAACAAGACATCCAGATCCAGTGTGCGCGGTGCATTATGAAAAGTACGCTCGCGGCCGTAATGCTGTTCAATCTGTAATAAGGCAGCGAGCAAAACTTGCGGCGTTAATCGGGTGGAAATTTTAGCGACCGTGTTAACAAAATCAGGCTGACCCAAAAAACCTATCGGCGCACTGCGATACAGTGAAGACTGAGCTAACAGGTTTGTTTCGGGCAAGGCAGCGATATTTGTCAAAGCCTGTCTTAGTTGTTCACCCGACGCTCCCAGATTGCTGCCCAAGCCGATAAAAGCAATATGCTGTGTCACTCAGCAACCTGGACTGTCTGCGTAGCATCCGGCTTTTTACGCGGCTTGCGACGACGTTTTTTAACCCCGGCGCCTTCAGGTTGCAGCATTTCCTGACGGCGTGTTTCACTGGTATCCTGAAATTCATCCCACCAGAGTCCCAGTTCATTATCCACTTCATTACTGGCACAACGCAGCAGTAAAAAATCAAAGGCGGCCCTAAAACGCGGCTGTTCAAGCAAACGATACGGGCGTTGACCTGATCGTTGCTCAAAACGTTGCTGCAACAGCCAGATTTCCTTCATCACCGCATCATGACGGTGTGGAATAGCCAACTTTTTCTTTTGGCGGGCCAGCACTTCATCCATCGCGGTAAACATTGCACTTACCGGGCGTTCACCTTGTGCAACCAGACCGTTCCAGACGCTCAACACTTCATGCCAGAGTAAGGCTGCAAATAAAAATGCCGGGGACACTGATTTATCCTGACTTAAACGCTCATCGGTATTTTTCAACGCCAACATGATGAATTTTTCACCCGTCGGCTGTTCCATGATCACATCCAGCAACGGCAACAAGCCATGATGCAGTTCCATCTTGCGCAACTGCTGTATGCACTCGACAGAATGCCCTGACAGCAACATCTTCAACACTTCATCCAGCATGCGCGCTTCCGGCACATTATCCAGCAGGGATTTCAGTTGTGCGATCGGCGCTGCTGTCGCCGGATCAAGCTGAATGCCAAGCTTGGCGGACAAGCGAACTGCACGCAACATGCGCACCGGATCTTCACGATATCGAACCAGCGGATCACCGATAATGCGCAATATACCATCCCGAATATCCGCATAACCCCGGTGATAATCGTAAATCTCTTGAGTGGTCGGATCATAAAACAGCGCATTGGCGGTAAAATCGCGCCTTGCGGCATCCTGTTCCTGATCGCCGAACTCATTATCCCGCAAAAGTCGTCCATTTTCATCGGTCTGTGCAGTTTCTATCATGCAACGAAAAGTGGCGACTTCAACCAGTTCTTCACCAAACATCACATGTACCAGACGGAAGCGCCGACCTATGATGCGTGAACGTCTGAACACCTGTTTGATTTCTTCAGGTGTCGCATCGGTTGCCACATCAAAATCTTTAGGTTTTTTGCTCAGCAGAAGATCGCGCACCGCACCACCCACCACAAAAGCCTTGAAACCTGCCGCCTGCAAGCCATCAGTCACGCGCTTTGCACCATAACTAATCTGTTCACGCGGCACACTGTGCAAGGCGAACGGTATCACCTGCGCGTTGCCAATTTTTTTGGTTTTTTCTGACCTGCGAAATACCCGTTTTAGAAATTTTTTGATCATTAAATTAATTACTTCAAATCCAATACATCCTGCATGTCATACATGCCTGCCGGATTGATCGCCAGAAAACGTGCCGCACGCAGCGCGCCCAAGGCAAAAGTAGCACGACTGCTGGCTTTATGGGTGATTTCGATGCGCTCACCGGTTCCGGCATACAGTACAGTATGATCGCCTACGATATCTCCGCCACGCACCGTTGCAAAACCAATGGTGGAAGGATCACGCTCCCCTGTCACCCCTTCACGGCCATAAACGGCACATTCGGACAACTCGCGCCCCAACGTACGCGCAACCACTTCGCCCAGGCCCAGCGCCGTGCCAGATGGCGCATCCACTTTATGCCGGTGGTGCGCCTCGATAATTTCGATATCATAACCTTCCGACAAAACACGCGTTGCCGTTTCAAGCAATTTAAAAACCAGATTCACGCCTACGCTCATATTCGGTGCAAAAACAATGCCGATATCCTGTGCCGCAGCACCCAACAGGGCCTTTTGCTGCGCACTAAATCCAGTCGTGCCAATCACCATGTTCACGCCCAACCTGCGACAGACGTCCAGATGATGGAGCGTACCTTCTGGCCGGGTAAAGTCGATCAACACATCTGCACCCAAAAGTGCGGCCTCGATATCCGCACTGATTTTCACCCCGCAAGGCGCAGCGGAAAACTCTCCGGCATCGCGGCCCAGCATCGTACTGCCGTTATGTTCCAGTGCTGCATAGAGCACCATGTCACCGGCAAGTACCACGTTTTCCAGCAGAATACGTCCCATACGCCCGCTACAGCCGGCAATGGCAATTTTGATTTGATTCATTGGATTATTCCTTAGCTCCAGCTGCCTGTTTATCAGTCAAACCGCTGTCATCAATGCGCACCAGCGTATCGCCCTCAAAATACAGAGTCAGTCGTTGCTGATTGAGCAGTTTGCGCCCCTGCTCCAGACGGTACACGTAATCCCAGCGATTGGCATGAAACACATCCATGATCATCGGGGTACCCAGTGCATAACGCACCTGAGCGCGGGACATACCCGGTTTGATGGTATTGCGCATTTCTGTCGTCACTAAATTCCCCTGACGGATGTCCATTTTATACGCGGAATCCGAGGTGAGCGATGAAGGCAGACTATAACTGCCGCATGACGCCAGCAATAAGGTAAGCAGAATGATAGTAAAGCGCATGGTTTCCCGTCTCATAATTTCAAAAATCTGTTGCATGATACCTCAAGCGGCGACTCCAAGCATCTCTGCTGCGTGTTTGCGTGTAGTATCGGTAATTGTAACGCCTCCCAGCATGCGTGCAATCTCTTCAATGCGCTGATTTCCTTTGAGTACTTCGATACGGCTCAACGTCGTGCCATTTTCCACTGTTTTGCTCACCTGCCACTGACTATCCGCCATCGCAGCGACTTGCGGCAGATGGGTAACGCATAAAACCTGATATTCCCGGCCTAGCTGTTTTAGCAATAGTCCGACGATTTCTGCGACACGCCCGCCAATACCACTGTCCACTTCGTCAAAAATCAAGGTCGGCACGGAAGCGATCTGGCTGGTTGCCACCTGCATCGCCAGACTGATACGCGACAACTCACCGCCTGAGGCAACACGGGCGACACTGCGTGGCGGCATACCCGGATTAGCGGCAACCTGAAACTCTATCGTCTCAAGGCCGTTAACATTCCCTTGAGATAGCGGCAGCAACACCACAGCAAAGTGGCCGCCCTGCATCGCGAGGGTCTGCATCGCAGCAGTAATTTGTTTGGACAGTTTGCCTGCGGCCAAATGCCGGCTACGGCTCAAATCTTGTGCACATTCCAGATAGCGTTGTTGTGCGGCTTTTTCCTGTTGCAGCAGCGCTTCCAGATCATCATCGCCGCCCAGCTCAGTCAGACGCGCAACGATTTTCTGTAATACTTCATTCAGGAGTTCGGGCTGAACGCGATATTTACGCGCCATATCCATCACATACCCGATTCGTTGTTCTTTTTCAATTAGTTGCTGTGGATCAGTCTCCAGATGCTGCTGGTAATGGCGTAAACTATAAACGGCCTCCTGTAATTCCGCAGCAGCAGATTCGAGCAAGTGTAGCATCTCAGCCAGACTCGCATCATGTGTCACCCCCTCGCGCACTTTCACCATCAGCGCGTTCAGCTGTGTCAGACAGGCACTATCCGACTCGCTCAGGGTTTCAAGACCCAAAGCGGCTGTCTCCAGCAGTCCGGCAGCATGCGCAAGACGCCTATAATCCGCCTGTAACCCCTCCCAGTCGGCAACATTAAACGCCAGCGCCTCCAGTTCATTGCGCTGAAACGACAGCAATTCGCGCTCGGCAATGATCGCCTGCGAATTATCAGACAAGGCAATGCGGCGATTTCTCAAAGCCTGCCAGTCACGGTAACTTGCCGAAACCTGGGCAGCATTTTTCTGCAAACTGCCGTATTCATCAAGCAAAGCACGCTGTGCTTCCGGTTGCAATAAAGATTGATGTGCATGCTGGCCGTGAATATTGAGCAGTTGTTCCCCTGCCTCACGCATTTGCAGCAAAGTCGCGCTACGCCCGTTGATAAAACCACGCGAACGGCCTCCTGCATCCAACAGACGGCGCATCAGGCACACGCCATCATCCCCCGCCAACGCCTGAGTTTGCAGCCATTCTTGCAAAGACGGTTGCTGGCGAACATCAAATTCAGCCGTAATTTCGGCACGTTCGCAGCCATTACGCACCATGGCCGCATCGCCGCGCTCGCCTAACGCCAGCAGTAAGGCATCGATCAGTATCGATTTCCCGGCACCGGTCTCACCTGTCAGCGCAGTAAATCCGCTGCTAAATTCCAGCTCCAGTTGTGACACGATAACAAAATCACGAATACTTAAAAATTTCAGCATTGAAATATCGAATTTCCGTTAAAGTAATTGATTCCACTGCAATTTTTCACGCAACGTGTGGTAGTAACTATGCCCTTCCGGATGCAGCAAATGCGCATGCTGAGGATGACGACTGACGATAATTTTGTCATGCATCTGCATATCAAAACTGGTATGACTATCCAGGCGCACTCGAATATCATCAGAATGGTGCATCAAAATTTCCAGCACCGACGCACCATGCACCACAATTGGCCGATTGCTCAGGGTATGCGGGCAGATTGGCACCAATTCCAGCACATCCAGACCGGGATGCAGGATAGGCCCCCCGGCCGACATCGCATAAGCTGTCGATCCGGTCGGCGTGGAAACAATCAAGCCGTCGGCGCGCTGGTTATACAGATATTCGCCATTGATGCGCACCTCAAATTCGACCATGCTGCTGATCTGACTGCGATGCACCACCACTTCATTGAAAGCCAGACCGCTAAAAACCTCGACATCATTTCTCAATACGCGCGCCGACAACAACAAGCGTTGCTCGGTCACATAGTTGCCCGATAGCATCGCGGCGATACTTTCGTACATATTTTCCAGCGTGAGATCAGTCAAAAACCCGAGCCTGCCCTGATTCACACCGATCAATGGCACATGATGCGGCGAAAAAGTACGGGCGATGTTCAGCATGGTGCCATCGCCCCCCATCACAATCGCCAGATCAATCTGCTTTTGCATTTCTTCTAGTGGCATAACAGTATAGGGATGATCGCCAAGCTGCTCGGCAGTCAGATTATCTATCATCACAGACAAGCCACGTCCTGCCAGAAACTCCGCCAAATATAGCAGCGGGGTAACTACGGCAGGAGATTTTCGCTTGCCGATGAGTGCAACGGTTTTGAAGGGAAAGTTCATGGGCGTGATTAAACCACATTGCACGAACAATAACAAAGCCAAGATGCCAGATTAGGGATTGGAGATAGAGAATAAAATATCAGGGACAGCTACAACAGCATGTTAAAAATTGGCTTCAGTTGAAGGATCTGATGCAAAAAAACAGGCCCAATTATTTGCCCGTGAGCTGAGCTATGGAAACGAATTCGGTTCAGGGCACCAGGCCTGCATCTTTGATGAGACGGATAATATATTCACCGGGAACTGCATAGGCGATGCCGCTCGGCTCGGAGAGGACGTGCTCTTTAGTGTTTTTGATGAAAACCATATTGACAATGCCGATGACCCTGCCCGTTTCCGGTTCATACAGCGGGCTGCCGCTATTTCCGGGATAAGCCGTGGCATCAAGCTGAAACACCATAAACGGACTCAGAAGCTGCCTGATTGATTTGACATTCAATTCGCTCGCATGAGCGGCCGGAATGACAATCGGTGTGATAGCAGACAAAGTCGCGCGATGCGTCACGGGATAAAGTCCGAGTACAACCCCGATCGGAAAACCGGTAAATGCAAGTGCATCGCCTTCCCTCACGTCGCGAGCATCGCTAAAACGCAGAGGCGTCAGGGGCTGACCGCTGATTTTTAGCAAAGCCAGATCATGTTTCGGGTCGACCATGACTTTGGTGGCGCTGCGGGATCTTGCCTGTACCCCTTCTCCTGCAAATATGGCCAGCACTTCCCTGTTTTCGGTGTTCAGAGGCGGCGGAATGACATGCGCATTAGTGATCACATAACTACCGTCACCGACGACAAAACCTGTCCCGATAAATTTCGACGGGGGAGCTCGATCCTGCTGGAAGGTGCCCACAGCAACCACCGACTGTTTGACCATGACAACCGTGTCGGCAAGATTTGCAGCAACTGCGGGTACGCTGAGCATGAAGAGACAGGCAAACCGAATAGCGCATCCAGATCTGAACAGCATTTACACTTCCTTATGAATGGGTTGAAGGATAATCCGTTGTCGTGACATAATAAATCAGCACATTTACAAGATTAACGTCAAGAGTCAGGCTGTAATGATGGAACTCGCCGCTTTCCGGATGAGGAGATTAGACTTTCCCGGGAAATTGTTGCCAAAACAGCCACCTCAACCCTGCGCCTGCAAAATGACACTATTGAGTAATATTTTTTTCATAGCTTCATTATGCTATTTATCCTGCTCAATAAAATAATAAGCAAATTACGCGCCAATATTAAATAATCCTTTTTTTTCATAGTATTAAGATTATAAATTAATTAATCTTCTGCAGACTTAACCTGCGTATGTAAATTTTTCCGACAACGAGAAAAGAAAAGCAAAAATACCTGCAATCAAACGGGCGAGCTATAATCGCCACTGATTATCACTTGGAGATAGCATGGCAAACGTAGACGAAGTCCGAAAAGTTTTAGGCAGCGCGTTACAACTCGGCAACAGAATTCAATCAATGACACCTGAAACCCATCTTTTGGGCAGCCTGCCCGAGCTGGATTCGATGGCTGTGGTAAGCCTGATTGCGGCACTGGAAGATCATTTTGGAATTGTTGTCAACGACGATGAAATCAATGCCGAAATTTTTACCACGCTGGGCAGTTTAGGCAATTTTATTACGCAAAAACTGGCTGCATGAACACAGCGTTTTCCAGACAAATCCCTTTTTTTCTGGAAACCAGTCCGGGTAAACGGTTTTGCATATTTTACCCACCACAGGGTACCTGCAAGGGTGCCGTGCTTTACGTCCCCCCCTTTGCCGAGGAAATGAATAAAAGCAGGCGCATGGCCGCTCTTCAGGCAAGAACGCTGACGGGTATCGGTTTTGCCGTACTCCAGATTGACCTCTACGGATGTGGCGATAGCAGCGGTGATTTTCGGGAAGCGCGCTGGGAAATCTGGAAAAATGATCTTGCAGTTGCAGTCGAATGGCTAAAGTTGCGCTGCGATCTGCCTGTCAGCTTATGGGCATTGCGGCTGGGTGCGCTGCTACTGCTGGATTTCGCGCATGATACCAAAACCCCCATTCAGCGCATCGTACTCTGGCAGCCCGTGCACAGTGGCGAAGCATACGTCACGCAATTTCTTCGATTGCGTTTGGCCAGTGCGATAATTGCAGGCAAAGCAAAAACAGGCTTACAGCACTTGAGAAACGAACTCGCCTCACGCGGAACACTGGAAGTCGGGGGCTACGAAATAGCGCACGAGCTTGTTGACGCTGTGAGCAGGTTGAAGCTAGCCGATCTTGGCAAATCCGGCGTACGGCATCACTGGTTGGAAATCATGCAGGATGTGAATCAGCCCTTCTCTCCAGCCGCATCAGGCGTTCTGCAAGACTGGCAAAGTCGCGGGATAACGGCTCATGCCTGCAAGGTGCCGGGCGAACCCTTCTGGTCTGTCCAGGAAATTACAGACTGTCCGGCGCTTATTGACAAAACAACGCAGATTTTCTCAAAAGCGTACTAATGGAATTTACTGAATCCGCCTTTACGTTCGATTGCAAAAAAAACATCCTGACGGGTATCCTGTCTCGACCTGAATTACCGCTTTCTCGCGGCGTGCTGATCATTGTTGGCGGGCCGCAATACCGTACCGGCAGCCACCGGCAATTTACGCTGCTGTCCCGGGATCTCGCCCGTGCAGGCATACCCTGCATGCGTTTCGATTACCGTGGCATGGGGGACAGCACGGGGGATTTGCATACCTTTGAAAATATTCAGGAAGATATTCACTGTGCAGTCAATGCCTACTATACGCGATGTCCCGAACTTGAGCAGGTCGTCCTCTGGGGGCTATGTGATGCAGCATCAGCAGCGGTTTTTTATGCTCATAATGACCTCCGTATAGGCGGCCTTGTGCTTGTCAATCCGTGGGTTAGAACTCCGCAAGGAGAAGCGAAAACACAACTTAAGCACTACTATCTATCCCGCCTGATCAATCCGGATTTGTGGCGAAAACTATTTAGGGGAAAATTCGAATTCGGGGATGCTTGCAAAGATATCCTCGGTGCGATTTTGAAACTCAAAACACCAGATAGCGAAAAAAAATTGCCACTTCCGGATAAAATGCGCTCGTCCTTGGAAAAATTTCAGGGTGACATTCTACTCATCCTGAGCGGTAATGACCTTGTAGCACGGGAATTCGAAGACGTGGTCAAGGCTTCCTGGCAATGGCGTAATCTGCTCAATACGCCCAAAATGACTCGTCACGAACTGCCCGGTGCAGACCATACTTTTTCATGTCGCCTCTGGCAGGATCAGGTTGCGCAGTGGACCTGCGAATGGATAAGCAAAATTTAGAATAGACATGCAGGTATTCCGATGTATCATATTGCCATTCCGCACTAAACCAGATTAGTAAGTGAAAACATTATTTACTCAAGGGGGAATCGGTTATGAAATATCTGACAATGACAAGTTTTGTTTTGCTCGCAGGCCTTTCCGGAGAGACGATGGCGGCCTGTAGCGGCACCCAGGTCACAAATACGACAACGCCCACACTCTCGGCGCTGATCTCAAACAGCACGGTCTGTGCTGCAGCCGGCAGCGACACGTGGCAGGAGCAGCATCGCAGCGACGGCCTCCTCTGGGACTTCAAGAAAGGTCCTTCCGATCCGGTCGACCCAACTGGACAAGTGGGAAACTGGAGTGTCAATTCAACTGGAAACACGGTTACATACAATTATACCGGCGGATCCAGCTACACCTACACCGTCTATGACGAAGGCGCAGGTGCTTCTTATTGCTTCAACGGCGCCACTGTTATCAGCGGCGCCAAAATCAAGATGAACTTCATCGGCGGTTGCCCCTGAGTCAGTCTTAGTCATCAAGCAGGACTTTGGATTGCACGTTGATTGAAGGGTAATCAGGATAGCTGCGCGCTGCGACCGATCCGACTACAGAACAAAAGCAATAACATAAAAAGCATGAGCAGGCGCGGACTATCGACCAGGCTGTCGAGAATTCCAATCACCAGAAATCCGATACCGGATGCCAGCATCGCGCCTGCCATCGCATCGCCACGCCATGCATCACATGCCGCGCGCCACAGACCTGCCGCGACAAAAAGCATCAGCGCGACGACCCCCAGCCAGCCCTGATCGAACAGCACCTGAACAGGCATACTCCAGATATGCCACGGTTTATCATTATCAACACTGAAAAACCAGCTATCCATCCCCCGTGAAAAATCCCCGTTGAGTAGCAGATTGCGACCCTCTTTGCTCTGCAAGCGCAAGTTGTCGACATCCACCCGTTGAGTATCTGAATTATAAATAGATAGCTTGACAGGACGTGCTGCATACCAGGGGCCGCTACCCAGATCACCCGACTGCAGATGAACAGTCACCGGCATCCACCGCCCGTTTCCGCTCACATCAATAGACCGGGAGACACAACGGGCTGAAGTGAGCAGCCATTTTTCGCAGATCGATACGCTGACTTTTCCGTTTGCCTGATCGCTGCGTGCGGTTAGACTGAGCAGATAGTCATGCTGTGGTTTAATCGAGACAAATTGTTCCACATAAAGCCCGCCGCCAGTTCCCAGCCGCAGAAAGCGATTGCCAGTCTCGAAGATCAGACGATAACCGGAAGCTCGCCTTTCCCTGCTGCGCCAATAATGCATTTCGGGGAAACGACCCAGCCCCATTCCGAACAGTGACGTAATCCAGCCGGCATCGCGCAGTTGCAAAGCATCATTCCAATGCGCCTGCCGCACTTCGAAATCGGTGCCGGATTGCGACATGCGTTGCTGTGTAAATGAACCGTTCAATATCGGCACAGCGACAGTGAGCACGACGAGCCCCGCTACAACGATTCTGAACCAGCGACCTGATACCGGTATTGCTACCAGCAGTGCGATCGCAATGCCATAGGCCGCGTAACCTGCACGCGAGTAAGTGACCATCAATCCGTAGCTTGCGCCTGCCAGCAACATAAGTCCTGTCAGCCTCACTATCCGGCTTTTTCCTTCAAACAGCAGCACAAGCAGGAATGGCGTTGATAACGTCAAATAAGTCTCAATATCAGCCCCACCGGTATGCATCTGGGAAAAGGGTCCGCTTACCCGGTAAACATCAGTAAAATTGAATATTCCGGGAAAGGCTAAACGCTCCCAGATAATGACAACAACGGTGCCTGCCAGACCGGCTACCAGCCCCAGAGCGAACAGGCATCGAACATTGTGCCCGATGGATGACAGGCGCTCGAACAATCGATATAACATAAACGCCCACAATACCCCCTTGGCAATGCGCAGCGCATTATACGGGCTGTCGTAATTACTGAAGTCGTTTGCCTCAGGCAGGTGCCAGGGCAACAGTCCGCGAACGGTAGCAACGGCATAAGAGGTCGCCAGCAAGACCGCAAGCAAGGAAAAACCAAAGTCCTGACTCACATGTGGCGCAGCAGGAGGTAACCTGACATGAGCAATGGCAACGCTGATCAGAAGCAGTAAATCGAATTCGTCAAAATAGAAGCGTCCACTCCAAGGGGCAATGTCAAAAAGTGCCAGTGCGACGGGTACAACAAAAGCGATCGACTGCGGCCGGTACCAGATCAAAGCCGCATAGCCGGCCAGAAACATCCCTAGGGCCAGGGGCTGAACCGGGAAATGCATCACATATAAGCCTGCGCATGCGATGGCCGCAATGAATACCATGTAACCCGCCCATGATGGCCTCTTGAGCAGGGTGAATACATCCGGCTTTGGCTCATCAACATCGGGCACCTGGATACTCTCCAGCACAGCCTCGCTGACCGGAATGTGGCTACGGTCAGCGGTAGCTGGAGTGCGTTCTGTCCCGCTGATGGTAGAAACGAGTTCAATCCGATTGATTATTTTCGTGCTAGCCCAGGCAGAAAATCCTGCAATAAGCAAATTGGTAGGGTCCGGGTGTAAATCAACAAGGAACAGCTTACTCATTTCTATCAGGCCTGCTATCAACACGGCCATCAACATCGCCAGCACAGGTGCTCTCCAGTATGCCCAGGTCAGCATCCCGATGGGTGCGTACATTAGACCTACGGATACCAGACTTAGCAGGGCGGCTTGCTCTGTCGTATAGTAATGGTAATAAAACGGCAGAAAACTGACATGTTGAAGAGTGTTTTTGGCAAAGTCGATGCCCATCCAGCGATGGCCGAACAATTCATTTACCGCCATCAGCGTAATCAAATAAGCAACCGCCAGAGGTAAGCTGAATCGTCTCATGCCGAATGCAACTTGCTGCGGAGAGAAAAGCGCACGGTGATACCAAAGCAACCCGCCAAGATACATACCTATTGCGCGCGTTAGTACGGAAATCCCCTGGCTCACGCCGGTCGCTATGAAGAACTGAGCACTTTCGACCAGCAAACCCAGCAGCGCACCCAAAAAAAGTGCCCGCGCGGGAGACCATGGGCGGGTCGTCATTCGACCGAGCAGCGACCCCAGAGGCACAACCGCCAAGATTTCCGCAAACAGTTTAGCAAGGTTCAGTACGGGATCTCCACGCAGACCCTCCGTTGCGATCAGCCATCCCCATCCATCCGAATGGATCTTCCATTCTATCTCAGCTATGGATACTAGAAAATCGTAGGGAAACAGGCTGAATGCCACGTAGGCAATCGCATATGCCTTGAGCAGGTGGGCAACCAGACGGTCGGAGTTTCCCGCCAGCGTTGCCAGCAACGACATAAAGCGATTTGACCAGCGCACCGCAAAAAACGCCCCAAGCATGCTGCCGAGAAATTCGGCAATAATATCGTTAAGAGAGACTGTTCGTGGCGGGAAATAAATCTGTGTAAATTCGACCGACACGGCCAGCAGCAATGAAAACAGCAGCGCGCCAATAAACGCAGTGCCATGCGTCCTGAAGCGCCTGAACAGCGTGGCAATGAGAAAACCAACGGGCACATACAGCACCGCATTCGCCACCCAGTCGGCACGCGACTCGATGCCGAGATTGAGATAGGGGATATTCATAAACGCCTGCCAGGCGTTATTCCAGCTTCGGTAATGAAAATCAAGCGGCACCAAACTGCCGTATATGACAAAAAAAATGTAGGCCCAGCTTAAATTAACCAGGAAATTGCGGCTGCCTGCCGAAACCGGCCTCACGGAACGACCATTCTCCGCCCTTATGCCCTGTTTGATTGCGCTCATCATTTTCGCCTGTCAGTTCATTAAACCGAGGAAAGCACTTCAGCGGAAATTCTATACCATTATCAGCGTATCCAGAACAACAACGTAATCGCAAAATGACGTTCGGTGTTTAGTTGCGGCAATTCAAGTGTATTAAAGGTGCGGACAACCGCCTCTTTTTGCACATTCAAAAAGCCTCTTATTTCGTGCGTTTCGTGGCAAATAGTTTTTAGGTTGGATTGCAGAACTAAAATGCGATGTTTTAACCGCTCAATATTTCATTAAGCAGATATTTCCTGTCAATCTTGCCGTTCGGATTGCGCGGCAAGTTGCCGGCATAAAGCTTTATTTCACCTGGGACCATATAACCCGGCAGGCGCAGTTTGCATTCGGCAAGTAACACATCAATGTCCAGCAACATTCCTTGACGAGCAGTAGCAACCACGATGATCGTCTGTCCTAGCACCGGATGCGGCACGCCGATGGCTGCAGCCTCCCCCACCAGTTTTGTCGAATAAATCACTTCCTCAACCTCGGTAGGACTAACCCTGTAACCTGAAGTCTTGATCATTTCATCACTGCGGCTGATGAAATACAGAAACCCCTCCTCATCCATCCGCACCGTATCGCCGGACCATACCGCCATTTCCGGCAGAGTCAGACCGTTTTCCTGATTTGGCGACGGCTTGAAACGTTCACTGGTTTTTTCATGATCATTCCAGTAGCCAAGTGATACCAGCACACCGCGATGCACCAACTCCCCGGGCTCTCCGGGCGCGCAAAGCGAACCGTCTTCTCGCACTACCAGAATTTGTGCATTGGGAATCGCCTTACCGATTGAATCGGGGCGACGATCAACTTCTTCCGGCGGCAAATAGGTAGAGCGAAAGGCCTCTGTCAGACCGTACATAAGATAAGGACTCGCCCCGGGTAAACGGGCGCGCAGCTGTTCCAGCGTCGATACAGGCATCGCACCGCCGGAATTGGTGAAATAACGCAGCCGCGCATCAGCTGGCCACTCAAGTTGGGCTAACTGTATCCATAATGGAGGGACTGCCGCAAGCCCCGTGATGTGCTCTTTAGCCACGGCTTTTACAATGTCACCCGGCAACAGATAATTGATCAACACGACACTGGCACCAACATGAAAAGCCGTGGTCAACTGACTCAAACCATAGTCAAAACTCAAAGGCAGAACCGAAAGGATACGATCATCCGGTCTATTTCCCAGATACTGCGCAACGCTGTAAGCGCCGCTCACCATGTTCAGATGGGACAACACCACCCCTTTAGGTTTGCCGGTGCTGCCCGAGGTATAGAGTATCGCCGCCATGTCGCTGTTGATGGTGCGATGCGGCAATGAAACTTCTGCTGCATCATCCCAATGCAGAAGACTGACTCCGGGAAACTCGGGCAAACCGCACGGTTTCCCAACCACCAATATGGTATGCAAGTCGCGGCAATCTCGCAACGCTTCAGCCAAGGCCTTTAGCCGATCAGCTGAGGTGACCAGAATACGCACGTTACAGTCTGTTAGTATATAGGCTACCTGTTCAGCTTTAAGAACCGGATTTACGGGGACAAATACCCCGCCGGCGGCAGATGTCCCGAACATCGCAGTGATGGTTTCGATGCGTTTTTCAAGATACACCGCGACCCGCTCGGATTTTGCAAGACCGGCACCCAACAAGACGCCGGCGGCTTTAGCTACCTGTGTCGAAAGTTCGCGGTAAGTCAGACGGGATTGTTGATATATCAGCGCCTCTCTTTCAGGCAGGCGCTGTGCGGTATTGAATATCAGTTCATGCAGTAATTCTGCCATGGAACACGAGCCTCCCTGGAGGTAAATAAGTGTGCGCTCATTTTTTTGAGCAGATCAAAGTAGACGGCTTTATGCAGGACGTTTTAGCACCGGCAACGTATATTACACCCTGCGGCAATTACAGATCAGGCCATCAACATGCAATGCCGTTAGCATAAAGTAATCATATTCGCAGCTCCCAAGGTAACAGTTGATACTTAAGCTCATAGCAGTGGCAGATATCGTGAAAATGAACCTGCTCATGATATTGCATTCTGCCAAATTATGCGTCCGCAGGTACCGCATAATATGTTTCCTCAACCAAACTCTTCAATTTTGCGCTTGGATGAAAAGAAACCACGCGACGCGCAGAGATGGCAACTTCCTCGCCTGTTTTAGGATTCCGTCCGGGACGCTCTGGTTTGTCGCGCAACTGAAAATTGCCAAAGCCGGACAGTTTTACATCTTCGCTTGCTTCGAGTTTGACGCGAATTTCCTCGAAAAACGCCTCTACCATGTCTTTGGCTTCACGTTTGTTCAAGCCCACCTTGTTAAACAACAAGTCTGCGAGTTCTGCTTTGGTCAATGTCATATTATTTCCTGTTGATTCAAATACTGGTCGCGTATTTTACACCGTGGCTCATAATCATGCGCAATCAAGATTACCCTGAGAAAATACCCGCGCCGACCGTGCCGAATTGCACCTGTGTAACAGCCTTCACCACCGAGAAAGGCGGGCGAAAATATCGCGCTATCCATACGTCATATCTTGCGTGATACGACACCAGGTGACATCCCCGTGCATCGGACAAAGGCCCGCCGCAGCCCAATGGCGCTAGCATAGCCGACAGTTGATGCAATCAACTTCAGTGATTTACCTTTCTTGAGTAAAGTCTGAGCCAGGCAAATTCGCCACTCGGTCAAGTAGCCCATTGGTGTCATACCCGTTGTTTCACGAAAATGAGCCGAAAACCTGGCACGAGACATACCGGCTTGATTCGCCAGTTTTTCTATCGTCCAGTCAAACTCCGGACGTTCATGCATAGCAAACAGTGCCTTCTTTAAACGCGGATCCGCCAAACCCGCCAATACACTCGCCCCAACCAACTTTGCGTTGATTACGTGACGAAATAACAAAATCAGAAAATATTCCATCAGCCTGTCGATTGCAACTTGACGACCGGGTGCTTCGGCAAAGGCTTCCGCAAACATCAAGGTAAGCAACGGGTCTGCCTCCGGCATATCTGACAGACGAATGATCAAGGCATCTGGAAGTGTCGAAATAACGGGATTGCCTGCGCTGACACCGAAATCGATCATAGCGCAGACCAGTTTTGCCCCGCGTTGGGTGTCTACATTGAATTGATGGGCGCAAGGACGCGGATAAAACAGCAGTGAAGGCTCCGTGATGTCCTGCGAAGTTCCATCCGGTGCCGCAACGGTCACGGTGCCTTCGCGTAAAACATGCAGATAACCCAAACCCGGCTGAGGTGCAAATGGAGTGGACTGACACAGCAGCCCACTGTAAAAAACACTGGCACTGAGATTGAATCGTGAAAATAAAGGTGCAAGGATATCCATTTGAGATGATCAGTCACTTTTTAGAGATTTTAAGGCATCTATTATATCACCAATGACGCATAATTCGTTCAGTGCAATATCGCACGTTTAGCTTAACAGGTGAATAAAATGCAACGAATTTCAGCCCTTGTACCGTCTAATACGCCAGTCGCTTCTCAGGCAATGCTTGATGCCGTAAAAATAAAAATCGGTATGGTACCGAACCTGTTCAAAACCATCGCCCACTCTCCTGCCGCCTTGCAGTTTTATTTGCAGCAAATGGAAGCACTTGCCGGTGGCGTACTTTCTGCACCGTTGCGTGAGCAACTCGCGCTTACCAGTGCCGGTGAAAATGCCTGTGATTACTGTGCTTCTGCTCACACCTTGATGGGCAAGGGTGCCGGTGTTCCGGAAAAAGAACTATCGGAGAATTTGCGCGGTCGTTCTGATGATGCAAAAACCCGGGCAGCACTCACTTTTGCCCGTGCAATCATAGCCGGGCGCGGGCAAATTAGTGATATGCAAATTGAGGCTGTTCGCGCTGCGGGATTTACTGACGCGGAATTAGTTGAAATCATTGCGCACGTCGGCATGAATATTTTCACCAATTACTTCAACCTTGTTGCCCAAACCGTAGTAGATTTTCCATTGGTGCGTACCGAAGTGACCACCGTTTAAATTCACGTTGCTCGGCTGCTAACACGCCTTGCTGAAAATGCAGAGTGTTAGCAGCTAACCTGTGATCGCCTCATTCAAAAATTGACTGTTTTTCCAATTAAAAAAATACCAACCAAAAAATTGCTTACGAAATTTCTAATTTTTTTCATCACACTTCTGTCGCAACAAGCAATGCCGCAAAAAAACGCTATATAACCGCCTGAGTGGTTATATAGCCATTTCAGCCATAGCAGACGATTTCGCGGGCCAACTATGGTACGTCATAAATCAGCCCTGTCATTGCAGCTCTCAAAAGATCACAGCGACCCCATGGCCCATGTCGCCCTTTTCACATCTTAGCAGAGGCTGACCGCAGTTAAATCAACAGCATACGTTCAAATGTGTCTATTGCGAATGTACTAAGCGATTACTTGATCTCAGTGACAAAATTTTCACGGGAACGGCGAACTTTTTTCAAATTGACTAACCAATCCTTGTCCGCTTCCCTGTAGCCTAAAGGCATCATTGCGACACTACGCAGACCACGCGAACGCAAATTAAGAAGTTCATCCAAAGCATTCGGATCAAATCCCTCGATCGGTGTACTATCCACTTCTTCGCAGGCTGCAGCAATCAAGGCAACACCCAGACCAATGTAAGCTTGTCTTGCTGCATGTTGAAAGTTCACTTCGTGTCCACGGGGTGGATATTTGCTTAACAGCATATTGCGGTAGTTCTCCCCGCTTTCACTTTTGCAGCCACGCTCGTCGTCGGTCAGGTCAAACATCATGTTGATGCGTTCAGATGTGTAATCATCCCAAGCGGCAAACACCAGCAAATATGAGCAATCTGTAATTTGCTCTTGTCCTGATGCAATAGGCTTTATTTTTTCAAGTATCGCGCGGTTCGTAACGACAATGACTTCAAACGGTTGTAAGCCGCTGGATGTTGGCGCAAGCCGCACAGCCTCCAGAATTCGCTCGACCTTATCATGCGGCACAGTTTGATTAGGATTCATTTTCTTGGTTGCATAGCGCCATTTCAGGCTCTGAATTAATTCCATAATGTACATCCTTTACTTGTTAAATTAGTCATCCTATTCATCGTCAACTATTGGTCGACTGCCGCTTGTTGCCGATATTTTACTGGTCAGTGACTGCCACAGAAACTCGTCGCATAAGCTCAGGCTCCCTGACGGTCAGCTGTTGGCACACAATAGATATGCTCCGTAATACACGGCCACAAACCTGGCCTTTATGAATTTTTAAGGTAAATTTTAAGCCTGTCGAATTGCAGACGAGCGCGACAGGTAATTGAGATAAAACCAGTCTTCAGGGTTCGTGCTAATTAACGACCAGCAGATTTAGAATCACTATTTGGAAGATCTAAACCTGTTGACCAAGTTTGCAGAATATCAGCATGCTCGGGTTCAAAAGAAATCAGTACAAGAGTTCGATCGGATTGAAGGTCAGCGGGGAGAGAGAACCGTTTTCCACTGAGGCTTTCGCCTGAAATAGCAGGAAATACGCCAAGGCTATTAATCGTCATAAGCGCCTTGTTAACATTGATATTTTGAATATGCTTCCGAACTATTCATTACAGCAAAAGCGTAACCGAGAACAAACAAGATCTTTTTCATAGCAATACCTTATGTAGACCTTACGCAATCATAATAGCATGTATTGGACAGCTTGAAGCATAAGTGATCCATGAACCCCAGGCTGTTCAGCATGTCATTTCAATGGTTAAATCCGTGTTATGCAAATTCCACGGCAACAGCGCTTCAATTTTTTCAGCCGTGCGGGCGGCGGGCAAGT